>Ga0268276_1001855_pt1 | contig 19276 bp, 29 predicted proteins | sample saktaG_4_FD_190145 | JGI IMG/M metagenome (GOLD analysis project Ga0268276, IMG submission 190145) | Saline water microbial communities from Sakinaw Lake, British Columbia, Canada - sak_2010_1_5_45m | ecosystem: Environmental > Aquatic > Non-marine Saline and Alkaline > Saline ... | reverse complement strand
TTGCATTGGTAACACCAATGCAAGCATTTCAAACAAAAATGAGGTGTAACAATGGATTTTGAAGAAAACCTAATAAACCAGTACAACCAACTAAAATCAAGAGAGGACATTAAATCAGGACAACACATGAGCAAATTGCCGGGCAAAAGATGAAAACTAAGGTTTAAAGAGAGCCCGATAAAGGGGGCACAAAAAAGCAAGTTTTATAAACAAAACACGCTTTTAGTTGTTCGGATTAAGTTAATCCCAACAGCAAGCGAAAGGTGTTTTTTATGAAAGCAAAATTTGAAGTACGAACAATAAAAAGTTCTTGGAAACCTCCATTCAAGAAAGATATAACTGATGAAATTTTTGAAGCAGGCGAAGGAGAAGCATTTGACAAAATCCAAGCAAATGGAAATACAGATGTTGTTTACACAGTAATGAGAGTTGCTGGAGACAGAGCAGTAGTAAAATATTCAAGATTCTTTACTCTAAAAGGCCCTAATCCAGGAGATAAGCAAATAATTCTTGAAAAAGATAAACCCGTTGAAATGACCTATATGTGGGGAGAAGACGGAATGACAAAAAAAATAACTTACAAAGGATAAAAACTATTTTTAGCACTTGAGGAGAATTCTCCTCAATATTAAATCAATTTCTTTACTTAAGATAGGAATAAAAACCCTCATATGAACACTATTTCATATGAACGCCCAGTCAAATAAATCAAATCACCCACACAAATGCTTAGAAGTTTTAGGAAACAAACTAAGAATGGAAATTATTTGTTTATTACAAAACAAACCACAAACAGTACAACAAATTTGCGCCAATTTGGGAAGAGAACAAAGTTTAGTAAGCCACTCATTAAAACAATTAAAAGAATGCAACTTTGTAGACTTTCGAAAAGAAGGAAAACAAAGTATCTACTATTTAAAATCAGACATATTTAAACAAAAAGATAAAACAATATTTGAATTATTTGAAGAACACGCAAAAAAATACTGTAAACACAAACACAAAGACTAATGGTGAACATAAATGAAAGAAATTTATTTTGATTATTCCGCAACTACTCCCGCTCGAAAAGAAGTTCTAAAAAGTGCTTTACCATATTTTATTGAAAAATTTGGAAACCCTTCAAGTTTTCACTACAAAGGACTCGAAGCACGAAACGCTATAGAAAGTTCTAGAAAAAAAATTGCGCAAATACTTAACTGTGCACCCGAAGAAATTATTTTTACCGGAGGAGGAACAGAAAGCATAAATTTGGCACTAAAAGGAATCGCACTAAGAGAACTACTTGCAGGAAAGAAAGGAACAATAATAAGCCAAGTTACTGAACACCACGCAACAATAGAAACACTAAAATGGCTTACAAAATTAGGATTCAAAATCGTGCTACTTCACCCTAATGAAAAAGGAATAATATTTGCCGAAAAACTCAAAATAGCACTTGCCGAAAACAAAGACACAATACTTGTAAGTATAATGTACGCGAATAATGAAATCGGAGTAATACAAAATTTATACGAACTTTCTAAAGTATGCAAAGAATTTAATGTACCATTTCACACTGATGCCTGCCAGGGTTCAGAATACTTGGATTTGGATGTAAAAAAACTTGGAGTACAAATGATGACACTAAATGGGAGTAAAGTATACGCATTCAAAGGAACAGGAATACTTTACAAAGACAAAAATTTGAAAATAGAACCACTAATGCACGGAGGAGTGCACGAACAAAACTTAAGAGCGGGAACAGAAAACGTTGCAGGAATAATTGCCCTTGCAACTGCACTAGAACTTGCAGAAAAAGAAAAGAAAAAAGAAGGAAAAAGATTAACACAATTACGTGATTATATGATTACAAGAATTTTAAAAGAAATCCCAAAAACTTATTTGAATGGAGATGAAAAACAAAGATTACCCAACAATGTAAACATTTCGTTTGACGGAATAGAAGGAGAAAGCATTTTGCTAAAACTAAATGAAAAGAAAATATTTGTAAGCACTGGAAGTGCATGCGCTTCACAATCACTTGACCCAAGCCATGTATTATTAGGAATAGGCAAACCCCACGCACTTGCGCACTCAAGTATAAGATTCTCATTAGGAAAAGAAACAACAAAACAGCAAATAAATTACACAATAAAAGAATTGAAAATAATTATAAAAGAACTCAGACAAATGAGTGCAGCATGGAGAGGGTGAAGCTATGAAAGAAAAAATAATTCTTGCAACAAATAGCCCACGAAGAAAAGAACTTGCAAAACAAATGGGACTTGACTTTGAGGTTATTCCAAGCAACTATGAAGAAGACATGACAATGAAACTATCTCCAAAAGAATTAGCAAAAACACTCGCATACGGCAAAGCAAAAGACGTGGCGAAAAGACATGATGGAATAATAATAGGCGCAGATACTTTTGTTGTTTTTAAAGGCAAAAAAATTGGAAAACCCAAATCAGAACAAGAAGCATTCAAAATGTTGAAAAGCTTTTCAGGAAAATCACACAAAGTATACACAGGCATTGCTATCATAAACAAAAAAACAGGCAAAGAAATAACTGATTGCGAAATCACAACAATAAAATTTAGAAAAATGAGTGACGAAGAAATAAAAAAATATATAAAAACCGGCGAACCAATGGACAAAGCAGGAGCATACGCGATACAAGGACTAGGTTCAATCTTTATTGAAAAAATTAACGGATGCTACCACAACATTGCCGGTTTTCCAATACACTTAACTTATAAAAACCTTAAAAAACTTGGAATAAATATTTTCGAATATGATAAGTGGAATTTAAACAACAAATCAACGGGGGTAATTAAATGAAAGTAGAAGGACAAGATTGGTTTTATTCAAAAAAAGTAAAAGAACACTTTTTCAAACCGAAAAACTTTTTGAAAAATGAAAAAGATATTAAGAATTACAATGGGCACGGAAAAACAGGAAACGTTAAATGTGGAGATTTAATGGAAATGTGGATAAAAGTAAAAAATGATAAAATTGTTGATGTGAAATGGAAAACATTCGGATGCGCAAGCGCAATTGCTTCTACGTCAATGCTAAGCGAAATGTTAAAAGAAAAAGGAGGAATGCAACTAGAAAAAGCACTCAAACTAACTGGAAAAGATATTATTGATAAACTAGAAGGACTCCCTGCAATTAAAATCCACTGCTCAGTATTAGGTGACCAAGCTCTAAGAGAAGCAATTAAAGATTACCAAACAAAAGAAAAACAATAAAAAGAACAAAAAATAATAATATTAATAAAGAAGGAACCAAAATGCCCCTAAAAAAATTTGTTTTCTCAAAAAAAGCAAAAACCCAAGCTGCTTCTCCACTAAACAACGGCGAAAGACAAAAATATTCAAGAAGAATCTCATTAGATTCAAAACTCCCAAGAGCAACAAAAGTATACTTAATTGACTTAATGCACAGAAGACCTGGGGCGCCAAGACTCTTAATAAATATGCTCCAACGAAACATGGGAAAAATAATTATTAATGGAAATATTAACCAAAGAATAAGCCTTGACGAATACCTTAATAGAAGCATACTGCACGACATTAAAAAAAGAAAAATCTCAAAAAGAGAAATACTCCACTATGAAAAAGAAATGACAACAGCAGGGTACCTTAACGCTGAAGAGAGAGAACAAGTACTAAAAGAAATGCGCGCCCACCCAAAAATATCCGGACCCGAAGCGCACTTAGTAATACACTATTTTCTTACAATAAAAGTTCTTGACAAAATAATTCAAAACGCAGAAAAAGGAAGAATGAAAGTAAGAATAACACACAAAAACGGACTCTGACAAACCCCTACTTAACATCCTAAAATAAACACAATATACTAAAAAAAATCAATTACGTTCAAAAAAGCAAAAAAAAAACTGATTTAAAAACAAACAAACCACTAAAAGAAGAACACCACTAAATTAAAAAGAACCTAAATTGTTAGTTTAATATGTCAAAGCAAATCAAAATAGATATAAGTCCAAAAATGAAATTTGGGGTAAGCGCAAAACCCGGCGAAATTACTTTTGGGACACATGCGCACTTAAATCATTTCACTCCACCAAAAGGACTTCAACTTAGATTATTAACCGCTGTAGAAAACATGAAAAAAGCAAACGCAAAAATGAATCAAGTTCCAAAAAACAGATCAATAAAAACAATGCTTGTTGAACTCAACCAAGCACGTTCCATAATTACACTTGCTTCTACACAAAGAATGGCTCTACTTTCAAATTATCAGGAATTAAAAGAACTAAAGGAAAACGCGAGTACTTTTGAAGCCAGAAAAAAATATCAAAAAAGAGCTGAGCAAGAATACAGAAAAGTAAAACAAAGAGAGAGACTTATTAAAGATGCTAACGAATATGAAAAAAGATTAAAAGAACACTTAACTGTTGCGCTAAAAAACGAAGTACAAACAAAAAAATTAAAGCCAAAGGGTGTTTTAAAAACACTCAGCGAAAAAGAAAAAGAAGAAGCAGACGGGTTACTTGATACGAGAAATTTGTACACCAAACGAATAGAAAGAATACAAAATGAAATCAAAAGCGGTAAATTAAGCACTACTCAATTAATTGACAGAAAAGTGATGCTAAAAGATGCTGAACTAAGTTTAGAACACACAAACCAACTTCTAAAAGACCTAACCAAACGTACGCAAAAACAAGCCCCAAAAAAGAACTAAAAGCAAGGGTTAAAAACAACAAAAGGAACTAATTCTAATATGGAACTAGTGCAATATATTATAGTCAATACTTCATTAGGAATGAACAAAGGAAAAATTGCTGCTCAATCTGCCCATGCTGCAGTAAGTGTACTTGACAAAGCTGACAAAGAAATGCTTTCAGAATGGAAATTTAGCGGAATGAAAAAAATTGTACTAAAAGTTGCAACTACTGAAGAACTAATTGAATTATTTGAAAAAGTTAAAAGAAAATTCCCCTGCGCACTTATTACTGATGCAGGAAGAACCCAAATAGAAGCCGGAAGCAAAACTTGTTTTGCGTGCGGACCAATTGAAGAAAACGAAGGACAAAAATATTTTTCACATTTAAAATTATTATAAATTAATAAAACAAAAAGAAGGGAACATACTATGGGCGGCGGATTTTTAACACACATTGCAAATTTGATTAAGGAATCAGATATTGTAATTGAAATTATTGATGCAAGAAGACCGGATGAAACAAGAAACATTCAACTTGAAAAACAAGTAAAGTCAAAAAGAAAACAACTTCTAATCGTAATGAACAAATCTGATTTAGTGGAAGATAAAAAATTTCTTGAAACAAAAAAAGCAGAAATCAGTGCAAGTTCAAGAGTAAAAGTAATATTTGTTTCAGCCCTTGAAAGAGACGGAATGAATATGATTAGAAAAGAAATAGGAATGACCTCTGATAAAACGGAAGGGAAAGATACAATAATTGGAATAATAGGTTACCCTAATGTTGGAAAAAGCACTTTACTTAATTCTTTAGCAGGAAAAGGAAGAGGAAGAGTTGCAACCAGTAGAAAAGCAGGACTCACAAGAGGCCTATCAAGAGTAAAAGTAACGGATAATGTTTACTTAATTGATTCACCAGGAATAATTCCTTTCAAAGAAGAAGAATTCAATTTATTTTTAGTAGAATCAAAAAATCCAAACCAATTAACTGATCCAGAACTAATAGCACTAAAATTAATTGGATACTTAGGAAAAGACAAAATTGCTAAAGCATACAAATTAGATGAAGAAAAAGCAAAAACTGCTGATGAAGATGAACTGCTTGAAATGATTGCTGCAAAAAGAAACATGCTCCAAAAAGGCGGAATACCTGATTATCGAAAAGGAGCACGCGATTTACTTGAAAAATATCAACGACACGAATTTAAGTGAAAAAATACTCCCTACTCCACAAGAGATTTAATAGAAAATATTCAAAAATAATTTGCATAAAACTTTGAAATAAAAAAAAGTTATAATTGTTTAAAAATTTCAATCAACTGTTTTAATTGAACTTTCTTTTTAATAGAACCTTCTTTTTCAAGTCTGAGCTTTAACTCATTAACTATTTCATCATTTCCAATTCGCATATGAATGCTTGAATAAAAAAGAGTTAAAATACTATTCTTCAAGCAAAAACTAATTTAATTATTGGTGAGGAGAACAAATTAATTGTTCAAAAGTAATTGTACATTTTCTTGCTTCTTCTAAGGAAATCATAAAATTCTTCCCTGCATTATGAAAATGCTCAAACTTAACAAATAACCAACCTTCTCTGGGAATCTTCCAACCCACAAAAAATTCTGCCCCAGCAGTTTTTGCCCAATTCACTTCATCATCCATTGTAACACAAGGAATTGCTAAATGTTTTCCTTTCCAAGCTTTACATTCAATTGCTAAAATTCGACCATTCTTTAATGCAACAACATCAGGAGAAGGTAAAGGACTTACTCCACTCCCTGCAACTCTTAACACAGCAAAACCTTTATCGGAAAGAGTGTGAATTAATTCTCGCTCTGCATTTGCGCCTTTATTATAATGAGCCATTTTTTCACAAAACCTTTTTTAATTAAAATTAACTTACAATAGAAAATAAATTACTTTACTGATACAATCCTTTTGGAGAGTGAGCATCTTTTGTTGAAAGATCAATTAATTGCTCCTTACTTAAATTTCTTTTCTGGGCTTTTGTAAGAGTTTTATTTTTTGTATCATTTGAGTTACGCTCATTCAATAATCTTCTTCTTTCTTTTGAAGCTTCACTAAAAGGATTCTTTTTTTCCATTTCTTTCAACTCCTCACAAAATATTAAAGTTAATCATTAATTGCAGTAGGTGGACGATATGCATCTTTTGAGGATAAAGCAACTAACTGGGATTTAGTTAAAGTTTTATTCTCCGAGCCCTTTACTGATTTATCTTTTGAGCCTGAATTGCGCTCATTTTGAAGTCTTCTTCGCTCTTTTGAAGCTTCATTAAAAGGATTTTTCTTTTCCATTGGTTAATCAACTCTAAATAATTAGCTACAATAGTATATATTAGCTTTTAGATTTCTATTTTAAAACTCTATTTGCTAAACGAACTGAAGATAATTCACTTTTTTCATCCCTCAAAAGATCCACTTTTGCATTAAAAAAAACCTTTTAATCTTTTTAACAAAAAAAGCTTTGCAGGACTTTTATTTTCTTTAGAACCATGCGAAAATTTACTCATAATAACACCACTCACGACAATCACCAATGAAGAAAACCTTTATATTCCCTTCAATTAAATAATTAAGTTGTAAAGGGCTCTAAAAGAGCTTTAAAAAAAGCGCCAAAAAAGGCGTTTTATAAGGATTTAAAGAAAAAAAAGGTTTGTGTAGAACACAATGGAAACAATATTGAACGCTAAAATAAGCACTGGGAAAAATAAATTTGAGTTATCTTTTGATAATGAAAAAGAAATTTTTTTAATTAAAATAACCCAGCAGCCCCAAAAAAACAAAGCGAACAAAGAAATCATTAAAGAATTAAAAAAATTCTTCAAGACAGATATCCAAATTGTTTTCGGACTTACGAGCAAAGAAAAAAAAATTAAAATTTATTTGCCAAAAGAAGAAGTCTTAGAAAGACTAACAACACACAAACTAATTCTATAAACCCGATTAAGTAATACAAATTGCTGAATTTGAAAAAATCAAACAGTAACTTGTTTTATTGATTTACAAAGTGAACATGCCAAAAAACAAGGAGAAGTGGTAAAAAATGGCTAAAACATATTTAAGCGCTGTGAAATACGAAGTGCTTGCAAATTACGAAGTACAAGGGGTAGTTGAAAAACCAGACATTGTTGGAGCAATATTCGGACAATGCGAAGGACTTTTAGGCGAAGACATGGACTTAAAAGAATTACAACAAGCAGGAAAAATTGGTAGAATAGAAATAACTGTTAACAAAGGAAAAGGAACAACAAGTGGAGAAGTTATTATCCCAAGTTCTTTAGACCAAGTAAAAACAAGTATTCTAGCTGCAACAATTGAAACTGTTGAAAAAGTTGGACCTTTTGAAGCAAAAGTAAAAGTTTTGAAAATTGGAGACACTCGAAAAGAAAAAAGAGATGTTATTGCTGACAGAGCAAAAGAACTTCTAAAACACATGCAAAAATTTGAAGGAGTAGAAAGTTCAGAACTAGCTCAAGAAATCAAGAGTGATATTAGAACTGAAAAAATAATAAATCTTGACGGACTACAAGCTGGCCCTGAAGTAGCAAACTCTTCAGAAATAATTGTTGTTGAAGGAAGAGCTGATGTATTAAAATTACTAAGCTACGGAATCAATAACGCTGTTGCAATGAACGGTGGAAATATTGATACTCCATTAATTGCATTATGCAAATTAAAAACTGTAACAGTTTTAATTGATGGAGATAGAGGCGGAGAATTAAATGTTAAAAAATTAGCTTCATTAACAAAAGTTGACTTTGTAGCAAAAGCTCCTGATGGAAAAGAAGTTGAAGAATTAATGCAAAAAGAAATATTACAAGCATTAAAGAAAAAAGTTCCTTTCGCTGAAGCATTTAGTGGAAAAGAAAATAATGAACAACCATCAAACTTCCCTCAAAGAAATGATTTTAGACCAAACAACTTTGAAAGAAGAGATTTCCATAACAACAATAGAGACTTTAGACCTCAACATTTTAATGGAGGAAGAGACAATTTCAGACCTCAACCTTTTGGTCAAAATAGACACGATGGAGCTTTAAGACCATTTGGTGGAAGAGATAACTTTAGACCAAACAACTTTGAAAGAAGAGACTTTGGGCACAGAGACAATTTCAGACCAAATAATTTCAATGGGCCTAGAAATGATTTTAGACCAAATCACTTCAATGGAGGAAGAGATAACTTCAGACCAAACTTCCAACCACAAGGAGAAGTTGTTAATGCTCCAAGAGTAGAAGTAGCCCAAGAAATTCCAAAAGATGTGGAAAAATTGAGAAAAATATTTGATAAATTAAAAGGAAAATCAAAAGCAACTCTACTAGATTCTAAGAAAAAGAAAATCAAAGAAGTAGATGTAAAAGATCTGCTTTCAGAAGTTCAAGATTCTAAGAAAAAAGTAGATACAGTAATGTTTGATGGAATAATAACAAACAGACTTATTGAAGCTGCTGGCGCAAAAGGAGTAACAACTATAATCGGTGTTAAAAAAGGAAATATTACTCCAAATGAAAAAGTAAAAACATTCACAATGTAAATAACTATTTTTTTATAGTGAGAAGGAGAAATCCTTTTCACTTATAATATTTTTAAAAAAATAATAAAAAAAAAAAAAAAAAAAAACAACTAAAAATAGTTTTTAAACAAATAAAAAATAGAAATTAGGCAAAAGCAAAACTATTGCTTTCACCTAAAATAATTAAACTTTATCTTCTCTTAAATGGTCTTGAAATTTGCTCAACTTCTTCAATTGGGATTACTAAAGCATTATTGAACATCAAGAACAATGCTAATAGGAACAAAGCTGCCCAAGCAAAGAAACAAGCCACTGGCTCAACTAGAGCAGTTGCAGCTTGCCTTGAAGTCATACTCGTCTGCATTGAAGGAATCTGAGCCCCAGTTATTTGGTACAAAGAGTTCTTACAATCTTGAAATCTCAACTCAGCCAAAAGCTGATCAGATCCAACTAAATTAGTTAATTCGTTTATTCCAGAGAACTCAACACATTTATTGAAATCTCTTACTGACTGCCAAGAATCAAACATCACAGCAGCTGATTGTACAAGCATTAGAACTGTTATTATTCCTAAAAAAACTCCGAGAACTTGCGTCCATCGAAACTCTTTAGTTCCAAGCCTGAGCAAAATAGTTTTCCGCACAAACATCACCTTTAGTAATAACAACCAAAAACTTCTATTTAAGCTTAGCTGAAAAGCCTATTTCTTGCAAAAAAAGTCAAAAGTCAAGGTTTAAAAAAACACTCCAAGAAACATTTCTTAATAAGCATTAAAAATGCTAAAAAAAATAAAAAAAATGGGCTCGTAGCCTAGCGGTTATGGCATCACCCTTACAAGGTGGGGGTCGTCGGTTCGAATCCGACCGGGCCCATTTTATAATTTTATTAATCAAAAAAACCTTTTTCTCAAAAACACCCTATTAACCAAATATTAATAATAACCATAATCCTACTAATTGTGCATGAAAAAAATACTAATTATTTTATTGCTACTTTTTAGCATGTGCATAGTATTTGCTGAAGAAACAACTGTTGATTCAATTTATCCCACTACAATTGGAGAAATGAATGCAAGAGTTACTCTTTACGGACAAGGAACAATAAGCGGACTAAAACAAGGAGAAGAAGCAAAATTTCAAACAATAACTTTTGAAAGCACCCCTCTTCAAAACGTAAAAATAATTAAAGAAGAATTAAATGTGGAGGGAACTATTTTTTATTCAAAAACCGTACTTGATAAATTTGGAAACAAATACGCTAGTTTTGATATAACAAAAAATGGAAATTTTTCTTATGAGATAATTGCTGATGTGAATATTCGTGCTGCAACCCCGGAACTAATTGATATGAATATTGGTACACCTAATGAATCTGTAAAACAATACACTTTGCCAAGCGAAAAAGTAGAAAGTGGATCAATAGAAATAATTAATTTAACAAAAAACAAATTAACCTCAAATAACTTTATTGAAACATTAAATTCAACTATTTTTTGGGTTAATGATTATGTTGAATATGCAAAAGGTGATGAATTCAATAAATATTATTTACAACAAAAAACTGCTGTTGAGACACTTTTGAATAGAAAAGGAGTTTGTGATGAATTTGCTAATCTAGCAACAGCAATGCTTAGAGCAAAAAATATTCCAACTAGACTTGCTATTGGAATAACTTATGATGGAACAAACTGGGGAAACCACGCGTGGATTGAAGTATATAATGAAAGACAAAAAGAATGGATCCCAAGCGACCCAACTTTTAGAGAAACGGGATTTGTTGATGCAACACACATACGAATGGGGGCATTTAGTGATGTTTCCCTCTCTTTAGCAAAAGCAACTTACCCTTCTAGCGCAAATGTTTCTTTTGATACTCAATCAAAATTGCCACTTGTTGAAATATTAGGAATAAAATATTTTAATTTAGTAACTTTAAGTTCAAGTGAAGAAGAAATCAAATCCAATATGTGGAATGAAATATCAGTAAACATTACAAACAATACTAACCGAATCCTAAATGCCCCTTTAAGCATAAAAGAAAATTATAGTGAAATGTTTTTCCAAGATAAAAGAAAAACAGAAATTCTTAACCCTAATGAAACAAAAAAAGTTACATTCAAAATATTTCCAATACTTAATTTAGAAGACAACCAAATAGCAAAAGGAACTTTAACATTCAATAGTCTTTCCCCACCAATTAAAAAAAATATTACAATAACAAAAAATGACACTATTGGAAATGGAGAAGTTGTTGTTGAAGATATCACCCCAATAACGCACGAAGGAATATTATTAATTCAAATAAAAATAACAAATTATTTTAATGAAGACAAAGAAATCAATTATACTGTTGCAAGTAATTCTTTTTCAAAAATACAAAAAGAAATAATACCTAAATTCAGTTCTAGAATACTTGAAATAAATATTGAAAAATATGTAAAAGAAGAGTACTTAGTTCAAGTAATTACCCCCACAAGCAAATATACCCAAACAATAATCACCACACAACAAGACCTTATCACTCCAAAACCACTCGAAAAACAAACGGTTGTAGAACAAAAAATTGATACAACAGATGCAAATAACACTGGAGGAATACTTGCAAAAAACCCTTTAATTTTAATGATAGGAATACTAATAGTGGTAGGGCTACTCCTAATGGGACTGCTTTACACTAACAAAAGATATATTTGATACACGCAAAAAAGCAGGTTTTTAAACAATACTTGAAAGAAGAATAATTAATACACACTTGCAAAGCAAATGGGTATTAAAACAAACAAAGCGATCGTTGTCTAGTGGCTATGATTCGTCCTTGCCAGAGCCTTAACTAAGGCTCGCGAAAGAACTTATCCACTCGCTAAAGCGAGTGAATAGAGAACTTAGCAAGTCTTTGGCTGAAAATTCAACTAGGACGGGGCCCGGGTTCAATTCCCGGCGGTCGCACTTATCTTTAAAGTTCAATGCGCAAAAAACCAAACAAAAAGAACAACTATTTAAACAACAATAAACATTAAGGTTTTATGGATTTTAAACCAACAAAAAACAAATTAGTAATAAGCATTGTCATCCCCACACTTCTTTGGATAATAAATTTTTCAAGCAGTATTTTTGGGGGAATTTATTGCAAAGATTGCACACCCGAATTTGCACACCAGGCGTGGATTAACTGGAATATAACTAATTTATTCTACGCAATTGGGCTTGCAATAGTAATTTATATTATTTACAGTCTTATTCAAAAAAAGTAGTGCCTTAACCAAAAATGACGTTTCGCGGCGGTCGCACTTATCTTTTTAAAAAAACGAGGGAAAAAATATGAATTGCAAATTATGTGAATCTTTTATCAAAAATTATTCCCCTGAATTTAATCATCTAAAAATTGACCAAACGCACGAAATAGATGTTTGTGAAGAGTGTATTGAAAAGTTTACTAACTGGAGACAAAAAATACTTGCAAAACTATTTCAAACAAAAACAATGAAGAAATTTTTAAAAAAATAGTAGTGTTAAAAGAATTAAAATTTGACTAACTTATTTTCTCTTCTTTATCTTGCTCTTCTTAACTGCAGCAGGTTTTTTGTGCAAAACTTTGTGAGCTAAAAGTCTCTTAATTGAACTAGAAGAATCATTTGTGCTCTTTAATTGAGAATAAACATCAGTTATTGCATAATGGTATGCGATTAAGCAAGGAGCTAACGCAAAAGCCGCAGCTGCCTTAAATCCGATTGAAATTGCTAAAGGCTCTATTAAAAATAATCTTAAAAAAATTGAAGCAAAACTACCCAAAGCCAAAGTAATAAAAGCAAACATTAGAAACATCAAAACAAGAACCCACAATATTGGAGAAAATGATTTAATCATTTTTCCGTGAGTAATAGACCAAGAACGCAGTATTGCGTCTTTCATTGAATAGCTATTTTCATTGCAAAAAATTGTTGAAGCAAAAAATATTCTTCCAAAATTATATACTACTAATATTCCGTAAACTGAAATTGAAATAAACAACGTAAAGACCCACAAAGAGTTTTGGAAATAAGTAGATAAAATAAAAAATAACCCTGTTGAAATCAAGAAAAGAAGTTGAGAAACCCTTAATTTTGAATTAATGTTCCAAATAAAAACATAAAATGCTTCTACAAAAACCATTACTACTAAACTTACTAATTTTCTAAGATCCATTTTCGCTACTTTTTCATGTTTGGTTTTCAAACAATATTGGATAAGCACAATTAACCCTAAAAACAAAGTAAAATAAAGAACTCCATACAAACACTGCGCAATTGGTTTGGTTGCTGCGTTATAAATCAAATTCTTTTCAAAAATAGAAGGAAGAATCATCAAAAAAGGAAGAGAAACCCAGAAAAAAAGCAAAAATACTTTAGCTTTTTCAACAGACATCCAAGAATATGCTGAAGAAACAATTTTCTTATAATCCATGATTCATAACATGAAGTTTATTGTATAAAAACATTACTATTCAAAAAAGAACTTTGTCAATTAGTGGTTTTATTTGAGCAAAAACTTCTTCCTTTGATTTATTTGCATCAATTATGTGAATATTTTCATTAGGCAATAGTTTTGGAATTTGTAAGAAATACCCTCTTAAGTCCTTTACAAAATCAAGTTGTCTAAAATTATCTGTTTGTTTTCTTTTTTCTGAATCAATTTTATCAGAATTCATTCTCCTAATTGATTCTATTGGATCAACATCCAAAATAAACGCAACATTAGGAGCCAAAAGGGGAGTATTTAGGTTAACACATTTTTCTAAAGAAGAACCTTGAACTGTTTGATAAGCAATACTTCCATATTTGTATCTATCAGCAATTACAATAAAATTTTTCTCCAAAGCTGGCTGAATAATGTTTTCAATGTGCCACTTTCTATCTTCAATAAATGCATTTAATATCTCTTCAGCCAAATCAGATGGATTTTTTTGTGTTTTAAACAATTCCCTAACCCTTTTTCCGTGTGGTCCGTTAGTTGGCTCATCAGTAACTAAAATATTATCATATTTCTTACTCAATCCATAAACATATTCAAAAGTTTTTCTAATCATTGTTCCTTTTCCTGACCCAGGACCACCGTCAAAAGCAATAAAAGTACCAGTCATTTTCAAACACCATTACAAAATCTTTTTCACTTCATCCCAAACAAGAGAATGAATACTATTTATACTCTTCAAAGTACTATTCTCAACACAATCAATTTTCTTCCAACCAAATTTATTAATTGCTTTATCAAACTCTTTCATATAATCTTTTTGAAATTCAAAATCATTTTCGTGCTGATCCTTTTTTGCACCCAATTTATACGCTTCATTTCTATTAGCATTATCTAAAAAATTATTTGCAATAACTGCAGGAACATAAAGTACCAAAACTAAATCAGGTTGAGGGAGACGCTCACAAACATCATAAATCCATTTCCTTAAAGCATCCTTCTCCTCTTCTTTAGCAAGAGCAGTTTGGTAAGTTAAAGTAGAAGTAAAAAATCTTGACAAAACTATATTTTTCCCTTCATTTAGCAAACGATTCATTTCATTTTTCGATTCATAAAAATCAGACATATAAAGCATGGCAACAAATTCTGGAGGAATTAATTTTTTGTCCCCATACTCACCCCTCAAATAAGCATCAACTACTTTACCAAAAGAAATATCGTGCTTTGGAAAATGCATATTCACTACTTCTTTTCCTTCACTTTCAAGTTTACTAACTAAAAGCTTTAATTGAGTGGTTTTGCCTGAAGCATCTCCACCTTCAAGAACAATTAATTTACCCCTACTCATTTTAGCCCCTCTTTAAGTCTTTGAAAGAGTAAGACATGAACTCCTTAAAAACAATTACTACTAAAAAAGTTCCAAAATTGACCCTAAAGCCAATGTTTAAAAAAGAAACCAAAAGGAATTAATTTAACTAAAAGGCAAAGCCATTTAGAACTAAATACCAGCGTTCGTGATGTAATGGTAGCATAAAAGCCTTCCAAGGCGCCTTGTTAAGGTGCGCGAAAGAATTTGTATTTTCTACGAAAATACAGAAAACTTTTGCTTTGGAGTTAGCTTTTTGTCGGGGTTCAAATCCCCGCGGGCGCACTTAAAAAAAACTAATTTTTTTATTCAAAATAATATCTTAAATCAAATAAAATAAATTTTTTTAATTTAGGTGAGTAAAATGCGTTATGCCCCCCCATATCCCTAAATCCTCTTCTATCCAAATACCCTTCTGCAGCATTAAATAAATAAAGTGCATCTCGGACTTCTTTTTTCAAATTATGATCTTTGCCTTTCAAAATATCTTCAACTCTTTTATAATTAAAAAAATCTGTCACTAAAAAAGAATATTTTTTAGAAACAAAAGCAAACTGGGGAGTTACAACATCAATGTGTTCTTTCAAATTGGATTTCATAATAAGCTGCTTTGCTTTAATCAAAGAATTATACTGGGATAGCGCTAAATCGTCATGTGGAGAAAATTTTTCTTTCAGTTTTTCATTCTCAGTTACTTTAAGAAAAAAATTACGTTTACCAATTTTTAATGCAAAAAATCCATTTCCAATTCGCCCATCAGCCAAAGGCAGATTTTCAAGAAAAATACTTTTGTCCTTTGAAACAACCCCTTTAGTTCCCCTTAATTTCATAAATGCTCTAAAAACACTTCTTGGTATATCAGGATTCAATTTTATCAAACGATGAGCAACTTCAGAAAAAGCAACGCCTCCAAGAAGACTAATTTCAAATCCGTTCATAGGCTTATGCCACTTTACTTCTTTGGTTGATCGCCTAATGCCAGACTGAAGTTTTTTAATTGAGGAAAATGGTTTACGCACATATATATTAAATCAACCCTAAATAAAATCCTTTGCAAAATCAAAAGAAATGTTTTTATTTAAGAAAAAATAAATATATGCAGGGTGATTTAATTATGGCATGCGGATGTTGTTGTTCTACAGAAAAGAAAACTCCAGTTAAAACAGCTAAGAAAAAAGCTACTAAAAAAAAGTAAATACTTCTTTAATTGGCGTGTTGGTTTATATTTTTTAAAAAATCAACACCCCATAAGAGTTAAATAAATAGCACACTAATTCTATAGTATGGAAAAAGAAAAAAAATTAAAGGGCGGACAAAAACTTGCGCTTGAAAGAATTTATCGATTATTTGAACTTGCGGAAAGTATGGATAAAGAAAAAAAAGATAACTATGTTAAAAGATACTTAACCTTAGCAAAAAGAATAAGCGAAAAATGCAGAGTGAGTATCCCTAAAGAATTAAAGAAAAAACACTGTAGAAAATGCTTTTTGATGGATATAACTCTAGTCAAAAAAGATCCTTTTCTCATAGTTAAATGCAACAATTGCAAAAACGAAAAAAAATATCCTTTAGAAAACAAAAAGAAAGACTAATGACTTTAAAAAAAATAATTCTTCAAATCACTAAAAATCAAGCTTTTTAAGGCTTTCTAAGAGGGTTTTTTGTATTAAGTCTACTCGCTCTTGGGCAAATTTGTCCGATTGAGCACAATTTAAGACTGAGAAACGTCAAAGGTGATTGAAGAATGGGAATACAAGATGTACCGGCAGACTACTTAATCGAAGAAACTGCTACAAAATTAAAGGAAGAAGTTGCGCAACCTGAATGGATGCAATACGTAAAAACTGGAGTTCACAGCGAAAGAGCACCACAAAGAACAGATTGGTTCTATGTTAGAATGGCTAGTATAATGTACAGAGCTCATAAATGGGGAATACTTGGTACTGAAGCACTAAGAACTTATTATGGTGGAAGAAAAAATAGAGGAGTAAAGAAAGAACACCATTACAAAGCAAGTGGAAAAGTAATTAGAACTTGCGTACAAGAACTTGAAAAAGTTGGATATTTAGAAAAAGCAAAATTGAAAGGAAGAAAACTTTCTGTAAAAGGATTTAGATTACTAAACGCAATGTCAAAAGTTGCTGAGAAAAACATGAAAGAAGGTTTGTATGCTAATAAAGCAAAACCAAAGAAGACTTTCGATGAAAAGAAGAGAAAAGAAGTTCAAGACACACTTAAGATGCAAGATAGAGGGCACTCTAAACCAGATGCAAAAGCTACTCAAAAAGTAACTAAAAAACCAGCGGAGAGTGAATAAAAATGGCTAGACACAAAGACAAAGAATTCAAAGACTTCATGATAAGTGAAAGAAAGAAAATCGGTTCTGGCTTAACTAATGCTCCTGTTTGGCTAATGCAAAAAGCTGGAAAGAGACTTTGGGCTACAAAGCAAAAAAGAACTTGGAAAAATATTGATATTAAAATCAAGTTCAACAAAGCAAAGCACAAACAAATTAGAAAAACTAAAAAGAGTGGTGACCACAAGAAACATTCAGCAAGGGTTACCGCAAAGGTAGAATGAGGTGAATAATTATGGCTAAAGACTTTAAAGAAAAAACAATCACAATTAATTTGTCAAAAGTATTTGAAAAACCAATAACAAAAAGAGTTATTGCGGCAAAATATATAATTTGCCAAGGCGTAAAAAAAGAAACTCGATTAAATGAGTTCAAAATAAGTAATGAACTAAACGAGTTACTTTGGGTACGAGGAAAATATAATGCACAAAGAAAAATAACTGTGAAAGTTGTAAAAGACAAAGACACTGCAAGAATAATGCTTCCAAGTGAAAAATACGAAGCAAAAGCTGAAAAGAAAGCTGGTGCAAAAACAGCAGAAAAAGAAACTGCTCCAACTGAAGCAAAAGTTGCAGAACCAAAGAAAGCTGAAAAGACAGAAGAAAAAGCAAAAGAAAAGAAAGCAACAAAAAAAGAATAAAAAACTTCAATGAAGTTTTTTAGATACAAAATAAAAATAAATTCATTTTGAAGAATAAAATAATTAACGACTTAGGGGTTTTTTACCCTTAAGTTTCTTATTTTTATTAAATGAAAGTGAAAAAATTATGAATATTGTACGAACAAGAATAATGGGTTCCATTTATACTGGATTATTTGGAATTACTAACGACAAAATCTGCTTCTTACCTTCATCAGTTGATGAAAAAAGCGAAAAAATAGTTGCTGATACGCTTGATGTTAAAATTGTTCGAGCAAGTATATACGAAAGTCCACTTTTAGCAGTGTTTGCAAAAATGAATAACAAATATGCATACTTACCAAGTTTTGCTAGTTTAAAAGAAATAGAAGCAATTGAAAAAGAAATAAAAGTAAAAGTACTTGACACTGAACAAACTTTAGGAAACTTAATTGAACTAAATGATAATGCAGCAATTGTTTCAAAAGCACTTGCACAAAAAACAATAAAAGCAATACAAAGTTCGGGTCTAGAAGTTTATCAAACAAATATTGGAAAAACTGAAATCACAGGATCCAGCATTGTTACAACAAATAATGGATTTTTAGTTAACCCTTATGTTACTCAAGAAGAAGCAATGAAAATGCAAGAAATACTTAAAGTAAAAGGTGGATCAAGTACTGCAAACACCGGAGATTATTTAGTAAGAAACTCAGTTCTTGCAAACACAAAAGGAATGGTATTAGGAGAACAAACAACTCCGTTTGAAATAAACAAAATCGAAGAAGCATTGGAGTAAAATTACCCAAATAAGAAGTAATATATTTGTTTTTGAGAATAAAATCAAAAGGTGAGAAAGATGAAATTCATAGCAACAGGAATATTCCTAAAAAAAGGCGAAGAAAATAAGTTCACAAAAGAACTCCAAGCAACTAGCGAAAAAGCAGCTAAAGAAAAAATATACGCTGAATTTGGAAGTAAAAACAATTTAAAGAGAAAGGATATTAAAATTAAAGAAATAAAGGGTGCAAATTAATGACACAAATTGAAAAAGAGAAAAAAGTTACTGTTAATGAACAGCAACTAATCCAAATGGCTCAAAAAGAAGAAAGTGCATTAAACAATAGACAAGAAATGCTTCAAAAACTTTCACACATGCTTGGAGAAACAATCACTGCTAAAGAAATACTAAATAGTGCACAATCAAACAAAGGAAAAATAATGTTTAATATTGGTGCAACAGTATTAATAGAAGGACAAATAACCAATACTGAAAAATGC
>Ga0268276_1001854_pt1 | contig 19281 bp, 19 predicted proteins | sample saktaG_4_FD_190145 | JGI IMG/M metagenome (GOLD analysis project Ga0268276, IMG submission 190145) | Saline water microbial communities from Sakinaw Lake, British Columbia, Canada - sak_2010_1_5_45m | ecosystem: Environmental > Aquatic > Non-marine Saline and Alkaline > Saline ... | reverse complement strand
GTCACATCGCGCGATGTACCCCATGTTCCGATGATGTTTCCTTCATAATCGTAAAGGGGATATTTTGAAGTCGAAAGGATTAGTATCTCGCCTGATGCATTCATTCCCTGTTCCATTTTATCGATAATCGGGATCCCGGTTTTCATGATTACGATTTCATCTTGTCTTTTCTGCTTTGCCAGTGCTTCGGGGAAAACATCCGCATCGCTTTTACCAATCAAATCATCTGGATTTTTCACGCCAAATGCCTTTGCGAGAGCTTCATCGAACAAAATAAACTTTGAATTTATATCTTTGAAGTAGATAGTATTTTGCGAATTTTGCATTAGCGTATCGATAATTAGTGAGTCTGAGGCGATTTCGGTAGGTGTATGCCTAAATAGCGGTACATAGCCAACACCACGTTTTCTTGAAGAAACAACTTGATCTGGCAGAGGATTTAGTTTGTTGATTATTGTATTTTTCATAACAGATTGCCCCCTATGATAAAATCCCGAATTTATCATTGTCAATAGAAAAAAGCCATCATCCAAATTTTTCCGATCAGGAAAAGAAAGCACATAATGTCAATTGATTTATCGATTAGAATTCAAAAAATGAATCATCGGAAAATCCAAAAAGATTGTTGAAGTTTGTTTCATTATAGGTTAAGTGAAAAAGAATGTCAAGACGTTCAAAAGTCTTTTATGATTGTCAAATTAAACACGAGCTGTATGTATCGATTTTGGCACGTCATCAGAGGCATAGAAAATCAGTTATTGAAACAAATAAAGTTATTGCAAGATATCCAAATAACCTTCGTTTTGACAGTTTAATTCTTACTTTATTTCGATTGACAACAAATTATCGTCACTCAATTTGAATAGATAAATATTACATTCCCAATCTGAAAGGGATGAATAACAACCTCACTTTGAGTAAGCTTAGTTTCTAATAATCTGTATTTTATCGTTAGTATCATTAAGTAGGTAATGTCATAAGATGTCCAAATGTGATTCAATAATTATTTAATGAGTAGTATAGTTGTAAAAAGAATAAATACTGTATATAATACGTTTGTGTAAAACAACTATTTGATTACAAACCCGTTTGTGATTCATAAAGTGATCACTTAACGATAATGTCAATATACAAGGAGGATTAACAATGAAATACTACTTTAAGGAAAGTCCCATGCCAAAAGATTTGTTGGCGAAAAGATTTGATGAATTAGTAGCGGGGAGTTCAGAACGCGTTGTTTTCGGTTATGTCCAGTTTGACAATGAAGCCAAATTTACTAATTCAATTAGAAACTGCAGAATTAGTCATGAAGTATATGTCAGAAGTTTCAAGGATAATAAATTTAAATTACCTATCTTAAGAGTTTCACACGGAATTATGCCTTATCCTGTCAATGTTAGTTTCGTTGACGAAATATTAAAGGATATCAAGCGCGAAAAAGACCCTGCAGAATGGCGTACGATAACACTTAATACAGAAGCGGAATATATTGCTTTTATCGAAAAAATTATCAGTGACAAAGACTTTTTTTCCATTATTAGTTCAATTTATAATATGTAATTGAATGCAGTTTGATTTCGAAGATCCAGTTGTATAGGGATATCCTAGGCAAATATCAAATATTCATTTTAAACAAGTCGTTTTTCGGCTTGTTTTTTTTAGCAAACAAACAAGAAAACATCAATGCTAGATGGAAGCGTTCATTTCAAAATTAAAATATGAAGTACATATCGAATTAGATATGATATGATTATAATATCTAGGCATTCATGTGTAAAAGACTGCAGAAAAAGATAATAAGTGTATTTCTAGACAAAAGTGAAAGGACTTTTTTGATGAAAATTATTGATGGACATGCTCATGTGTGTGAACATATAAACGGCTATGGCTCTCAGGGAGAACTTAGGGCTATCGGCAATGGATTGGCACAATATGCTTCAGGGCAGCAGTTTCGGATGATTCCAGAAGGTTTGGGTGATTTTGGGTGTTCTCCGGAAACATTAATCCAAGTTATGGATAAACACAACGTGGAAAAAGCGGTGCTTTTACAAGGCATGTATCTAGGTTTTCAAAACCTGTATACATATGAAGCAATAAAAAAATACCCAGACCGGTTTGTTGGTGCAGCGACATATGATCCATTCACCAGAAACAAATCAAAAATAATCCATCACCTATTCGATGAGTTGGGGTTTGGAATCATTAAAATGGAGGTATCCAATTCCTCCGGACTTATGTCCAACCATGATACCGTGGACCTAAACGGACCTTTAATGTATGAAGTGTACGCTATGGCAAATGAGAGAAAATTGGTTTTTGTCATCGATATTGGCAGACCCGGAAACGACTGTCACCAAGTTGATAATCTAAGAGAAGCTATCTTACGATATCCAAACATGAAATTTGTTATTTGTCATCTGGGATCTCACCAAATCAATCAATTGGACTTATTAAAGGAAAATGTTGCAAAACTCAGTTTGCCAAACGTCTGGTTTGATTTGGCATCCGTGCCAAATAATACAAAACCCGACAAATATCCGTTTCTTACTGCATTGACTTATGTCGAAACTGCAAAAGATATTGTCGGTGCTCAAAAACTCATTTGGGGATCGGATATGCCTTCCGCATTGAATTATGATTCATATGAGCATCTGATTTCCTATCTTAGAGATAGTAAAAAGTTTACAAACGAAGAACTGAAAATGATATTCTATCAAAATGCGGTCGATGTGTATTTTTGTCGTTAATCATAACGGTTATCAATAAAATCATAAATAGGCAAAATGTCTTTTTTGGCTTTTCATCATTTCAGAAATTATGAGCGTGGAAGGTATGGCATATGGTAATAACTAAAGCGGTATTCCGGTTAATAATTATCTTGTTTATGACTTGTATTTGCCTTTCATGTGTTGACAATAGCATTACTTCGACAGAAACAAATACCGAAAACACAGAAAGAACATATGAGGTTGTCTTTTACTCCGGGCGATCGGGAAATAATGAAATCTACAAAATCGACGATTCGGGTGAAAATCTTGTCAATCTCTCGAACCATCCTGCCGATGACACTTGTCCTTCGACATCACCAGATGGAGAAAAAGTTGCGTTTGTATCAAATCGGGATGGCATAGATAATATTTTTGTCATGTCAATTTCCGGAGGAGAAGCGGTGAAAATTACAAATTCAGCTTCAAATGTCACTCATCCTTCCTGGTCGCCGGATGGATTGAAACTGATATATATTGTTGATTTCAACGAATATACGGAAATATGGGTAGTCGATGCAGACGGCAGTAATCCAATCAGATTGACTGACAATCCATACCGAGACGAAAGACCATGCTTCTCTCCAACAATGGATGAGATATTATTCATGTCGAACCGTGATGGAAGATACAAAATCTATCTAATGGATCCCGATGGTGACAATCAGAGAAAGATCGAAATTCCTGATGTGGACGATGGTTCCAGTCATTTCGTCTTTCCACAGTGGCATCCAGAAGGAGATCGTATCATTTATTCATTGAATGATCTTACTAACCACCAGGCGTCGATTCATATAGTTGATCTGGATGGAAGTAATGACGTTGCCTTGACAGAAGAAGATGGTAGAAACGAAAATCCATCCTGGACATCTGACGGTCAATGGATCGTATTTCAAAGCGAACGGGATGGCAATTTTGAAATTTACATAATGAAAAGCGATGGAAGTGAAGTGCGAAGACTGACAAACAACTTCTCTTGGGACGGTTGGGCATCATGGGTGAATTAGGATGATAATCGTTCAAGGCTTTTCTTTTTTCAATCTCCGAAACATCTGACAATAATACAAAATGCGACCCATGGTCGCATTTTTAATTTAATCTTGTTTGGGCTCTGCCTAAAATTATCAGTACTAATCAGCTTTCGATTCCGAATAAAGGCAGTTGTAGTATGTAAATCATGGTGATTATATCGCCTTTTTTAGTAAAAAGATGCCTTCCTCAACCTCGGTATATCCTCTATCAAGATACATTTTTCTGAAACCACGATAGTTTTGTTCAGCTAGCTTCATTTCTCTTGGAAATGAGATCATCGCCAAGTAACCTTGAGAGAAAAAGTATTCAATAGCGTGATCCAACAATCTAGAGGCAACTTTTTTTTGACGATTGCTTTCTTCAATGACAAAACAGATGGTGAGGGCGATTTTGGAGTCATGATACTTTTTCGGCAGGTCAGCCAGAATCCGAGGATAATTAATGATTGAAGAAGCATTGAGCCAGCCAACGCACTTGTTGTCTTCATAGGCTAAAAATCCCCACATATCCCCAGCTTGAATTGCCTTGATGGCATCCTCGCGATTGAACCGCGCACTTCGGTTCATCCATTCCTCGAAAGAGCAACTAGTCTGATAATATCTGCAGTAACAATTTCCCCACGCTCTTGAATGGCCAAAATTGTCGGCTTCAAAGAGAGAGAAAAAATCATCTTGATTTTTGGGAGATAAAGATTTTATTTCAAAAGACATAATAACACCTCTCAAATATTTTATCACAAAGAAGCATATTAGAACAGTTCTTCAAAAAAACATCAATCGTATTGGTTGTAATTATTATGATGTATGCAAAAATTCTTTTGAATTATGATATCATATTTATGAAAACCTGACACAAAACAATATTGGGAATACATCAAAATCGATTATTGAGATGAGAATCAAATTTGTTTTTTCAGGAATAACAAATCATAGAAGTATATTCTATGGTCAGAACCGAGGAATTTCAAATGAGAAAGATAAAAAAAACGTTAATGCTGAATCAGATATACTCGTATATAGAGGAAGAAAACTGCTATTTTACTCAAATTTCATTGGATAGTTATGATGAATTATTCAACGCCTGGGATGCAGCTCCCTTAAAAAGAAAAGATTTAGAGCCAGATCTTTTGGAATTTATTGAACAAATCGGCAATGATATCCCAATGAAAGATAAGATTAAACTTTGCTTTCAGCTGCCCAAAGAAGTTATCGATGAAAAAAAGGAAGATACTTCCCGAGAGGCCATTTATCATAATTTCTTCATGATAAGGCATTTTATCATGAAAGAACTTAAAAAAAACAACCGAAAAATCATGGCTTATGTCACCATGGGCATCTTGTTTCTGTCTGTCTCCTATTTTTTTCAAAATATCTTGATAGTAGAGTATCCTTTGTCAATCTTGTTTGAAGGCTTGTTTATCGGCGGATGGGTTATGTTCTGGGAGGCCTTTTCCTTATTCTTTTTTTCAGGAAGCGAACTTAGACATCGCCGGAACAGATATATCCGTTTCTCTGAATCGAAAATCGAATTTCAATATAAATAAACTGTCATAATTATCTTGCACTTATTTCTACCTATTTCATTGTTCCGCGAGTAATCAGAATATTTTGTTATGACACTTAAACAGGGAGAAAGCAATATTGGACAATAATACTTGTGTACAAGAAAAAACTGATAATTCAAAGAAAAAAACACTATGGCAATTTATCTTGTTCACGTTGTTTAGTATGGTTACGACAGTCGTTGATTTTGGAACATTTTCGCTGTTCAACTATTGGATATTCACTAAGCTGAAAGATGTTTCGATCCAATTTTGGCTTTTTGATTATTCCATTGTCAACGGCGGACTGTGTGCCTTGCTTTCTTTTGCTTTGTCATTTATCATATCTCAGACATTCAATTTCTTTATTCAAAGAAAAGCCACATTCAAAGCTACAAACAATGTTTTGAAAAGCGCAATCATGTATGCTATCATGGTTCTAGTGGTTTTCTTTATTTCCCTTTGGCTTCCAACGCTGATTCGAGAGCCAATTGTCAACCTTGTAGGCGAGACGTGGGGAGATATCATAGTCAAAAATATAAATATGACGATGTCATTTGCCATTCAGTTTCCCATGAACAAATGGGTAATAATGAGAGACTCAAAAACTGTCCAAAAGCATCTGACTAAGAGCAAATAGGCCAATTACAGTATGGGTTGCTATCTCTATATTTTGCGTAATGAAACTGTCAAAACAGGCATACTAATTTATTCAATTATGGAAAGAAGGAATAATCAATGGTATCATGGCGAGATTACAACCCAAATCTTGATACGAATCTGGATGATTGGATTCTGGAATCATATAGTAAAAACGCCATTCTTGTTAACAACTTCGCATTATTTAATGTGTGTTTTTCGGATATGTATGTCTGGTATCAAGACCATCCGAATGAAATGAGCAATATCAAAGACATCATAAAAGTTGCTTCGATTGACAATGAAGTTGTCTCAGTTGTCATTATCAATTATTATGTTGATGTGGAAGGGAAATTAATCTTAGGGATTAACCCGATGGTGGCCAATCCCAAATATATCGGACAAGGATACGGAAGTGTTGTTTTAGGCGATCTCATTCAAAACGTAAGTAAAATAATTGGAGATAAAGTTGATTGCCTAAAAGCGGGAATAGAAGACATTAATATGAGAAGTCTAAAATTATTCAAGAAGCATGGATTTAACAAAGCGCATGGACAAACAAAAGATGGAATTACGGAATATGAATTGTGGCTCTAAGAAAAAAAATCTGCTTTTGGTTTTATGCAAACGACATACTATTAAAGGCCAAAATGATCATTATAAAATATGTGGATGAGTGATCGGGAGACAGACGTGGACACAGACAGGAAAACCCCATCATCCTTATTCGTTTTTTTTCGCTATCATTTTCCCTATGCTAAATGCATAAAAAGCGACTTGATGTCGCATTTTTTTATTCATTCTTCATTTAGAAAATAGATTTTGCCTTGAAAGGAATGATATTTTTACTTGAATCGTCTTGGAAAATAGAATGACTATAAAAAAATTATCAATACTCATTGCTACTCCGAATGTTTTTTTGTATAATGAATGTAGATTTTATCGTGTAGATTTGTGCTTTACATTTGAAAGATTATTATGGAATCTTCCGGCAAAAGAAAATGACAATAGAAATTAAATGACTGCATTTTGTTTTGTTTTTGAATAATTTCATCGGATTGATGAGTGATGATTATCTTAATCACTCACTTGGGAGGAAACTTGAATGTTGGATTTTCTATATAATTCTTTATCACATGTAATTGCGTACTTTGTAATCCGATGGATCTTTAGCAATTATCAAAACTATAATGCAAAAACTTTACTGGCTTATTCGATTGTCTCCTTATTTTGGATCGGTAATTCGTTTTCGTATGCTTCCGAAATCGGCATACAATATTTCATATATGCTCAATGCTTTCCATTTCTTTTGCCTTTTTTGATTCATTTTCTGATATTATTCTTCCAAAAACGGAAAATGAGACCATTCGCTTCGAATAATAAGTGGATGTTTTTAAAAGACCGCTCACACCTCATTACGTTCACTTATGTGTATAAAGTCGTCTATATTATTTTAGTTTCATTATCGGCAATATCTTTTGTACTCCTATTAATTTTTTCTTCAAAACAAGGTATTGCATTAGTAATGCTTGTTTCTGTGGGTTCCGTCCTAATATATTCCTCATACAGTATCCTTCAAATCATGAAAGTTAAAACGCAAAAACTCATCCTTATCACGGGAAAGACCAATATAAATGTATATGAAAAAATCATGCCCAATGATTCGTACCAGATTGATTACGACAAGATGCTGAACACAGATATTTCGTTTGTCGATTACGTTGGATTAGCATATGTAAATTATCAAGACACTTCGAAAAACGAATGGCACTTCGTATTCAAAACTCCGGATGAGAAATACAATAACTCGGCTTTTTTGTTGGGGAGTGATCTCTATTATCGAGACATTATTGATAGCTTTATGCATGTGTATAATGCGCGAATTCGGATACTTGTCGACAACGGAAAGGCCATAAAATTAAAAAAGAACAAGTGACATACCGTTTATCATCCAATTATATTTCAACCGTTTATTGACATGAAAATTACACAAAAAAACAAAGCAGATAGTTTATTCACTATCTGCTTTTTCATGTTTGTTTTTTTGATTCGCTTCCTTGAAGTAAAATAAATATTTGACATGGGAAGAAAAACTTAATGTTCTTTGGATACTTTTTTATTGATTTTTACGTAATTGTTTGTCCCAATTGTTTTGGATATGCAAATATGTAGATAGAGAGATGTCAATTCAAAACAATCAAAATGCTAATTATACAATTGAATGCTCGAGCAAGGAACGTACATTAAATTTTTGAATATATTGATTGTTTTTTCGAAAGTTATAGAAATATCGATCAATTTTATCATATACTATAATTACATAACTTATTTGGAGGAGAATTGTCATGGCAAAACGCGAATTACGAAAAAAACTAGCATTTGCATCTGCAGACATTTTTGGCGGAGGATCTTTTAACATCATCAATTTCCTTTATCCGGGATTTTTGGCACTAACAGTCGGAATCAATCCGTTCTGGATTAGTTTCATCATGCTTGTAGCTAGAGGCTGGGATGCTTTTACCGACCCGGTTATGGGTTACATTTCCGATCATACAAAATCAAAATTAGGGAAAAGAAGGATTTATCTTGTGATTTCGGCACCACTCGTGCTTGTGGGAATGTATTTTCTCTTTTTTCCGTACTCCTTTTCTAGTGAAGTGCTGAGGGTCGTTGCTGTCTTGCTTTCATATCTTGTATTTACAACCATTCAGACAAGCATTATGATACCTTATTATTCGCTTTCAAGTGAAATTTCCAGTGATTACCAAAAAAGAGCTTCTTTCAACTCATATCGATTGGGATTCAGTATTTTTGCGTCAATCATCTGCGTTGCTGTTCCCGGAATCATTGTTTCATTGTTTGAGAATGCAAGAGTCGGCTTTCAGGTGATGAGCCTTTCCTTCGGATTATTGTTCGGGCTCAGCGTGTTGTTTACGGGATTATTTGTCAAAGAAGAAATATCGACACCGACAGTCACGACCAAACTATCCGTAAAAGAACTAGTCAAGCCATTGAAACTTCGGCCCTTCAGACAATATTTGGGCATGTTTCTGGTTTTACAGATGTCAATGGCAATCATGAGCGGCTTGTTTTTCTTCTATGTCGATTTTTACATTACAAAAGACATCACCGCAAGCGGTGGATCTTCGATGGTGGGGTTGATTGCTGCTGCACTCATGTTTTCCATGCAGATTGTCGCACTGCCAATGTATCTCTTTATCATTTCAAAAAAAGGAAAAACATTTGCATACCGTTTTGGTGCGATTTTGTGGATTGTTACGGCAGTATTTATCTTATTGATTCCTGCCAATGTCAATCCTTTCGTCATCTATTTGTTAGGAGCTTTGATGGGACTGGGTATCAGCGGACCTGGGCTAGTTCCCCATACAATGTATGGCGATGTGGTCGATGCCGGACAAATCAAGTTCAAGGACCGTTTGGACGGTCAAATGAGCGGGTTTACGAATTTCATCAATAAAGTCGCACAAGCCATCGGTCTTGCACTTGTGATGGCAATCATCGGATTTGCCGGATTTAAATCGCAGGACTTGACTCTACCGACAATTGTCAGTCAACCGGATTCTGCCATGCTGGCGATACGGATTATCATGGCTTTAGCTCCTTTGATTTTTATGGGAATTGGCATTCTAATTTCCTTGAGATATAAAATTGACGGACCCAAACAAAAAGAAATCGCCGAGGCGATTCGCAACAATTCTTCCAACCAGGAAGACTTGATTGCTTCTCTATAAATCATGAAACGTCCAAATTGGCTATTGTTTATCACGCTTGGCTTTTTTGTCAAGATTTTTGCGTTTTTCAAAGGACAGCGGATTAAACGAACGACCAAGATCAAAGGTCCATCAATCGTCTTGACAAACCACACTTCGTTTTATGACTTTATCTATACGACTGCAGCCATCTATCCCCAAAGGGTCAGCTATATGGCCGCAAGCAAAATGTTCTATGATCCGCTACTAGGTTTTTTTCTGAGACTTTCCAGAGCATTTCCCAAATGTCTCTTTCAAAGCGATCCGGTTGCGACATTGAACGTATTCAGGATTCTCAGGCAAAAAGGAATTGTGTCAATATTTCCCGAAGGGCAGATATCTCCAATCGGTATGACACAGTCTATCACTTTTGCGGTCGCAAAATTGCTAAAAAAGGCCAAAGTAGACATATACGTTGTGAAGCATATGGGGGCTTATCTGGTGAACCCGCCTTGGACAAAGAAGACTTTTCCAGGAAAAATTGAGACAAGTGTCGATTTGATTATTTCTAAAGAGCAACTTATAAATATGTCTGAACAACAAATCTTTGATGAAATAGTCGATAAACTGCAGTTCAACACTTCATCATTTGTTGATGAAAAACAATACTTTTACAGAAAAAGCGATATCTCAAATCTTGAGAGCGTCATTTATCTTTGTCCACAATGTGGTTATGAATTCTTGAAATCAAATAAGCATAGTCTTTATTGTCCTGAATGTGGCAAGACTATGATATATGATTTCTTCGGAAAAATCGATGGTATGCGAATCGATGATTTATACCGCGCTCAGGAACAGCACATGCAGCAACGGATTCTTGATAATCCTGATTTCGTTATATCTGCTGAAGTGAAATTGGAAAGTTACCGAGGCGACAGGTTAGTTGAAGTAGGTGAGGGCGTGCTCTCCCTTGACAGAAATGAATATGTTTATGCAGGAAGAATCGATGATGAACAGGTAATCTTGAAATTTGACCCGAAGAATGTCCCAACCCTTCCCAGTGACCTAGGAAGAAACGTGCAAATCTATGAAGGCTATGTCATTTATCAGTTTGTGATGGACGAGGTTACACTTCCTACTAAATTTGTGATTGCCGGCGAATTCATACACAAACTTGGCATTGAAGCATAAGAACTCAACAGATATTTGAATTTCTATCGAAATTGAAAGATGTTAATGATACAATTCAAATGCATATAGTATATTTCTACATTCAATTTGAAAAGAGATGATTTTCATGTCAGAAAATATTATAGACTGGCTACTGGAAAAATCAAATCCGTCTGTAAGATATTTCACTCTTACAAAATTGCTTGGAAAACCCACTGACAATTTCGAAGTGAAAGCGGAAAAACAGTTGATAATGCAAAGTTCGGAAATCCTTTCAATCCTTGAAAATCAGAATCAAGACGGATCATGGGGGGAGCAAGAACGTTTTTACACCGATAAATATCGAGGAACCGCATGGAGACTGCTCTTGCTTGCCGAACTAGGAGCGTCTCCGGAATCACCAAAGATAAAACAAGCTTGTGAGTTTATCCTGAAACATTCCCAGGAGCCTGAAAAATCAGGATTTTCCGTGAATCAAAGTTCAAAAAGCTTGACAGGACTTCCAAGTAGCGTAATTCCTTGTTTGACAGGCAACATGATATATAGTCTGATTAAACTTGGATACTCTGAAGATGAAAGAGTATTAAAAGCGATTGACTGGATTCTCAAATTTCAACGTACGGACGATGGAACACAAAATCCTCCAAAAGATGGATTTTATCCCAGATTTGAAATGTGCTGGGGAAAACATTCGTGCCATATGGGGGTAGCCAAGGCTCTGAAATGCCTCGTGGCTATTCCTGAAAAGATGCGGACAAAAGAAATAAATGATAAAATATCGGACTTGGCAGAATATTTTTTGAGACATCACATCTATAAAAAAAGCCATGATCTTGACCAAATATCTAAACCAGGTTGGTTGCATTTCGGATTTCCCCTGATGTATCAAACTGATGTTTTGGAGCTACTAGTAATATTTGCCGAATTGAAGATACACGACACACGGTTGCAGGATGCGATTGAGATATTGAAAGCAAAGCGGGGATCCGACGGAAAATGGCTGATGCAAAATTCTTTTAACGGGAAAATGGCAGCAAAAATAGAAGTGAAAGGGAAACCTTCAAAATGGATAACGCTTAAAGCTCTTGAAGTGCTGAGAGAATATGAAGAAATTTCTCTTTAACCGACATCTATTATTTGCAATAGCTTCAAGTTCAACACATCACATATGATTTAATTACTTTTCATGTATAGAGTTATCTAGTATTGCGAATGAGGTGAAAAATATGAGTAATGCTGCTGTATATAAACTAAAATTATTGCACAGCGAGAATTTGGTTAAAGATTATTACCTTTTTGATTTTACAAAACCTGAAGGTTTTACTTTTGTCAACGGTCAATTCGGAGTGTTCGGTTTGATAGGTGAAGAAGTTGAAGGACGTAAACTCCGAGCCTTCAGCATTGCTTCAACAAATGAGGAGTCATTTATCCGTATAGCCACAAGAATCCTTCCTGCGCCCAGTGATTTCAAGCAAAAACTGCTTGATATGAAACTAGGAGGAGAAGTCTCGATGAATGCTCCCTTGGGAGACTTTTCTTTAAATGAAGCTTATGGAGCGGTTTTTATCGCCGGTGGAATCGGTATTACACCAATCAGAAGCATGCTTTTATCGAAACAAAGAAGCCAAAGTTCCAGAAACGATACTTTGATTTTTTCGGAACTTGACGGAAACTACCCTTTCAAATCTGAAGTGGAAAAACTTGTCGATTTGGATATTCTTTACGCTGCCGACGTCGAACCGACGCAAAGTGTGATTATTCAAACCGCTTTGAAGCATAAGAACGACGTATTTTATTATCTGTCAGGGAGCCCCGGATTTGTAAACGGGATTAAAGCACTTCTCGAACAGAACGGAATTGTCAAAGAACAAATCAAATTTGATGCATTTATCGGATATTGACTCTGTTAGGTTTTTCCATTCATGAATTTACTTCATAAACAAATTTAGAGTAGATTATCAAGGAGGGAACATTATGGAAATCAAATGGTTGGGACACTCCTGCTTCAAGATCACGCATGAAGGTTATTCTATCGTACTTGATCCATATTATCCGGATATGATACCGGGTTTAGGAGCGCTCGATCTAAAAGCGAACCAAGTGCTATGTAGCCACCAACATGACGATCACAATTATGTCAAGGCAGTTCAATTGGAGACAACCGCGAAGCCCAATCCTTTTATCATTGAACGCATCAGATCATTTCATGATGCATTTCAAGGCGCAAAAAGGGGAATTAATTTTCTATCAGTCCTTTCCGCAAGCGGATTTAGGATTGCTCATCTTGGCGATCTTGGCTGTGAGCTTACAAAAGAACAAACAAGGAAGCTCCAAGGACTGGATGCATTGCTGGTTCCTGTCGGTGGTCATTTTACTATCGGTCCGGAAGAAGCAAAACGACTCTGCGACCAAATTCAGCCAAAAATTATCATACCGATGCATTTTCGTTCAAAAAATGTGGGATTTTCTGCTTTGGAAACCGTGGATGCTTTCACAAAACTATTTCCTGACACCAAAATCATCCAATACGCTACCAATTTGATTAAAATTGATGCGGAGCAAGTAAAACAGATTGCCCTGCTTAGATTCAAATGAAATTCTTATGTAAATGATTATTTTTACTAATATGTATTACAAGATCGGAGATTGACTCATGAAGAAAATCGCACTCTTTTTCTTTTCTGGAACGGGGAATACCCAGTTTGTTTCCAAAAAGATAACCGATATATTTCGTTCAAGCGAAGAATGTTCGCTTTATAGCATCGAAAAGCATCTGATTGATGCTTCCAAAATCATTGAAACATCAGACTTGATTGGTCTGGCCTACCCGATTTATGGGTCAAGCATTCCCCTGATCGTCAGAGAATTCATTGAAAGGCTTGAGCCTTCCGACAAAGAGGCTTTTGTCCTTTGCACACAACTTATGTTTTCAGGCGATGGGGCTGCTTATGGTGGAAGGCTTCTCGAAAAAAAAGGTTTCAAAGTTCTCTGGCAGGAACATTTCCGGATGCCAAACAATATTACCGACTTGCGGATTCTAACCAGTAAAAAGAAGCCAAACTATGCTAAAATCGATCGAAGTGTGGAAAAGAAAGCATCCAAATTCGCAAAACGGATCCTTTCTGGGAAACCACAGCGAAAAGGCTCCAATTTCATGTCCTTATTGCTTGGACTTTTGCAAAGGTTTCCCTATGAAAAAATCGAACAGTCGGCATACAAGGAAGCCATCAGGATCAATCATGAACTATGCTCAATGTGTAACAAATGTATCTTGCTTTGCCCTACAGCCAATTTGGAATCAAAAGATGGACTGATTATCGCCAAAGACAATTGCACATTGTGTTACCGCTGTATCAACCATTGTCCTGAAAGAGCAATGCATATCCTCTCAAAAAAAGGAGTCAAATATCCTTACCAAGGTCCGAGTGTAGATTACAGGATCGCTTCTGTGATGCGAGATGATATTTGTCCCAAATAGCTATTGTATTATCATCAATATTTATCGACATATTATATTCAATTTGAAATTTAAAAATATATTCATATATCCCAGAAAGGAATAAAATGACAAACAAAAAAAATGTAGTAGTTTTCTATTACGACCGATTCGCAGAATTCGAAATTGCGCTGGCCCTGCTTTATTTCAACAATCACACTTTGCAAGCCGCAGGCTTGGAAAATAGGGAATATTCCAGCATGGAAGGTCAACGGTTTTTGACGGACGTCTCACTAAGTCAGCTTAATCCTGACACAATCGATCTTTTCCTGATTCCCGGAGGAAATCCTGTTCCTCTGCTTGCAAACAAGGAACTGACACAATTTATTTCCCGTCTTGATCAAAAGAAAGCAATCATTGCAGGTATTTGTGGAGGAGCCGACATCCTAGTCTCTTTGGGTTTGCTTCGAGGAAAAAAATGTACTGGAAATGCGCTTGACCCAGATAATCCTGAAAGTCTGAAAGCAAGCTATGAAAATACTGTTTTTATCGATCAGTTGGTCGTCAGAGATGGGAATTTCATTACAGCCCAAAGTGAAGGATATACTGAACTCGCAGAAGTGCTAGCAAGCGCCCTTAAAGAAGATAGATAAGCGACCTTTCACCAGATAGACTATTGATACTTTGAGACCATATCATAAATTTGTTCGGAAAGGATTTTTTAGGCCATGAAAAAAGAAGATCAATTCCAGGAAAATTTTGGCATCATGTCGTTGGAAGAATGGAAGAAAATAGCAAATACAAAAGTTCTTCTTGTCGGACTTGGAGGATTAGGTGGTCACATTGCGAACAGTCTTGCAAGAATAGGGGTCAAGTCACTGGTGTTAGTTGATTATGACCGGTTTGACATTTCAAACCTTAATCGCCAGTTGTTTTCGTCCTTGGCTGTAGTAGGCAGGTATAAGGCAACTGTTCTTGTGGAAGAACTAAAAAAAATTAACAGCGACATTCGAATTACTTCATACGAGACACCCGCGCAAGAACTAAACGATTCAGTATTTGACGATGTCGACATTATCATCGATGCAGTTGATGATATCCAAAGCAAGCTTTTTCTCGAATCCTTGGGTTCGTCACATCACAAGCCCCTTCTTCATGGGGCTGTCGGAGGTTGGTATGGGCAGATTGGAATAGCTCTTCCTGGATCGAACCTGTTGAAAGAACTGTATGCTAACTCTGAAGTTGGACTGGAACAAACGCTTAAAAGTCCGACATTCACACCTGCAGTTGTCGCAAACATGATGGTCGGAGAACTGATTAAGTATGTTCTAGGGAATAAAAATGCCCTTGCAAACAAGATCATGATGATTGATCTGTTGAACAACGAATGTCGTATTGTTTGCCAAAAAAGCCTTCACAATTCACAAACACTGTAACAAGTATGGCGGAGGTGTCGATGATGGTCAAAGTTGTATTTTTGAATTTGCTTAGAAGCAAATATGGTATCAGTCAGATTATGATGAATTCGGGAACGTTGCAAGAAATCATTGATCAACTTTTGGTGATTCATCCAAAAATCGATGTCAAGGACTTTATGACTGCAGTCATATTTGTAAACCAAGAACGCATTGATCAACTTAATTGGAACTTAAAAACATTAATTGATGGAGATGAAGTCGTCCTAACACACTTTGTGGGAGGAGGATAAAAACCCACAAAACCATAATATTCCGACACTTGTTCATGATCATTTACTACGAAGCGCCATTTGAGTCATTCAATCCCTCCATTCGGGGGGATTTTTTCTTTTCATTATAAATGGATAAAGTGATGCGTTAAATTATTCAAATAGTTATAAAAAAAAAGATATATATAAAGCAAGTTTTTTGATATAATAATGCTATAAAATAAACACACTATGGTATAGTATTTCTGTATATAATTATGAGGAATATACAAGATAAACTTGAAGAGGAGGAGACTATGTTTCTGATTAGTAACTCAAAATGGCAAAAAAAATAGTTCTCGTTTTGAAATGGATTGTGATTCTCGTAGCTTTTATTTTTACTTTTGGGATAGTTACCCAAAGCTCGATAACCATTGATTCGTACGATGCCGTCATTACGATCAATGACGCAGGCGACATGACGGTTGTGGAAGTCTGGGACATGCGCTACAATGAAGCGATGCGGGTAAGGTTCCGAGATATCATCTATAACAAATATGCCACAGATTATCCGCTGACTAAGAGTTCGCAAAACAAGGCGGCATTTGATGAACAAAATGTCAGTGTCCGCTTCTATAAAGATGGAGTTGACAGGACTAGCGCCGTTCGCATTGGTTACTCGTTCGCTGGTGAATATGATGAACTTGGACAACCGATTGAATGCTATCCAAATGTCAATTACTGTGAGTCGATTTTCGTAGACGCAAGGAACGCCGGAGGGCTCGAAGGCGATGTCAAATTCGAGTATACTTATACGATTCTGGGCGCAATCACAAAGTATTCGGATATTTCCGAACTCAACTGGCGTTTATTCGAATATGCTGAAGCTAAAGTCAAGACAGCACATATCGAGGTCAATCTTCCCAATAACGCCTTTGACATGGATTCGTTATCTGTATGGGGTCATGGTTTGTCAAACGGGACAATTGAAATCGTCTCGAACAAACAGGTTGTCATGGATATGCAGAATATCAAAACCGGTGAATTTCCAGAATTCAGAATTTTGACGGAAAACACATTGTTTCCAAATATCGATTCGACAAATGTATTCATTACCGCTTCGATGAACAAAGCCGTCATTTTGGCATACGAGCAAGTGCTCGCTGATGAGACGAATGCTAGAATCACTGTTGCAAGAGTTGTTTTGGGAGCCACGATCGCAATGATTTTAGCAATGATTGTGATAACGTATTTTGTCTATGTAAAATATGACAAAGAATATATTCCAGAATTCAAGGGTGATTATTTCCGGGAACTTCCGAACGAAGATACTCCTGCAGAAGTTAGTTATTTGGTCTACATGAAAAAAATTAATGACGAGACAGTTGCGGCAACACTCCTTGATTTGATCAGAAAAAAATACATTGTAATGGATACATATGGCGCTGACATGAGTTCTTCCAAGGCCGATTTTAAATTAAAACTTGTGCCGATGAAAGACAAATCCGGACTCTTGCCTCACGAAAAACATTTCATCAATTGGATTTTTGACTTGATTGGTAACGGTGGGGTCGTCACGACCAAAGAGATTGAATCTTATGGCAAGACCAATGTCGACAATGCCCGAAACTTCCAAGATCGTGCAAGAACCTTCATGAAACTAGCCAAAAAGAGCGCCGAGAAGAAAAATTATTTCGAATATGGGTTTCAAATGCAAAAGAACAAAGTTATGGCTGCTCTATTATTTCCGATTATTGTGTTATTAGTTTCATTTTGGACAAGTAGCGCCTATAATATAAATAATACATATGCTGTTATACTTTGTTTTGCGACTATTTTGATATACTTTGTCTATGTCGTTAACATCAAAAAAAGAAGTGTTTCAGGAAACGAATTATTCACCAAGTGGATGGCATTTAAAAAATTTCTTTTGGATTTTTCCAAAATGGATGATTACCCGATTCCCGGTATTATTGTATGGGAGCATTTCCTTGTTTATGCTACAGTTTTCAAAATCGCGGATACGGTAACAGACCAGTTGAAAGTGAAACTTCCCAAAGAGGAATTGGAAAATTCCGATTCCACTTATTTGGGAAGCAGATATTATTCACATGGATTTTATTATGGCAGTATGTTGAATCATTTTAGAACAACATTTTCCATCGCGAAGATGAATTCGACTTCGACAATCGTTCAAGCAAATACAAAACGATCCGGTTTTGGTGGCGGCGGCGGTTTTGGTGGTGGAAGTTCATTTGGTGGCGGTGGCGGTGGCGGCAGAAGCCGTTAATATAATATTAGAATTGAGAGGAGAAATATTATGTTTTTAATGAATGCTGGAGGTATTATCGCAATTGTTTTGGGAGTAATCGTCATCGGTCTCGTATTATTTGTCATCAGTGTGTACAATCAACTGGTCGTTCTCAGGAATAATGTGAGAAATAGCTGGAGTCAAATCGATGTCCAACTGAAACGTCGTTTCGACATGATTCCGAACCTTGTGGAAACTGTCAAGGGTTATGCAGCTCATGAGGATGGGATTTTCAAAGAATTTGCACGGGCAAGAGGAATTTATGCCGAAGCTTCTAAAACAGGAAGCGTAGCTGGCGCAGCAGAAGCGGAAAAAGGTGTTGCAGGAGCGATTGGGAGACTCCTAATGGTTCAGGAGCAGTATCCAGAACTGAAAGCCAATGAAAATTTTAAGGAACTCATGGTTCAATTGAAAGACACCGAGGACAAAATTTCTTACGGACGCCAGTTCTATAATGACACAGCGTTGAAGCTCAATAACAAGACCGAACTGTTCCCATCCAATATCATTGCGAACATGTTCAGTTTCAAAAAAGCTGATTTCTTTGTCGTTGAAGATGAAGAAGAAAGAAAAGCCATCAAAGTCAAATTTTAAATTATTGTTTCATACAAAAAGCATATTTCACTATGAATTATGCTTTTTCTTAAATATTAATCATGTGGCCTTTTCTGGCTATGAATTTAGCGGATGCGAATCGGCGTCCTCAGGAGAATATTTATGGCAAAAGCAGTAACAAAGACTGATAAATTAAGCAAAGTTGTGCAGACAAAGTCACTAAAGTACTTTGCAAAAGTGCTTTTGCCTATTTCGCAAAGAGAGCTTTGGCCCGCAAAACAGAAATCATTCGAACAACTGGCACGGGAAAAGATAAATTGGAATCTTGATTCGGTTATGGATGGTCTGAACGGGTTGATAAAACATGCTGAATCGAAGCCGAAAATCTATTTCAATATCTATTCAACAGAAGACATAAAAAATGATCATTCGAAAAAAAACGTTGGCATCGTGTGGT
>Ga0268276_1001853_pt1 | contig 19282 bp, 26 predicted proteins | sample saktaG_4_FD_190145 | JGI IMG/M metagenome (GOLD analysis project Ga0268276, IMG submission 190145) | Saline water microbial communities from Sakinaw Lake, British Columbia, Canada - sak_2010_1_5_45m | ecosystem: Environmental > Aquatic > Non-marine Saline and Alkaline > Saline ... | reverse complement strand
AACGGATATCATTTATCTGAATGATTTCTGTCTCTTTTTTCTTGCCTTACTATCTCCAGGTTTGTAAGCTTCCTTTCTTCTTACGTCTGCAATAAGGAGATTTCTATCGTAATCATAATAAGCATCTTCTAGCTCTGTTGATTTTGTGAATTTAACAATTGCTTTTGCAAGAGCAAGTCTGGCAGCTTCTACCTGTCCTTTTTCTCCTCCACCACGAACGTTTATCGCAACGTCAAAGTTTAATTTACCGAGGATATTTTCTGCAATTTTTAATGGTTCTTCTATTTTTAATTTATCAAATAAATGAAATATCTGGTAGTCTTTTTTATTTATCAAAACCTTTCCTGTTCCAGAAGTTAAAACTGCACGAGCAACAGCACGCTTTCTTTTTCCAGAGGTAATTATTCTTTCCATTTTATTTTGCAAAATCTCTTAGTGTAACAAATTTATTTTTGAATTTTTTAGCCATCGACATTTTTTTTACCTCTTTATACTCTGGAGGAATATTTGAATGACAAATTATCTTCCTAAATGCCACTTTCCCTCTTCCTTCTCTATGGTCTGGGAGCATGCCTCTTATCGCTCTTTTAAGAATCTTTTCACTTGTTCTTGGAACCTTTGGTCCTTGCTGAGTTGTTCCAACTCTTCCCCTTCTCAAATCAAAATCTTCTCGGATATTTTTTTTATTACCTGTTATAATAATCTCTTTACAATTAACAATTACAACATCTTCTCCTTTCAGAGCTTGCTTAGCAGCGTAGCTTGCAAGTCTTCCTAATGCAGCGTCTTTACCATCAATTATTATTTTCATTCTAATATCCTAATTCCCTTCGCGGAAGGATTTTTTTTAATTTCTTCGAGTATTGAAACAGCTTCGCTTTTAGATTTTAATAGCTTTTCCTTTGCAACTTTAGAAAAACTTAACGCAGCAACTCTTATTTTTTTGGTAACTTCTCCAAGAGATAAGACCTTTCCTGGAACAACAATAATTTCTCCTTCTTTTACTTGATCATTAATTCTTCCAAGATTTATGTTGGTTCTCATTCTTCTTGGACCCGCGATTATACTTGCAACCTCTCCCCATTCTTTTTTCTTTTTGGCTAAAATTATTGTCTCAACTAGCTCTGAGTTTGTTTTCTTTTGCAGTTGTTTTTCAATCTTAGATTTTGTTTTCATTTTATTTACGAGAAGAAGTTATCTTCCCGCTAACGCGAATAATTCACTCGCAGGTATTTTTTCGAGAGGATTTGGGTTTATAAAACCTTCTGCCCGCTTCTTTCCCCGAGGGCTTTCTTTCGAAAAAGAAAGGGCTCATGCGGAAGAAAGGATTCGAACCTTCGTAAGCACTAAGCTAACAGATTTTGAGTCTGTCCCGTTTGACCGCTCCGGCACTTCCGCCTACAAGATAATCTAATGTACCGGACTTTTAAAATTAACTGTAAGAATTATTTTGTTGCCTTTTTTGCAAAATCTAACAAATCTTTTTTGAGTGCCTCTGCAGCTTTTGGAAAGATTTCCTTAACGTCCATTTGTCCGAATGATTCTAATGTAATCATAATTTCTCCAGAAGGAGAAATACTTATCGCTTTCTTTCCTTTTTTTGCGCACTCTTCTAGGCATATTTCACACATATCACATTTTAGAACATCTTTTATAACAACCTTATCCCCCTCTACTTTCAAAAGGTGTTTTGGGCAAACATCCACAATTTCTTTTGGGCAGTCTTTATCAATCTTAACATCTACTACCTCTCTGTAAAACATCATTCCCGGAGAAAATTTTGCGTGCTCTTTTCCTCTTCCCAATCTAACAATTCCAGTTAGTTCAATCTCTTGCCCCTTATTTAAAACAGTTATAGGAATTTTATTGTAGACAACCTTTGCCTTTCCCTTTATTTCTCCAGAGTAAACAGAACCCTCTTTATCCGAAGAGAGGGTAACTTTAACCTCAGAACCTTCTTTTAGAGATTTATCCATCTCTAGAGGAATTAATCCTATCCTATGTGCAATAGTTTCATCGTATAGTGGAGAATCATTTTTAGAAATTTCCACCTCATCTATCGCTGCAATAGGGATTTGATTAACATACCTTCTTATGGCATTACCAAGGCTCTCTCCTATCTCAGCTTTAAACGTAATCTGATTTTGTTTCTTACTTATTGTTTCCATTTTAAAATTTATTTTGGAAGTTATTTAAACCTTCTTATACCCTTCTTCCTCTTCTTCCACCCTTCTTCTTTGGACCTCCACGAGGAGAACGAGTTGTTTCCAAAATATTGAGAATCTTAAATCCTTCTCTTGAAAGACTCTTTACTATTGCACTAGACCCCGGTCCCGGAGAAGTCTGTCCTGTTTGGGCGCGAATTCTTACATATAAGGCTTTTATCCCAAGTTCTTTAATCTGTTCGGATATTCTTTTTGAAATGAACATCGCTATTGTTGGGTTTGCTTTAAGTCTGCTCTGTTTAGTTACCATCCCTCCCGTGACTTTTGCAAGAGTCCTACCAGACATATCTGTTACATGAACAATTGTATTATTGTAAGAAGAATAAATATGGACAATTGCTTCGCTTTCTTTTTTCTTAGGTTCTGCTTTTGAAGCTTTTTCGGTAGGTTCTTCTTCAACGATTTCTATTTCTTTTGGTTTTGCTTCGTCTATTTTTTCTTCAGCTTTCATTTGGTTTCCTCCACTTTAATTTCTTCTTTAACAGGTTTCTTTTTTGGTTTTAGTTTCTTAACAGAAATTTTATCCTCTAACTCAACAGAAACAAGATATGATGGACTATTAATTGCCTTTCCGTTAACAAGTACTTTTTTGTGGGTGATTAGCTGCCGGGCCATCTTTGTGGTGGATGCTAACTTTTTTGTTACAACAATTGTTTGTAATCTCCTATCTAAATAGTTTTTTTTATCTAGAGAAAGCACGTCTGCAATAGACTCTACCTTAAACCCAAATTTTCTTAGTCTTTCAAATAATTCTGCTTGTTTGTCTGCTCCAGAAGAAATTAATCTTTTCGCCTTAGAACGTATCGAAGAAATTCTCGCTTCCGCCCTCCATATCTCCTTTTTATTTTTAAGTCCGTACTGGTTCTTTATTCTTCCTTCTTCTTCTATCCTTTCTTTTTCAAAAGGTCTTTTCGGCCTTGAATATTGTTTATGCTTTCTTTTCATTATGCTTTAACTTTCTTTTTAATTCCACTTCCTCTTCTTCTGTTGGACCTGAAATGACTCCTAGTTCTCTGCCCTCTTGCGGGTTGACCAACAAGATGTCTAAGTCCCCTATAACTCTTTATCTTTTTGAGACGTTTAATATCAAATTCTTTTTGCAGTTCCAAACTGCTTCCAACGAGATGTTTATCTTCTCCACTATCAAAATCCTTCCGTCTATTAACCAAATGAGCTGGAACTTTGGGATTTTTTAGAAATTCAGAAATTTTATCTATCTCTTCTTTTGTCAAAATACCAATTCTTTTTTTCTTATCTATCTTAAGTATTTTACATGTGGCATTTGAAAGACTCCATGAAACCCCCTTAATTTTTGTAAGTCCAGGGTAAATCATCATTTTTCCCTCTATATCATTCGACATTATTCTAACTAGTCTATCTTCTCGTTTTTCTTCTTGAGGTTTTCCGTGTTGTATGCTTTTTACTTGTTCCATTTTAGTGTGTAAATAGATGATATCTTTCATCTTCAGTTAGTTCTTGAAAAATTCTTTTTTCAATAGCTTTTTCTGGATCTGGAAGATTTTGTAATCTTTTCTTCATGTCAGAAAAGGAATCAAATTCCTTCTCCTTTCTTTTGTCCAGGATTTCTTTCATATGCTTTTTTCCCATTCCTGGAAGAAGTTCTATCTGGTGGATTCTTTTATTTATCGCTTCTGATTTGTTGAAAAACTCTACATACTTTTTTTCATTTTTCTCAACAACACTCTTAATTACTTCTTTAAGCTGCTCTTTTGCAGACTCCGTAATTTTCTCCCTTGGCAATCTTCCAAGGATATAGTATATCTTATCTCTCTTTCCTTCGCCTATATAAACTTTTTCTCCAGTCTCAAGAGCAACTCCTCTTCGAGGAACCAATTCCAAAAGAGTAAGATTTGTTTCACCAATTGATTGGGCAATTGGCATCATTTTTCCTTCTAGAGGATATCCATTTGGTAGGTATTCTAAGACTATCGCTGATTCTTCCTTCTCCATTTTTCTTATTTATTCTCCTTAATAATGGTGAGTATTTTATTTGCTTCATCTTCATCCAAGCTTGCTTCCCTAAAAATTTTATTTAATTCTTCCATATTTTCTGGGAGTGTGTCAATTATAGAACTTATATGTTCCTCTCTAACTTTCATTAAATCCAGCGCAGTTATCTTTTTCCTTATTTCTTTGGCTTTTTCTGGTTTCATCTTAGTAAATTTTTTTATAAAACCCCTTATTTCTGCCTCTCTTCCTTCAGGGTCTTTGAGATATTCAGCCGCTTCGGCCATGCTTAGTGGTTCAAGATTTTTTATCATTTTACTAAGAACTATTCTAATTTTTTTAAGTGTATCGGTTTAATTAAATAGCTTTTTTCCTGATTTTGATCCTTCAATTTTATGATGTATGCCGTTCCTCTCCTACCCTCTACAATTCCCGTCCTACCTTTGAGTCTTTTCGGTATCGGAGAAGGAACAGATTGCTCTGGAGCCACCGCTACAAAATCTCCCTTTTTCAACTCCTGAAAATACTTACTGAGGGAAATTTTTCCCCTTGCTCGAATATTTTTCCTACCAACCATAGTTTACCCAGAAATATTCTATTTAAAAAACTATCCCCCCGGAGTTACACACGCCCTATTATTCGATGCTCTCTTCTACAACAACCTCTTCAGCCTTTCGTGTGTGAAGAAGATCATTATTATCTCTTGCATTTTCCATATTCCTTACAATAGTCTCAAACATTTTCTCGCCCCATACAGAAACTCCACATCTTCTACAGAAATCTATAACACAGTCATCGTCCACAGGCTCACCACAATAAATACATTTTTTCACCATCTTTTAACTCCGCGAATTTCTTAGAGGGTTTTAGTTTTTAAATATTTGTATGCACTTGCGAGTTATTTTTATTCATACCTCAGTGCATCAACAACATTTGTTTTACTCGCCTGCCATGCTGGAACTAATCCAGAAACCACTCCAACCGCGAAGGAAAATAACAAGCATCCTACAATCAGATACCAAGGATAAGCAACCCGGAGTAAATTTGTCCCTATTTGGTTTACTGCAATGTATTCAATTACTTGCCCAATTCCCATTCCCAATAAAACTCCAATAACTCCCCCAATTAAACCAAGCAAACCCGCTTCAATAACAAAAATGTAAAGGATATCTTTATTTTGAGCACCAATCGCTTTCATTGTTCCAATCTCTTTTGTTCTTTCAATTGTTGAAGTATACATTGTATTTGCAATCCCAATTCCACCAACCAATAAAGATATTGCAGAAATTCCCAATAAGAATCCAGTGATAATGCTTAAAATTGTTCCAAAACTTGCCAACAATTCTTCGGGAGTGAGTATTGTGAAGTCTTGTGTTTCTTCTGTTACATCCCTTGAATTTCTAAGAGCCTTTTCAGCCCTTGCCGCAACCTCTTTTATATCCACTCCTTCCTCAATCTGAACAAATATTTGGTCAGCCCTATCCCCCGAATTATAAATTTCTTTGAAAGCTTTAACACTCATGTAAACATTTGAATCGTCTTGGGGATTTCCGACCGTTTTTAAAATTCCAACAACTCTGAATTCAACACCATTAATTTCCAATTTACTTCTTATTTGAACGGGTTTTCCAAAAAGTCCTTCTTCAACATATCTACTTCCAATCATTACTTCATAAAAATCCCCTCTTGCCAAAAGTCTCCCTTGGGTTGCGCTTAAATCTGCACTTTCCGCAATCACCTTAAAAACCTCGGTATCGTCCAAGGGAATTCCAGCAGAAAAATAATATCTTTTTACTCCATTATATTCTACTTCTGCATTTCCAATTGTTAAGTAAGTAATTGCTTTAACCCCCGAAATCTTTTCAACAACATCTACATCTTTAGTTGTTAGCTCAACCGCTCCTCCGCTTCCAGGAGCTCCTATCTGTCCTTTTGGCATTATAAAAAATTTATCACTTCCAAGCATCTTGAATTGTTCTTCGATTGCTCCTTGCAGTCCTAAAGATAACGAAATCAAAAGAAAGATTGTTGCAATTGAAACAAAAATCCCAATCATAGTTAACCAACTTCTCATTTTTCTTTTCCTAAGATTTTTCGAAGCCATAACAAAATAATCTTTTATCATCTTCTCAAAGCATCCACAATATTTAATTTAGAAGCTTGAATTGCCGGAATAATTCCAGACAAAACCCCCACAACAAAAGAAAATGCAATTGCTCCAAGCAATAAAGGCCAGGATAAAACAACCATTATATCAATATTTAGAATGCCGCTTGCAATAAAAGAAACTCCAAAAGCCAGTCCCAATCCAATCGCCGCCCCAATGACTCCTCCAACTAACCCAAGAAGTCCAGATTCAATAACAAAAATATAAAGGATATCTTTATTTTTTGCACCAATCGCTTTCATTGTTCCAATTTCTTTTGTTCTCTCCAAAACAGAAGTGTACATTGTATTTGCAATTCCAATTCCTCCAACAAAAAGAGAAATTGCAGCAATACCTGTGATTACTAAATTAACAATATTTAGAATAGTATTAACAGAAGAAAGTGCCTGGGCAGCAGTTTGAATAGAAAAATCTTCCTCCCCTTCTTTTTCGTTTCTATCTTTTCTTATCTTTCTTTCAATGTTCTGTGCAACATCTTCCGGATTGTACCCAGAAGCAACACGAATTACAATTAAATCAGTTTCTTCTTCCGGGATGTTTAAAATCCTCCTCAAATCTTTTTCTGGCATTAAAATTGCAGAATTAATTATGAACGTTGAGGCTTTCTCCAAAAAACCAATTACTTCAAAACTTTCTCCTTGAATAATGAGATTATCCCCCACTTTTATTTTTTTTCCAAAACTATCTCCCAAAAAGTCGTTACCCAAAACAACTTTTCCCTTATCATCTGCTTTTAACATCTTACCCTCTTGAACATTTACGTGGAGGGTATCTATAACCAAGTCGGCTTTCTTTTGATCTTCTGGAAGACTTGCGATATAATTAAAATTGGCTTTTTTATTAAACTCCATTTTCACGACTCTTATCAGTCTTGAAATAACCTCATCAACCCCCTGTACACTTTCAACAATCTTAACATCATTATCTGTTAGTTTCCTTATTGCGGTGCTTCCAGGAGGACCGAAACCCGTTCCAGAATTTTGAAAAGTAAGGATGTCTGTGTCTAATGCTCCAAATTGCCCAACAACTGCGCTCTCTAGCCCATTTCCGAGCGAAATTAAAGCAACAACTGCCGCAATACCAATAAATATCCCTAGAATCGTCAACCAACTTCTTAATCCTCTATGCCTTAAGTTTCCAAAGGCAAGTTTGAAATAATCCCAAATCATGAGGCTTATGCCTCCGTGTTTAGTTTCTTTTTCTTTCTAGCTTTTTTTATTTTTCTGTAGATTATCCAGATTGCGATAACCAATACCGCAATAACAATATACCAAATTGTGTTATTCTTTTTTATTAATCCTATTTCTAATGCCTTTTCTCTAGAATAAATTTCTACCGGAAAAATTAAAGTTTCGCTGTGTGCTTTATTTTCAAAATCTTTGTAAGTTACGATTGTAGTAACTTGTCCCAGCGTGGTCTTGAATAAAACATCAACACTTGCAGTTTCGAAATCATCAGAACGAACAGTTCCAATATACTCTTCTTTTGTAGAAAGAATTTCAAAACCATTTACAGAAACAAACTTTACAGAAACAAATCCAATATCTCCCAACCCCTTATTTACAATCTTTAGAGATACCTTTCCGGTATTTCCAACAATATTATCTTCTGTTTCGATAGTATACTCTAGCTCTGTTCTAGCACTCACAGTAATCCCAAAACTTCCTGTTTTTGTTGTTTTATTATCTTCGAAAGTGTAAGTAATACGATATGGGAGGTTGTAATCTCCGGGAGAAATGCTTGAGGAAGCCTTTATATCAAAGCTGAAAGTTTCAGAATCATCATCTTTAATTTTATCTTCGCTATCTTCCGAGCTTCCAACAGTTATAAAATTTGTATTATCTAAAATGAGAGAAACCGAAACATCTTCAATATCATCATCAAAAGTGTTTTTAATATCTAAACTAACTCTTGCAGTTTCACCAGGGTAAAGAGTTTCCTGTGAAACCGAGTCAAGAATAACCGCGGATGCAAGACTTAAGCTAAGCAAGATTAATATTCCCAGTGCGATGAAGTTTTTTGTTTTCATTTTCCTTTAAATATCACTTTATTTTATTATTTATAAATCTTGTTATTGTTACTCTTAAATAGTTAACACACTTTGTTCTTACTCATAACCTTCCAGGTTTTTCCCGTTCTTTTCTCAACACTTTCTACTTTTCCGTCTCTTAAAGAATAAATTGTTCTAGCATGTTCTTTTGCAAGATGCGGGTCGTGAGTAACCATAATAATTGTTTTTCCCTTTGAATGCAACTCCTCTAAAAACTGCATGACTTTTTCCCCGGTTTTAGTATCTAAATTCCCAGTTGGTTCATCAGCGAGTATAACTTCGGGATTATTTGACAATGCACGTGCAACCGCAACTCTTTGTTGTTGTCCTCCAGAAAGTTGATTTGGGTAAAAATCAATTCTATCTCCTAAACCTACGTCCTTCAAAAGTTTAATGGCTCTTTCTTCTCTATCCTCTTCTTCGGTTCCCTGGAATAACATCGGGAGCATAACATTTCCTTTTGCAGTTAAATTTGGAACAAGATTAAATTGCTGAAAAATAAATCCTATCTTTTTTCCTCTTATCTGAGCAAGTTCGGACTCTTCAAGATTTTCGATATTTATTCCATCAAGATAGATATCTCCTTTCGTTGCCAAATCTAAACTTCCAGTAAGATTCATTCCAGTAGATTTTCCACTTCCGCTCGGGCCCATAATCGCAACGAAATCTCCTTCCTCGATTGTGATATCAACGCAATCAAGAGCTTTAACTATCGAGTCTCCCATCTGGTAGTACTTTGCTACGTTTTTTAGTTCTATTATGTTCTTTGACATTTTAATTTTCCCAGAATGAGGCTTCTGAGGCGCCACACCTCAAAAATAAGCGCCAGATAAACTTTATAAAGCTTCTTTTTTCACTACTTATATGATTATACCTGTTCGTTGCTTTGCATGCGGGCGCCCGGTAGGACACCTATGGGAAGAATACAAAAAAAGAGTTGCGGACGGAGAAAATTCTAAAAAGATTTTAGATGAATTGGATGTAGAAAGATTCTGCTGCAGAGCGGTTTTCTTAGGACAAACAGATTTAATTGAATTGGTTGGAAAGTTCAAGAAATCTTAGTTATTTGGTTTTCCATCTTGTGACATAACTACATCCCCCACAAATTATAACTTTCTTTCCTTTCTTTATTCTTACCTTATGGTTTTTTGGATTGAAAGCGACAAAACATTCTTTACAAAAAAGCTTCCTCCTATCCCCAAGAGAAATATTATATTTCATTGCTAGCTTCTTCATTTTTTTAATCTCTTTTGGGGTTTTTCCTTTTATATTCTTAAAAAATTTCTCTACCTTTTCCTTTACTTCTGTTTTAGATATCCTTTCCATATTTAATTGAAGAATTCAAACTTTAAATAATTTTTATTATAAAAAAGTGAAAGACAGCTTGATAGGTTCGCATCGGTTAGGACACTACCACTATCAACGCTGGAAGCTTAACTTCTGTGTTCGGAATGGGAACAGGTGTTTCCAACCAGCTATGGCCGTCTTCAATTTTTCAAGAGATGGTTGATTTATAAAGCTTTTTATATCCAAATTCAATAAGAAAATTAGGCGGGAATGCCAGAGCGGTCAAATGGACAAGATTAAGGCTCTTGTGGCTTAGTGCCTTCGCAGGTTCGAATCCTGTTTCCCGCATATAACTAATGCTCTTATGCAAGAGAGAATAAGTTTAAATTGTAAAAATGAAGAAAATCACACAAAAAAAGAAGTTATTTATTTTATTATTTATTCTATTTCTAACAGGTATTTTATTTTTAATAAATATTTTTTTATTTAGGATTTTTTTACAAAAACAAATAGACGATCTCCATCCAATAATTCCATGTGACAGTGTCTATTTAGAAAAGAGTGATTTGATAATGGCTATTCCAATATATAAAAATATTTCCATTGCCAACTATCCGGGATGGTGCCAAGAAATAAAAGGAATGAATAAAACAATTGGTATGCATGGAGTTTATCATACTTTTAATGAATTTGAAGAAGAGAGAGACGAGGGATATGTTGAACGGGGAATAGTAGAGTTTGAGAAATGCTTTGGGTTTAAACCGATAATTTTTGAAGCACCACAGTGGGAGTTATCCAAGGAGAATGAGATTTTACTTAATAAGATGGGATTTAAGATAAAGAAAAAAACAAACGCTCTTCTCCACAAAGTATATCACTGCTCGGATGAAGGGGAATACGGTTATTCTTTATTTGGTGTTAAAATAACTAATAAAAGGGTAGATTTGTTCTAAAAGCCAATAGTTTTTAAAATACCCGTCAGCAATAATAGATATGCATCCGTAGCTCAGATAATTTGGGAAAATTTTAAATAGGTAAAAATCTTATCTAATGAATGCGAGTACTTTTATCCAAAGATTCAAAAAAATTATTATTTGATTTTATTATGTGTAAAAATAAATGTAGCTCTCTTCGAGAATTATCTATTAAATTTAACTTCTCACTTGGAAAACTTCAAAATTGGAGATATAATTTAAATCGGTATATCCCAAAGAAATTTATTCTAGATGAAATAACGGGGAGGTTAGAAATCCTTGATAAACAAGAAGATAATTGGGGGAAAATCAAGGGAGGGAAGAAAACATATGAGATTATATTTAGAAAATACGGGATTAACGAGATAAAAAAGAGAAGGATAAACGGAGGAATAAATTCTGTGAAAGCAAGGAACGAAAAGGAGAAAAATCTTTTTTTAGATATTGATAACCCTCTCTTCTTAGAATTTTATGGGGTTTTACTTGGAGATGGATGGATGAGTAAACTAACCTGGAAAAGAAAGACCACCTATCTAATTGGGATAAGCGGTAACGCTAAGAAAGATAGGGCATTTTTTGGATACCTTCGTAAGAACATAAAAGTTCTTTTTAGTAGGAATGCTTACCTAAAAGAAAGGCCAAAATACAATTCTATAGAACTAAACTTTTCTCACAAGTTTCTTCTTAGTAAAATGAACTCTGAATTGGGATTTCCAATCGGAAAAAAAGTCGATTTGAAGATAAACGAAAAAATATTTAAGAAGGGTTTTAACAGCGTGAAAGATATTATAAGAGGAATTTTGGATACTGATGGGTGTGTTTATTTTGATAAAATCCCTGTAGGGAGACCCTATCCCTGCATCAGCATTACAATGAAAGCTCCAAAACTGATAAACCAATTGTTCGAAATTTTAAGGAAAGAAGGGTTTAAGCCGATAGTTTATAAACGGGATGGTTTCCCTGCAGAGATAAAATTAAAAGGATCAAAACAATTAAAAAAATGGATAAGGGAGATTGGTTCTTCTAATCCAAGAAATTTAAATAAACTAGCCCTCGTGGCGCAACTGGATAGCGCAGGAGCATCCTAAGCTCAAGGTTACAGGTTCAAGTCCTGTCGAGGGCGTCCTAACCCAAAGGTCGTAGGTTCAAATCCTATCGGGTGCATGATATCGTAACCTTTAAAACGCCTCCACCTTATAATTATTGTGGGCGCTGGTGGTTTAACGGTAGAATATCTGCCTTCCAAGCAGATGATTCGGGTTCAATTCCCGGCCGGCGCATTCAAAACAAATGGAAGAAATAATCCCACCAAAAAGTGTAAGAAACTTTCACGATAAGTACTACAAATTGCTTTTGTTAATCCCAATTGTAATCCTTCTTTTCTCAATAGGTTACATGGGAGTCTTTTACGCAAACAATAACGATTTTATCAGGAAAGATATTTCCCTTACGGGAGGTACTTCGGTTACTCTTAATGATAAAATAGATCCTCAAACTATAAGACAGGATTTGGCTGGGCAATTAGATGGTATTGACACCAGGGGAATTTATGATTTGCTTACCGGAGAACAAAAAGCGGTAATCATCGAAACCAAAACGGATTCCAATCAAACAAAAACAGTTTTAGAGAATTACCTCGGATACGAATTAACGGATGCAAATAGTAGTTTTGAGTTTACTGGCTCTGGGCTTAGTGCAAGCTTTTACCAACAAATGATTATAGCAATCTTTCTGGCATTTGTTTTTATGGGAATGGTTGTTTTCATAATTTTTGGAGAAAATATACTGGTAAAAACGTATGTTATAATTTTGGCAGTTCTCTCGGTAAAGATAGCATACTCAAGCGTTTCTATGATTAACGGCCTTGTGGGGGTTATATTGTTAGTTCTTATAGGATTTATGTTCTTCTATGCCATAAAGAAAAAATCAAAGCTAATCCTTCCAATTATCTTTTCTCTCCTTATGTTATTCTTTTTTATCTTTCCCTCTTTATATGTTGCATATACCCTAGAAATAATTCTCTTAATTCTTATTTTATTGATGGGAGTTTACCTTAAACATAGCATCCCTTCTTTTGCAGTAATCATCTCTGCATTTGCAGATATTTTCATGACGCTGGTAGTTGTTAATATGCTAGGAATAAGCCTCTCTAGTGCTGGAATCGTAGCCTTCTTAATGTTGATTGGTTATTCCGTTGATACAGATATTCTTCTTACTACCAGAATGATGAAGCGAACCGAAGGAAAATTAAATACTCGTATATGGGGCGCTTTCAAAACAGGAACAACGATGACCCTTACCTCTCTTCTTGCAATTGGTGCGGCACTTATTGTAGTAAACTCTTTTTCCGAAGTTCTTTCCCAAATATTTACAATCTTGGTTATCGGGCTTGTATTTGATCTGATAAATACCTGGATAACAAATGTTTCAATACTTAAATGGTACATGGAGAAAAATGAAACTATCGCTTAGAATCTGGATTTTAATTGCCATTTTGGTAATCTCTCTTATTTCAATATTTGGTATTCCTCCCGCATTTTTGCAGAAGGGAGTTGTTATTACAAGCGTTGATACTAATTCTACTGCGTTCGAACAAGGACTTGCAAAAGGGCAAATAATAACTTCAATAGACGGACAAAAAATTTCCAACTTGCAGGACTACACAGAAATTATCTCTTCAAAATTTCCTTCAGATGCCCCAGTAAAAACAATTTTTAATACAAAAGATTCCGAAGTAATTTTATTTACAAACTCTGCTCCGGAAATCACTGTTTCTAATATTCCAAAAACAAATTTGAAGCTAGGGTTGGACTTGTCTGGAGGTTCAAGGGCGCTTATTAAAGCACAAGATAAAGAGCTCTCTCTGTCAGAAATTACTGATTTGGTGGATATTACTTCTAATCGTCTAAACGAGTTTGGAATTGCGGATATTAAGGTTGTTACCGTTTCCGATTTAAGCGGAAATAATTACATGCTCGTTGAAATTGCAGGGGCAACTCCTAAAGATTTGGAATCAATTTTAGCACAACAAGGAAAATTCGAAGCCAAGATAGGAGAGCAAATAGTTTTCATTGGAGGAAGTAGAGATATTGCTTCCGTATGTAGGGGAGATGCAACCTGTGCGGGAATAGAAAGTTGCGGGGAGATATCAGAGGGATACTCTTGTAAATTTGCGTTTACTATCTATCTAAGTGAAGAAGCTGCTCAAAGGCACGCAGACATAACTTCAAATATTTCTATCAATCAAACTCCACAGGGAAACTACCTCTCAGAAAAACTAGACTTGTATGTCGATGATAATTTACTCAATAGTCTCCTAGTAAGTGAGGACTTGAAAGGGAGGGTAACTACCCAAATACAAGTTTCTGGTTCGGGACAAGGACCAACAAGAAATGAAGCAATCGAAAGCGCTAACGAAGAAATGCACAACCTCCAAACAATTTTGATTACGGGAAGTCTTCCCTACAAATTAGAGATTGTAAAGTTGGATACAATTTCTCCAGTTCTGGGGCAAGAATTTGTTGGAACGATACTTCTTGCCGGACTCATTGCATTTATCGCGGTTTCCATAATAATCTTTTTGAGATATAGAAAAATAAAATCTTCTGTTCTTCTTTTGGCTACAAGTCTAGCGGAAGTAGTAATAATCTTAGGAGTTGCCGCTTTCATCGAATGGAATTTAGATTTGCCAAGTATTGCAGGGATTTTAGCAGCAATAGGTACCGGAATAGACAGCCTTATAATTGTTTTAGATGAATCTCAACAAGAAACCTCTCTAAGTTTAAAGCAAAGACTGAAGAGAGCGTTTGCAATAATTCTCGGAGCCTACTTCACCGCATTGGTTGCTTTAATCCCTCTTTTATGGGCGGGAGCGGGATTGTTAAAAGGATTTGCAATAACTACAATAATAGGAATTTCTATAGGAGTTTTAATTACTCGTCCAGCGTTTACGGACATGGTTCGAATTATTGGGGAATAAAATGCTCCCTAAATGGCACATTTTGTTTGGGTTAATTTTTTCTTCTCTAATTTATTTTTTCGGAATTGCTACAATCACACAAACAACAATCATTTTTTTAGCTTCAATCTTTATAGATTTAGATCACTATTTTAGATTTGTAGTTATAAAAAAAGATTTATCTCCGAATAACTTTTGGAAATGGTCAATGGAAGCAAGAGAAAAATGGTTGAGATTATCTCCTCAAGAAAAAAGTAAATTGGGGGCTCGTCTGTTTATATTTCATAATGTAGAATTTCTCTTGTTAACATTTATTTTAACACTCTTTTATTTTCCCGCAATTTTTTTGTTAATTGGATTTTTACTTCACTTTATATTTGACTATATAGCTATGATTAAAAAAAGCGGACATTTTTTAGATAAGTTTTCAATATTTATTCTTTTGAAAAGAAATAAAAAGCGGGAAGAGTTTGGTTAGCAATGGGAATTTTAAATAAAACACAAAGTGCCGGTTCCTGGATCAAAAAATCCTGGAATGAGGGAGGAATTTATGGAGTTCTTCGTCTATTTAACAAACATTTTTTGAAGTACCCGAGGTATCTCTTAGCCTTCTTCTCACGATCCCATAGGAGATTCGAATTTAATGGAGAGTCTCATCCCTATTTTTTTAATACTTATAATTTTTCTTGGGAGAATGAAAGAACAGTAGAAGTTCCAATAATTCTTGAACAAATTAAGAAATTTAGGGGCAAGGAAATACTGGAGGTTGGAAATGTTTTATCTCACTATCTCTCCTTCAAACACGATATCCTTGACAAATATGAGGTGGCTAACGGGGTAATAAACGAGGACGTAGTAAGTTTTAATCCAAAAAAGAAATACGATTTAATTGTTAGTATTTCTACACTAGAACATGTTGGGTGGGACGAAACCCCCAAACAGGAAGATAAATTTAATTATGCAATTAAAAATTTAAAAAAATTGTCTAAACTTTTCGGAAAGATAATTATTACTATCCCCCTCGGACATAACAACTACATAGATAACCTCTTAATGAAAGGAAAATCTCCATTTGAGGAAAACTATTTCCTAAAAAGGGTATCTAAAAGTAATCGATGGAAAGAAATTAAAAAAGAAGAAGTTGGAAAATTTTCTTATGGTTCACCATTTCCCTACGCAAATGTTTTATTTGTTGGGGTAATTAGGAATAAAAAGTATTAAAAACTAAAAAACCAAAGCTTCTAAATGAGAAATCCTTTAAATGCATTAAGAAGGGGGGTTCACTTCTTACCTTGTTACCTGGAAATCAAGAAGATGAGGGAGGATTTGCCAATTGATTATCTTGTAGATAAAACTCTAAACTCTTGGGGAAAGATTTTAAGCCCACTCCAAGTAAGATTCGAAATAATTAGTTTACTAGAAATTTTAAGGTTAAGAAAACCCCGAGTTATTTTAGAGATTGGAACTGCAAAAGGAGGAACCCTCTTTTTATTTTCTAGAATAGCTTCTAAAGACGCAAAAATTATAAGTTTAGATCTTCCAAAAGGAGAATTTGGAGGAGGTTATTCTATCTTTAAAATACCCCTTTACAAGTCATTTGTTCGAGGAAGGCAAAAAATATCTTTAGTGAGGAAGGATTCCCATAAACTAAAGACGCTAAATCAGATAAGGGATATCCTCTCTGGTGAAAAAGTGGACTTGTTATTTATTGATGGAGACCATACTTATGAGGGCGTTAAAAAAGATTTTGAAATGTATGGCCCACTCGTAAAAAACAAGGGTCTAATCGTATTTCACGATATATCGGATATTCCTCCTCCGACAGGGGTTAGACGTTTGTGGAAAGAGATTAAGGGGAATAAGAAGGAGATAATAGAAAAAATGGATCTTGGATGGGGGGGTATAGGAATTCTGGAAAAGAAAGATTAAATTATTCTTTCAATCCATTACGGAATATCCCATCTTTTAAACCCCTCAAATAATTTTTAATTAAAAGCCACTTATCTTTTCTTAGAAAATATCTTATTAGTTTTAAGTAAGATAAAAAGAAGATAAAATATCCGAAAAAGATAATTAGTTGCAGATAATTGGCATTTTTTTTCATAAACCAAAATCTGTTTCGGATAGCATAATACTCTCCAACTCCTGAAAGTTTTTTTAATGACGCGGCTCCTTTGTGCCAGATTATTGATTTTGGAACAATCAAAACAGAATAACCCTTTTTCTTAGCAGTTATACACCAGTCAGGGTCATCAAAGTACATAAAGTATCTTTCTTCAAGCAATCCAATATCCTTTACAACTTCCGGTTTAATCATTAAGGAAGCTCCACAGATAAAATCAACTTCCCTTATTTTCTCGTATTGTCCTTTATCCGTTTCCCCTTCACCATATAATTTAACTGTCCCCCTAAACAAATCTATTTTTACTCCAACTGATTGTATTACATTTTTTCCCTTGCTAGCATAATAACTGTATATCTTGCCCCCCGCAATTCCTATTTTTTTATTTCCTTTCTCAAAGACATTTACTAATTCTGTAATAGCATTTTTATCTATTACCGCATCATTATTAAAGAGAAAAATATATTTGCTTTTGTTTTCTTTCAACACTTGTTTAATAGCTAAATTATTTGAACCAGACCAATTGGTGTTTTTATCGTTTTTTAAAATAAATAATTTTTTATCACTTTTTATTTTATCTAGCTTCTTTTTTTCACCCAGGTACTCTCCCGTTTCAAATTCCCTTTTTGTGTAGGTTAAACATCTTATGGGTTTATTTTTTTTATCAAACTTAAAAAATTTAGAGTTAACTCTAATCTTTCCCCCTGCCCAATCAACGATTTTTTTAACAGAATCATCCTCAGAATTATTATCAACAACGATTACCTCGTAGTTTGGATAATTAACTTTATAGAGGGATTCAAGGGCTTCAATAGTATCCTCCCAGTTATTCCAACTAGTTAGGATTACTGAAACTTTTGGAAATTTCATTTTGAAATAGAATTAAGAGTTTGTTTTACTCCCTCTTGCCAGAGCACTAGTGGCCTCCAATTTTTTACCGAAGAGATATCTTTATTATCCGAAACAAATCTTTTCACATCCCCCTTCCTTTCAGAATCAAAATTATAATCTTTATATTCTAAAAACTCTAGAAGTTTGAGCAAAGTTATTTCATTCTCGATACCTCCTCCTACTTCATATGGCTCTTCCCTCTCGTAATCTCCAAAGTGTTCTATCTGATCTATGAGGAGGTTAACATAATCGCTAATAAATAAAACATCCCGAGATTGGGTACCATCTCCAAAGATCGTAATTGGCAAGTTCTCTCTCTTGGCTTTTATAAACCAAGATAACCAACCAGATTCTGGAGAACCTTCCTGCCCCGGGCCGTAAAGAGTTCCGGGACGATTGATTATGAATTTGGTTCCATACATTTTTTTATACTCTTTTAAGTATAGCTCCCCAACATATTTTGAAAGACCGTAGGGTGCACGTTCGCCTCTTTTATTCGGATGTACTTTACAACTTGAGGTGAAAATAACTGGCACATTTAGTTTCCGAGATATTTCACAAATCTTAAAAGTTGCTAGAGCATTATCGTTAAAATCTTGTTTAGGATTCTCAATGCTTTTTGGAGTGGAACAATTTGCCGCAAGATGAATGATCATATCTAATTTATCTTTTAAATTAGCAATTAAATTGTCCATTTCTTTGCTATTAATATCTATTCCAGATTTTTTATCTACCCCAATAACCTAATATCCTTTTTTTCCCAACTCTCTAAAAAGATGTTTTCCTACAAATCCGTCCGAGCCAGTAACCAAAATCCTCATTTTATCTTTTATTTTATTTACTATATAAAGCTTTTTTTGCCTCTTTTTCTAAATTATCCCTCACTTTGACTAATTCTTCGGAGCTTAACTCTTCGGTTCTAACAGAGCATCTGTACTGTCCCGGGATTCCCTTATAAAAAGAAGGAGATTTTGAGAAGTCCATCCGGTTAAAGAATAATTGTCCCCAATATTCTACACCATACCCTTCGAAGCGGGTTGAAGGAACCGCCTCATCATAAATAATCGAACCCGGGTAGGGCTGTAAAATCGCCAAGTCAAAACTATCTGGTTTTGCTTCCAACAGCCATCTTTTTGTTAACTCAATATCCTCATATGTCTCAGAGGGGGAGCCTAACATCAAGAATGCCTTAAATGTCATTCCCGCATTTCTTATTTCTTCTGCAGCTCTTAAATTCATCTCCGCAGAAGTTCCCTTATTTATTATTTTTAAAATTCTATCCGAACCGCTTTCAACTCCCGCGCACACTTCAACAAAACCCGCGTTAACTAATGCCTCGAGAGTTTCTGGGTGTTGAACTACTAAATCCGAACGTACCATCCCTCTATGTATGTAGGGCCTTTTTTCTAAAAGTTTGGATAATTCAAAGACTCTTTTTGGACTAAGATTTATTTCTTCGTCTTGCCACATAAATGCCTTAAATCCAAATTCCTTATTCAGATAATCCAATTCTTCAAGAACTCTTTCCGGACTAAAAAATCTCAGGGTGTTATATGCATCAATATTCCTTCCACAACAAAACTTGCATTTGAAGGGGCACCCCCTCTGAGTAAGTAAACTGGTGGATTCTACCCCATTAA
>Ga0268276_1001849_pt1 | contig 19322 bp, 16 predicted proteins | sample saktaG_4_FD_190145 | JGI IMG/M metagenome (GOLD analysis project Ga0268276, IMG submission 190145) | Saline water microbial communities from Sakinaw Lake, British Columbia, Canada - sak_2010_1_5_45m | ecosystem: Environmental > Aquatic > Non-marine Saline and Alkaline > Saline ... | reverse complement strand
AGAAACCAGTGAATCTATATGCAAACATAATTTTACAAAAACCAGTTGCCTATAGTGTTAAGCACTTTTGGCATGTTCTATCTGCACAGGAAAGAAGGATACTTCATAAAATTAGATCAAAATAATTATTTAATCAACAAAAACGTTTGCGGTCTTTCCTCCATCCCAGGTTAATCTTGGTCTAATCTTAATTAGCATCATCTTCTCAGAATTATCATCCAGAAGAATAGCATATCCCTGGGATTTTGGCATTTGAGCATAAAATTTGTCTATTGGTAAGTTTAGATAGCTTGGTCTGATTGCAGATACTGCATTAATGTCTTCCTGGGCTGTCATTCTCATTGAAAGGAATAGATCACATTGGGAAATTGCTTCTGAATGGAGCTTGTTTGGTCTCTGGGTTGCAAGAAGTAAAGAAAGTCCTGGTTGTCTACCAACCCTAATCCATTGGAGAAGAACATCTAGAGCCATACTTGGTCTATCCTGGGGCATGAACATGTGTGCCTCATCAATCATCATCCAAATAATAGGCATTTCACTTTCTTTCTTTTTTCCAGATAGAAGATTCATTTCTTCTTCCTTTCTATAGAGCATTCTTTCTTCGTATAATCTTTTTCCAAGCAATCCAACAATGAGTTCAGAAACTGCTTCCATTCCAATTGTTTGTTTGTAGGTTGAAACATCAATAACAGTAATTGTTGCTGGTCTTGCAAACTCTTTAGTAGTTGTTCCTTGTTTTGAAAATAGTCCCCAGCCCTTAGCAACCTTTAATCTATTAACCAGTGAATTTTTAACATCAATTGTTGTTTCTTCATCTTTTAATGCGACCTTCATAATATCATCAATATCATAGAGTGTTCCAACCTTTTCTCTGATTGCTTCCATTGTTCTTGAAAGAAGAGATGTTTCTGGATCTTTCCAGCTTAAACGAAACATTCCAAGCCAATCTTCTAAATCCATCTGTGATGTTCTAATTGAAAAAGGGATATCGAATGGAATATTTTTTTCTCTATAGAAATCTTGTTTACCAAAAGGAATCATGTTTCTAATATCTACTCCTTCTGCCTTAAGATCCCATTTTGAAAGACTTTCATCTTCTCCCTTGTTTGCATACTTCATTGTCCAGAATATACCAACAGTATCAATAACAATAACTGATAATCTTTCTTTAATGTCGAAGGGTTGTTTGCAGAATTCTTCAATAATTACTGATGTGCTGTACGATTTTCCCCCACCCCTTTTTCCGCAAATAATCATAACATGTGATTTTGATAAATCCATTAATACTTTTTTACCAAGAACTGGATCATCACCAGCAGAAACAACAACCTTACCAATATATCCTGTTCCCTTAGACCCATACTTATCAATCTGATTTTGTGATCTTCCAACTATGACATCTTCTTCTTTAAAATCAATTCCCATTTTTAATTCCTAATTTATTTTTTATTTAATTCATTATAAACGTCAAATCCAAGATTATACAAAGTATATCCAGAAATTAAAATTAAAATAATATACAATAATAAAATTAATACAAACGTAATTGCTTTGAAATTAATTAAAAATATAAACATAATCTTAATTAGCTTTAATTGAAATAGGGTTCCAACCAACAGACTCAGTATTCCTATAAAACAAAAAATAATATCATCCTTTGAAAATATTTTTAATTCAAGCTTTCTATATTTATCTTTCTTCTGTAATAAATAATTAACAATATTCTTAATTATATAAAGTACTACTTTTAATCCAATTGTTGAGAATATAATGAAGCTCAAGAAGAAAAGAAGTTGTGGTAGTAGTTGAACAAATAATTTGATTTGCCCTAAAAAGGATGAGGTCAATAGCACCATGTGTGTGAAACCATAGTTAACTGCTTCAATTAGATAGGAAAAAGGTATTATTGCTAAATTAAAAGAAGTGTTTGACATCTCCAAATAGGTTGTTTTAAAATAAATCTGAGAAGTTAGATGAAGAGAACCAGTAAAGCTTTCAGGAACTGGATAGCTTGCTCCAAGTAGAATATATATTAATGCAATTGTTAGCCCAATAAAGTATGCAAGTCCAAAACTGGATCCTACAAACTTATAATAGTTATCTATCTTTATCATATATTATAGATATTTAAAATAAGCTTTTAAAAATAGAACTGTTTTTTAAAAAAAAGGAATATCTAGGGAAAAGGGAGATTTTATTCTCCTCCACCCACTTCTACTTTCTTCATTCTTTTTGGAATTACGAAATAGTGCTTTGCTTTACAAACTGCACATTCAGCTGTGAAGACTGGCTTTTTGTTTTGCTTTTTAACACCTTTAACGTGCTTAGCCATTCCTCCATAACCTTTCTTATGTTTTTCAACATTCTTTCTAGTTCCCTTGGATAGGGTTCTTGCTTTTCTTGCCTTGTAGGCCTTAAGTTTATGTTCAGTATGTTTTTTACATTTTTTACAGTATGTTTTAATTGATTTTGGGAGTTCCATATAATATCACATTTTATTTTTTCATTTATTTTTATGTTTGAATTTTAATAATTTAAGCACAAAAGTAGTTCACTCTTAATATAATATATATACACAATTATTTATAAATAAATTGTTTTATTTAAAGAACTCTTGTATATCCTTTTCTGGGGTTCTTGTAATCTTTAACTTAAGGCTTTTTGGAAGATAGGTCTTATAGTTAGGCCATGTGTATCTCTCATCAAGGAAAATAACAACTCCCCTATCGGTTTCTGATCTTATTACTCTTCCTGCACTTTGTATTGTTTTTTGAATTGCTGGCTGGATATAGGCATAGGCCCATCCTTTCTTATACTTTTTTTCATAGTAGTCAATTCTTGCTTTTGTAAACAATTCCATTTTACCTAGCGGAACACCAACAATAATTGCACCAAGTAAATAATCTCCTGGCAAATCAATTCCTTCGGAGGCCTTTCCTCCCATTACAGCAAATAATGCACTTCCAAACTTTCTAGATTCTGATTTGAAATGATTTATCATTTCTTCAAACTCCTTGGAGGTTGTTCCTTCCTCCTGAACAATCTTTGGTTTATTTATTTTTATGTTTGGTAAAATATAATGAAGCACTTCAAAGGATGGAAAGAAAATAACAACGTTACCAGGAATTGAGTTCACACATTTGTTTATGTAATCCCCATAGATCCTATAATTATTTTCATTTCTGGTTGTGTACTTAGTTGTAACTCCAGGAACAAGCACATCTAGTCTGTTCTTTTCAGGAAATGGAGATGGATATTCCTTTGTAACCAATGTCTTTGATAATCCAAATATTTCTTGATACATGGATGTTGGAGTAAGGGTTGCAGACATGAGGATTGAGCAATAGCAACTATCAAATACATTTTTTGTAACCTCTGTTATTGATAGAGCATTATGTTTGATTGAAACACCTCTATTTTCTCTTTTTGCAAATTTAATGTGTGTTTGAGTATCAATTAACCAATCATTTAAAAAAAGTGCAACAGTAATGAGAGCAGATCTTCCTTCTCCTGTTTTTTCAATGTGTTCTAGTCCTGTTTTTTCAAGCTCATCTATAATCTCAAGCATATTGTTTTCATATTGTAAAATTAATTCTTGAGATTTAATAAATTCTTCATCCCTGTCCTTTAACTTTTTTTCAGAAATAACTTCAATTGCATCTGCAAGAGAGAGTAATGTTGTTTTTAAATTATTATTCTTAAGATCTCCTGCTTCCTTTGCTGCTTTATTTAATATAATTGTGTTAAGAGATTTTGATTGGAGCTTGAGAAGTCTTTCTTCTAGGTTGTGAGCTTCATCTATTATTAGTATGCAATCAGAAAGACTAATTCCAAGTTCTCCGAGCAGAGAATCAGATATTTTTTTAGAGAAAACATGATAATAATCTGCAATAATTATATTACATTTCTTTGCATAAATCTTTGCTACCTCATAGGGACAAAGAGGGAATGGTTTACCTGCTCCAATTTTAAAGTTTTCAGAAATATCTTTAATTGAATGATGAGAAATAACTAGTTTTTCAGAAAATGTTTGACCTAAATCATAAATCAATAGTTCTTTTTTAGTTTTATCAATTGGTCTTGCATTAATAAAGAATGGGCATTGTCCTTTCTCTCTTGCATACTTGCAAACCTCATAAAAATTATTTCCTGTTTGGGAAACAACAGGATCAACACATAAATTTCTTTTTCCAACAAAATCAATGGCTCTTAGGTTTAAAGAATACTTTTTATTAATGTCAGCAATAACCTCTAAAGCTATTTTGTGTTGTGATGTTTTTGGGGTTAGAAAAAGAATCTTTTTATTGTTTTCTTTTGCAAAAGTAATTGCTGCTGAAAGAGCAGCATCAGTTTTCCCACTTCCTGTTGGTGCATGAAGAAGAATGTTTTTTTTCTCGGTTATAGCTGTTAGAATGTCTGTGATTATTTCCTTTTGCCCATCACGAAACTTATTATGCCTGAAATAAATCAGGGTTGTGTTTTTATCTTTAGTTGAATCCATTAGTATTTTCCTATTTAATGTGCTTTTTATATTCTTTTTTAATAATTTCAAATTGTTCTGGATTATATTTATATTCAGAAAGAAGAGCATTCAGATCTGTTTTTGTAATTTCATTCCATTCAATTTTTCTTGATGTGCTTTTTGATGTGTGTGGGAAATCATCTTTAAATAAAACCATTTTTGTATCAATAAGATGAACCCCATCGTCATTAATTATCCAATTTTTTAACCATGGGTGTCCATGGGCTACACCTTTGTTGTGTATTTCTGCAAGCTTTTGTGCAAGTTGTTTTGCAATTCTATTCTTTTCTTGTAAAGTTGATTTTTCAAGTTTATCTGGTAGGGGTGTTCCTTTTTTTGCATAAATAACATAGTATGATTGACCTTCTTTTGTTTTAAAGTATCCAACTGGTATTTCCATGTCCACTTTTCTTTTAAGAAGCTCATGTATTAGAAGAACTTGTCTTCTTTGATTAGTTTTATCTCTAGCAGTCATGGTTCCATATGCAGGAGATACCAATTCAGGATTTACAATTATTATTTTCTTATTTGGGAGTTCAAAGAAGGTTGCACGAGAAACTTTTTTAATAAACTTCCATTTTGACATGGGAAGTAATTCTTTCTTATTTCTAAAGTATACTGAATTAATATGTACTTTTTGGTGATTATAAAAACCAAGATTTGAATAATTCATTAAATCAAGTTTTTTGTTAACTTTCTTTCTAGTATATGATTTAGTAAATGCTTTCATTCTAGGTACCATAATCTTTTCCTCTTCATAAAAATATATCACAATGAATATATATTCTTTTTGGAGGGGTGGCTGTCCAAGCAAAATCAATATAAATCTTATCTAATATATTATAAGGTATGGTTTCAAAGGATATTAAAGATCTAAAATCAGGAGTTGCCTATTATTTTTCTGGAACAGGAAATACTTCCTATGTTATTAATTCCTGGTGTGACTTATTTAAAGAAAATCAGATAACTATTGAGAAGAAAAAGATTGAAGATATTCTTGTTGTTACAAGCCAAAAAGATTATGAATTTCTAATTATTGGGTTCCCTGTTTATGCATGGTATCCTCCAAGCTTCGTAATTGATTTTCTAAAGCAACTTCCAAGTGTTGAAAATAAGAAGGTTATAGTTATTGGGGTTTGTGCTGGACAGAGTGGTTCTTCTCTTTCGGTTGCTAAAAAAATACTAGAAAAAAAGAATTATGATGTGATTGGAACATTTGCATATTCTATGCCAAGCAATGCAAGTTATATGTTTAATAAGGATGTTGATAAACCAGATGTTATTGAAAACAAAATAAAGCTAGTGGATGAAAAAGTAAAACTTGATTTTGATTTAATTCTTTCTGGGCAAAGGAAGATAATTAATAGAAACCTATTTTTAAGAATGATTCATTCTTTAATTCATTGGGGGTTTAGTAAGCAACTTAGGAAACCACAATGGGTGGTTGATAAGGATAAGTGTATTCTCTGTGGTACCTGTCAAGAGATTTGTCCAACAAAGAACATAGTTGTTAAAAAAATGAAAAGAGAAGTTAAGTTTTCAAATAATTGCGTTTCATGTACTCGGTGCTATAATTTCTGTCCACAGAAAGCTATTCAATATAAGAAACTAGATCCAAAAGCAAAAGATAAAGGAAGATACACTAGAATGAAGGAGTTCATTTAATATGATTAGAGAAAAAAGAATTTGTGTTTTTGGAGATAGTTTAGTTTCTAATGAATATTATGAGTTGTATGATAATTGGGTTCTAATTTTATTAAAATATGTATCTAAATTAAATGAAAATAATCTTGTTTATAATCAAGGGATATCTGGAGAAACAACCTGTGGATTATTAAAAAGAATAGGTGTTGAAGCAAAAGCAAGAGCACCAAATATAATTGTTTTACATATAGGTAGTAATGACACCAACATTATGAAAAATAAAATAAATACCTCTGAAAAGAAGTTTATTGCTAATTTTAAAGAAATTATTAAACTATCAAAAAAATATACAAAAGAAATAATAGTTACTGGATTTATTCCCTGTGATGAATCAAAAACAACACCCACCATTTGGGATGAGAATGAATTTTGTTATAATAGGAACTTAAAAATATATAATGAACTAATGAAATTAATTTGTAAAAAAGATAAGGTTCTTTTCTTAGATTTGTTTAATGATTTTAAAAATCAACCACATTATACTAAACTATTAGTGAAAGAAGATGGAATTCATTTGAATAAGAAAGGAAACAAATATTTTGCAAAGAAATTAATTACTTTTGGGAAATCTAAAAAAATTTGGTGAATATATGATTTATAAAAATAAACTTTTATTATTATTCCTAATAATCATAATGTTAATACCTACAATTTCTGCTCGTTCTTTCTCTGTTTCTGACATAGATATTAATTATACTCTTAATCCTAATGGAATAGTTAATATTTCTGAGAAATGGAACTATGAACTTAGTGGGTGCTATAAAGAATTGTATATTCAAAAACCAAACAACCTAGAAATTATTAATCCAAGTGGTTATTGTATTGGTTCAACTTGTGAGTTTGTTTACAAACCAACAGACACAATTTCTGGAGAAAAAGAATTAATTCTTAGAGGAGATTATTGTGATACTTCTATTATTACTTATTTTAATTATGATGTGGATAATCAGATTTGGGGGTTAATTGATGGGACCCAATTTTATTATAAACTATATGGTGGGCAAACAGATGCCTATCCAAATGTAAATATAATTATTAATTTACCAGGAGATGCTAATGATACAACTTATTTTATTCATTCAACTGATTATGAACTTAATTTTGATAAAAATAAAATATTGATAAGCAAGGAAGTAATACCAAATGAGATACTTGAAATTAATTTATTGATGCCAAAGTCCTGGTTTCTAGAAGATGAACTTGCTTGGGGAGATAGAAGTGCAACAATAGAAAGTGTTAAACAACTTGAGCAGAATTGGCAAGCTGGCTATGATGATTACATGGCCCAAACCCCAGTAAATAAAACAAAAGCAATTATATCATATATAATAAAAAACATAATATTTCTTTTTATTGTTTTTGTAGTTTTATTCTTTATTTGGTTCTTATTTGGAAAAGAATACAAGAAAGAAGAGGTTGGATATCTTGGAATATATGAAAGAGATCTTCCTGGAGATGAAAATCCAATAGAAGCAAACTATTTGCTTAATGGTAATTTTTCAAAGAATTGGTTTTCTTCAGCTTTGTTATATCTAGTTTGGAAAAAGTATTATGATATTGAGAAACAAGGTAAATCAGTTATTCTAATTAGAAGAAAAAACGCAAGTAAGAGTGTTCTTCCTGAATACATTTCTAAAATTAATGATTTACTAATTAAAAAGTTTCCAGATGGTGTGGTTGAGATTAAACAACTTAAATCAAAATTAACCTATGATACAACCTACATGGATTTATATAAAAAAACAAATTCATCCTATGAAAAATGGTTCACAAAAACAAGTGGACTTTTTGAAAAGAAAGGTGCAGTAATTACAGGCACTATTATTTCAATATCTCTAGTGATTGCTTTTATGTTCTTTCTTTTATCTTTCTTTATATTGTTTATTGGATTATTAGTATATTCAATTAAAATTAATAAACAAAACATTTTGTTTGGTAGATTTACAAAGGAAGGAATAATTAAACACTTAAAATGGGAAGGATTTAAAAATTATATAACTGACTTTTCGTTAATGAAGCAACATCCACCAGCATCTGTAATTATTTGGGAACAATATATGGTTTATGCAACTGCTTTTGGGGTTGCTAAGGAAGCATCCAAGGTTATTGGTCAAATATTACCAAAAGAAGTAACCGCTCATTCTAAATTTAGTTCCTTTTCAACATTTGCAATGACCTCAGCAGTAATCTCTTCAATTCCATCATCACGTCCATCAGCAGGAGGAAGCTCAGGATTTTCTTCTGGTGGAGGAGGAGGAGGATTTGGTGGTGGCGGCGGCGGTGGCGGCGGTGGAGCCCGCTAATTATAAAAAGTGTATGTATTTCTATTATTGTAATTATATTTATATAAATATTTAGGGAGTTGTTAAGTTATGGTTGATAAACAAAGAAAGAAAAAATTAATTTTATGGTTTAAGGAAACAACTATTAAAGATGTTCCACTCGTTGGAGGGAAAAATGCATCTCTTGGAGAAATGTATTCTACTTTATCAAAGAAAGGAGTTCCTATTCCAAATGGATTTTCGATTACTGCAACCGCCTATAGATACCTACTTGAAAAATCAGGTATTAAAAAAGAAATTAGAAGAATATTAAGTGATCTAGATACAACCAATATGAAATCCCTTGCAGAAAAGGGAGCAGCAATTAGAAATCTAATAGTTAATGCTTCTTTTCCTAAAGATTTAGAAAATCAAATATATAAACATTATCATAAACTTTCTGAAATGGAAGGAGTTAAAGAAGTTGATGTTGCTGTAAGAAGTTCAGCAACAGCAGAAGATCTTCCTGATGCATCCTTTGCTGGACAACAGGAAACCTATTTACATATTAGAGGAGAAAAAGCACTACTGGAAGCCTGTAAGAAATGCTTTGCTTCACTTTTCACAAACAGAGCAATATCCTATAGGGTTGATAAGAAGTTTGATCATTTCAAAATTGCATTATCAATTGGTGTGCAGAAAATGGTAAGAAGTGATGTTGGTTCTTCAGGGGTTATGTTTTCATTGGATACAGAAACAGGTTTTTCTGGAGTTATTGTTATTAATGCTGCCTATGGATTAGGAGAAAACGTAGTACAGGGAGCAGTTACTCCTGATGAGTTTTATGTTTTCAAAGAAACATTGAATAAAGGATACAAAGCAATCATCTCAAAGAAGATCGGAGAAAAATCAATAAAAATGATTTATGATAAGACTGCAAAAAACCCAACTAAAAATATTTCTGTAGATATTAAGGATAGACAGAAGTTTTGCATAAATGATGATCAAATACTTCAATTAGCAAAGTGGGCAATAATTATTGAAGATCATTATTCAAAGAAAGCTAAACACTATAAGCCAATGGACATGGAATGGGCGCTTGATGGAGTAACCAAAAAGTTATTTATTGTTCAAGCAAGACCAGAAACTGTTCAATCAAGAAAGAATAGAAATAATTATGTTACCTATATACTTGCAGAGCATAAAGAACCATTTGTTATTGGAACAAGTATTGGACAAATGATTTCAAATGGTAAAGCAAATGTAATTAGAGATGTTAAAGACATCAGCAAATTTAAAAAAGGAGAAATACTTGTAACCCAAATGACTGATCCTGATTGGGAACCAATCATGAAAATCGCATCAGGAATTGTAACAAACAAGGGTGGAAGAACCTGTCATGCAGCAATCATTGCAAGAGAGTTAGGTATTCCCTGCATTGTTGGAACAGGAAATGGAACAGAAAAAATTAAACAAGGAGAATTAGTAACTGTTGATTGTTCATCAGGAGACCAGGGCTTTGTTTATAAAGGTCTATTGAAATTTGATATACATTCTGTTGCAGTTAATAAGCTTCCAGATACAAAAACAAAGATACTAATGAATGTGGGTAATCCAGAAGATGCATTTGAATTATCATTTTTACCAAATGATGGTGTTGGTCTTGCTCGTGAGGAGTTTATTATTAATTCTTGGATACAGATCCATCCACTTGCTTTAATTAATTATAATAAGATTACAGATAAATTAGTTAAAAGTAAGATTGATAAGCTAACAATTGGGTATTCAAATAAAGTTCAATATTTTATTGATAAGCTTGCCTATGGAATTGCAAGAATTGGTTCTGCTTTCTATCCAAAGAAAGTTATTCTTCGTTTATCTGATTTTAAAACTGATGAATACGCAAACCTAATTGGTGGAAAGGCCTACGAACCAATAGAATCAAACCCAATGATTGGTTGGAGAGGTGCTTCTCGTTACTATCAAGGAAACTATAGAGAAGGATTTGCTCTTGAATGTAAAGCAATTAAGAAAGCAAGAGAAGAGTTTGGATTAACAAACATACAAATAATGGTTCCTTTTTGTAGAACCATTGATGAAGCAAAAAAAGTTATTGATGAATTAAAGAAGAATGGATTAAAACAGGGAGAAAATGGTTTAAAGATTATTGGGATGTGTGAAATTCCATCAAACGTAATCCTTGCAGATAAATTCCTTGATATCTTTGATGGTTTTTCAATAGGTTCAAATGATTTAACTCAATTAACACTTGGTTTAGATAGAAACTCTGAGCTTCTAACAAGCATATATGATGAAAGAAACGAAGCAGTAAAGATTTTAATTTCTCAGGTAATTAAGATTGCAAAGAAAAAGAAAAAATATATTGGATTATGCGGTCAAGCACCATCTGATTATCCAGAGTTTGCTGAGTTCCTTGTTAATGAGGGAATAGAATCAATGAGTTTAAATCCAGACTCAGTTGTTAAGACAACATTATTAATAGATAAAACCGAAAAGAAGTTAAAGAAGAAATAAGCTTCTTCTTTTATTTTTCTTTTTATCTTAATTTCATATAGTAAACTAATTTTTTTTATTTCGAATATTTTCTTCTTTTAAATTTGGATTACAAATCAATTCTTTTTATATTTAAATTGGTTTACAATCTTTATCCGTTTGTTTTTTTAAAGAAGGGGTTTTTTTAAACAATTCATTTTTTAATTATCTTTACAAAAAATGTTTAATTGAAAATCACTTTTTAAAAAATAAAATGTAAAGAATTTCAAGATAGTTGTGTATCTTTAGATTACAGCTATCACTATCGACTAATCAAACAACAAAGGAGAAATCAAATATGAGACAAACAAAGTATCTAAGTAAATTGAATAGTAAATTAAATAGTAAAAAGCTTCTTACTATTCTAATAATAACAATTCTAGGAATGGGCGTGTTATTTAGCATTATCTATGCATCCCCTGCAATCAAACATGAAACAGAAATGACCTATCTTCAAAGTCATCAAGCAATAAGTAAGATATCGGCTGAGCTTGCACCCTGGTGTGGGAACGGGATTTGTGAATTAACCCAAGGAGAGAATCCACTAAATTGTCCAGAGGATTGTTATTTACCTTGAAAATAGTATTATTTGATAAAATAAAATATGGAATATATATTCCTATTTTATCTAGTTTTTTTTATATAAAAACACAGACTTTATTAATATTTCCTACCTATATATATTAGAATAAATTATTTTAATGAAAAGGAGGGAAGATAAGTTATGTTTATATGGCTAATAGTTTTAATAATAATTGCTGTGCTATTCCTAATTATTCTTGGAATCTATAATGGTTTAATTAGAACAAGAAACAATGTTGAAAACGCATGGAGCCAGATTGATGTTCAGCTTAAAAAAAGATATGACCTTGTTCCAAACCTAATTGAAACAGTTAAAGGTTATATGAAGCATGAAAGAGATACTCTAACTGAAATTACACAGCTTAGAAATCAAGCTATGAATGCAAAGGATAGAGATCTTAAAATGAAGGCTGATGATAAGATGGCAAAAGCAGTTTCTGGAATATTAAATGTTGTTGTTGAGAATTATCCAGACTTAAAAGCAAGTCAGAATTTTTTAACACTACAGGAAGAATTATCTGGAATAGAAAACAAGATTGCATATTCAAGACAATACTACAATGATTCAGTATTAATGTACAATAACAAGACACAGATGTTTCCAACAAGTGTATTTGCAAAAATGTTTAAGTTCCCAGAAAAGAATTTCTTAGAAACCGCTGAAGCAGAGAAGAAGAATGTAAAAGTTTCATTCTAATTCTTTCCTTTTTCTTTTTTTATTTTATTTATATTCTATTGTGTGTTTATTGTTATATTTATTGGACACCTATTTTTAAATTACTTTATTTGCTTGGACAGCTACCCTCCCGAAAGGGATATATTCTTTTGCTTTGTTATATAATATATGGAAATAGAGTATATGAATAACAAAATAATTCTAGAAAAAGAATTAAATGATTTAGATTTATTCACACTGGATTTTGTAAATATATTAAATAAATTAGCTATTAAATATGTAATTGTTTCTGGATATGTTGCTATTCTTTTTGGAAGATCAAGAGGATCTGAAGATGTTGATTTAATTATAGAAAATATGGATTATTCAAAATTTAGTGAATTTTGGACCGAATTGCACACCAAATTTGAATGTATATTGGTAGATGACCCAAAAATGGCCTATGATGATTATTTTAAATCAAAAGACAGACTAAGATTTGCAAAAATAGATACTTTTATTCCAAATATGGAGATAAAAACTCCTGCAACAGATATAGAAAATTGGGTGTTAGCAAATTCAATTGAAGTTAATTTAAATAAAAATAAATTATTCATTTCTTCATTTGAATTGCAAATTGCATATAAGTTATATCTTGGAAGCGAGAAAGATATAGAAGATGCAAGATATTTATACAAATTATTTGAGGATAGATTAGATCAAAATAAATTATCTGAATTTATTAATTTATTAGAAGTTAAAAATAAACTAGAAAGGTATTTATTATGACAAATAAGTTTCCTGTAGTCAATCTAAAGCAATTAGATAAAGAAAAAGAAAAAAACTTTGAGCAAAGACTAAAGTTTATAGATAAGTATGTTGAATATATAAAAAAGACGTCAAATCAGAAATGGAGTAAAGAGCAAAAGAAGTTAATTAACTTTTAAACTGATTTATTGTTATATTTCTTGGACGCTTTTGTGATCTCAAAACCTATTTAAATCCAATCTATACATTATATTATTTATGTGTGGAATTGTTGGAATTATTGATAATACAAATCCAGTCGCATCTAAACTTTATTTTAGTCTTGTAACTCTTCAACATAGAGGACAGGATGCCTGTGGAATCTCAACCATTGATGGTGATGAGGTTTATTTTAAAAAAGATAATAATCTAGTTCTTAATTCTTTTAGTGAAGAAGATCTTCTTGGACTTAAAGGTAAAATAGGAATTGGGCACACAAGATATGCAACCATTGGTTCAACAGGATTAACCAATGTTCAACCATTGGTTGATGATGAAACAAAAATAGCTCTTGGGTTTAATGGTAATATAACTAATTATTTTAATTTAAAGAAAGAACTTGAAGATAATGGAATTGTTTTCAACACTACCTCTGATTGTGAACTTATCTTACATGTGTTTACTCAAGAATACAAAAAAACAAAAGATGTTTTTTTAGCATCCAAAAAAATATTAGATACACTCGAAGGAGCTTATTCTATTGTTGGTGTGATTCCAAATAAAGGCCTATTCTCCATAAGAGACTCCCATGGAATAAGACCACTTGTAATTGGTAAATACAATGAAGGATATATTCTTTCTTCAGAATCAGTTGTTATTCAAACACTTGATTTCCAATTTATAAGAGATTCTGCTCCCGGAGAAGTAATTTTTATTTCCAAGGATAATATGAATATTCAAACAAAAGTATTTAATGTAAAACAAAAAGCACATTGTATGTTTGAATGGGTGTATTTTGCAAGACCAGAATCAATGATTGAAGAAAGATCTGTGTACAAGGCACGTCTTGCTCTAGGTGTTCTGTTGGGGGAGAGAATTAAGAGAGAAAAGCTTATTGAAAAATACAAAATAGATGTTGTTGTTCCTGTTCCTGATACATCAAGAAGTTGTGCATTTAAGCTATCAGAGGTTCTTAAAATTAAACATAGAGAGGGTTTAATTAAAAATAGATATATTGGAAGAACATTTATTATGCCTTCTCAGGAAAATAGAATTTCAGGAGTTCACATCAAGCTTAATCCAATCATCTCAATTGTTAAGGATAAGAATATACTTCTCGTGGATGATAGTATTGTTCGTGGAACAACCTCAAAAAGAATAATTAAGTTATTAAGAGATGCTGGTGCAAAAAATATTGTTTTTGTTTCATCCTGTCCACCAATTAAGTATCCTTGTTTTTATGGAATTGATATGTCAACGGATCTAGAACTCATAGCACATAATAAAAAAATTCCAGAGATAAGAGATTACATGAATGCAAATGAAGTTGTTTATTCTGATGTTGAAGATTTAAAAAAAGCAATTAGGAGAGATCTTTGCACAGCTTGTGTATCAGGAGAATATCCAGTAACTATTCCAGAAAATTGTAGAAATTGTTTCCTAAAAGATAAAGGCCTAAGATAAAATTAATTAGAAATATGGGGACACCGGGATTTGAACCCGGGTCAACAAGTTTCTCCCTTTCTGTTCTTCCGAAAAATTTCTTTTTCAGACAAACTTGTATTTTTCAATCATTTGGTTTTTTTTAAAAACCATCCTGCGTTCCAGAACCCTTCTTTTTCAAGAAAGTATCAGTCTGGAGCCTGTTAGGCTAGACCGGACTACCCTATATCCCCATAGATTGTTTATCGGTCTTATATACTTAGGAGAATAAATGTTTATAAACTATTCCAGTAACTACATTTAGGAGGAGATGTAAATTATTTATGCAAATTCATTATAATAACTTTTTATCAATAGCTGATAAAAACAAAAAAATACATATTGATCAATCTAAATCCCATGATGATGAGATTGATTCATTTATAACTCATTCCCATTCTGATCATCTTGCATCCACTACTCAAAACACATTTGCAAGCAAAGAAACTATTTCTCTAATTAGAGATGTTCAAAATAAAATTAAACAAAAAAATATAAATAATTTTACTGAAGTTAATTATAATAAAAAAATAAAAATAAATGATACCATTAGAATTACTCCTCTTAATGCTGGACACATACTAGGAAGCACAATGTTTTTCATTGAGGATGATGAAACAGGGAAGACCATTCTCTATACAGGAGATTTTAATAATGTGGATTCTTTATTTTTAAAAGCAGCAGAACCAATAAATGCAGATATACTTATTATGGAATCTACTTTTGGGAAACCTGGGTTCTCTTTTGGGAATAGAGATGATATTTATAATGATTTTTCTAAATCCATTAAAAAAGATATAGATAATAATAAGTTTGTATTAATTGGTGGGTATACTCTTGGTAAAAATCAAGAATTAATTAATTTAGTGAATAAATATTTAAATGAAAAACCAGTTGTTGATAAGGACACCTATAACTATTCAAAGGTTTATGAAAAGAATGCTATATTTCTTGGACAATATGAACTCCTAGACCACAATCTTTCAGAAAATAATATTCTTATTCTTCCTCTTAATCTAATTTCAAAGGATCTAATTAATTCTCTTTCCCATCAACTAAACAAAGAGGTAAGTTCTTACGTAGCAACAGGTTGGAACTACAATCGTTCAAGCAAGGTTTACCATCTTTCAGATCACTGTGATTATCCTAATCTTTTAAAATTCGTTGAAGACGTAAATCCAAAAGAAGTTTACACAATGCATGGATTTAAGGAAGAGCTTGCAAAGAGTATACAGAAGAAATTAAACAAACCAGCAAGATCAATAGAATTTATATCCCAAAAAGGTTTGTTTGATTATTAAAATTACATTTATAAACTTAATGTATTTTATTATAGTTAATAAAGTATATAATATTTATTAATGAATAATAAAATTGGTGATTAAATTTGTTTTTTAGAAATAAACAAAAAGCATAGATTTCAATTGAGATTTTACTTCTTATTGGTTTTTTAGTTATTGGTGCAATCATCTTTGGAGTTTTTTCTTTATCTAGTTGAAATAAAAGAACTGGTCAAGCTACTGAAATTATAAGCAATACAAATGAACTTGGTAATGATTTAAACCTAGATGCAGTTGATGATACTGACTATGGTGGAGGAGTGGGTTGTGTTCCTGGTTCCCCAACTCCCTGCTGTGGAGATAATGTTTGTAATGGAACAGAGGTTTGTCAAGATGACCTGGATGACCAGGATGGATTAAATGTTTGTCCTGAAGATTGTGGTGTTTGTGAACCTGGATTGTGTGGTAATGGAACTTATGATGCAAAGCTAGGAGAATGCTTTACTTGTAATCTAGATTGTGATGAATCCTATTTGTGCACGGGAATGGGGTATTGTGGTGATGGTTATTGTAATTTAGTTACGGAATGTAATTCCTGTGTGGATACTGAATTTGATTTCTGTGTAGCTGAATCTGTTTTCTGTGAAGAAGATTGTTCAGAAAATCCAGATTGTGTATTTTCTGTAGATGATATTTAATTTATCTCTCCAATTTAATTTTTAGTATTGTTATATTAAATAAATTGAAGAATAACACAAAATCTTTCTTAAAGAATAACCTTTATAAACTTAATGTCTTTTATATAATTATAAATAATTATAAAATAGGAAAAATATATAGGGTGATGAGATTTGTTTTTTAAAAATAAAAGTAAAGGCCAGACATCAATAGAAATTTTAGCAATACTTGGTGTATTAGTAATTGGTGGAATAATTTTAGGAACTTTTTATTTACAGAATATAAATAAGAAGACTGCTGAAGCAACAGAAATCTCAAATATAGATTATAATAGTTGGATAGATGATGTTAATTATCCTATTCCTGTTTGTCCTAATGGAATTATTGAAGCCCCTGAACAATGTGAAGGGCTAAATATGGGATTGTACACTGGTTTAGATTGTTCGAGTCTTGGATTAGGTACGGGTAACCTTTCTTGTACTGGTTGTTCAATAGATACTAGTGCATGTTCAGGAGCAGGATCTTGTGGAGATGGTACAGTGAATCAACCATGGGAGCAATGTGATACTGATGATTTTGGAGGATTATCTACTGATTGTAGTGCTTCTAATCCATTACTTACAGGAACTATAACTTGTACAAATTGTTTATATGATTTTACTGGTTGTACCAGTATAGGTTCAACATATATAATTATTGCAACAGATGGGGATAATTGTTCTGTGGCTCCAGCAGGAATGACAGTTGTTAATGATGGAGATAGTGTGATGTATACCATTTCTGCTGACTCTGGTTATCAAATAAAAACTATATTAATAGATGGAATAAGTTATACTCCTCTTACTTCAATATATACTTTTACTAATGTTCAGGCAAATCATACAATACATGCTGATTGTGAAAGTATTCCTGGATTAACATTTACAATTAAATCTGATGCTGGTCCTGATTGTTCAATAGATCCTAGTGGTATTACCACTGTTAATCAAGGTAATGATCAACTTTATATGATGAAACCAGGTCCTGGTTATGAAATTGAAAGTATTTTAATAGATGATGTTGGTATTTTTCCAACTGAATCTTATACATTTATTAATGTACAAGATGATCATACAATTACTGTAAACTGTAAGCATATAGGTGATAAAACATATAAAATTACTGCAAATAGTGGTGTTGGTGGTACCTTAACACCGCCTGGTGTTACATCTGTTATTGAACATGATGACATTACCTATACAATTACTGCAGATCCAGGATATGAAATTGATACAGTTACAATAGATGGACTGGAGGGAGGTGCAATTTCTTCTTATACCTTCGTTGATGTGATAGAAGATCATACTATTACTGCTACATTTAAAAGTGTGGCAAATTATATTATTTTTGCATCTGCTGGTCCTAATGGATCTATTTTCCCATCTGGTGCTGTATCTGTTCCTGCTGGTGCAAATCAAACATTTATATTTACTCCTAATTCAGGTTATCGTGTAGGGGTTATAAAAGTTAATGGCTCACCTATAGGTGTAGGTGGTATGACATTAACGCATTCTTATTATACCTTTTATAATGTAAACCGTAACAATACTATTCGTGTTGAATTCATACTTAATACAGTAACAAATTATACTCTAACTTACACAGCTGGTCCAAATGGTTCAATAAGTGGGGTTACTCCACAAACTGTTGTTTCAGGAGGGTATGGAAGTACTGTGACTGCTGTTCCGAATACTGGTTATCAATTTGTAGATTGGAGTGATGGTGTTCTGGATGCAAATAGAACAGATGGTCCTGTTGTTGGAAATATAAATGTAACTGCAAATTTCATGCCAGGTTATAGTGACCCTATGCAAATAACTGTTATTCCTTCTAATGGGAATGCTACATTAAATGGTGGCTTTGGTGTCGATGTTAATACCCTTGCAAATGCACCTGCAGTAAGATATTCATTAAAAGTTCATATTGAATTAAAGGTAGGTGTAATATATACTTCAACATTTAATTGTAGATATAATGGTGGTGTAAGATCTAGTGACATAAATTTAGGCTCTAATCTTTCTCCACAATTTAACACATATACTCCATTTGATTGTAATACTTCTGGAACATATAGATTAACATTTACTGCAACTAATGATTTCAATTCATCCAATTTTGCGTCTGGATCTAGTACTTGGGTAATTAGTCCAGTTCCAACAGTTGCAACCCCAACAGCAAATCCATCTGGGGGAACAAAATATAATAATTTATCAGTAACTTTAAATACAACCACCTCTGGTGCAAAAATTTATTATAGAACTAATGGTTCAACACCTGATTGTTCTGGATCTCAATATTCAACTCCTATTCTTATCACTACAACAACTACCTTAAAAGCAAAGGCATGTAAAGTAGGCCTGAATCCAAGTGGAATTATGACAGAAGTTTATACACTTAAGGTTGCTACTCCTACTGCAAATCCAGTAGGTGGAACATATCCAATTCAAGAATTAGAAGAGGTGTATTTAACTACAACTACTACTGGGGATACCATAAGATATACACTAGATGGTTCTGATCCAAATCCAAGTAGTACTGAATATGTTGGTCCAATATCAATTACTTCTAATACTACATTAAAAGCAAGAGGATTTAAAGCT
>Ga0268276_1001848_pt1 | contig 19332 bp, 21 predicted proteins | sample saktaG_4_FD_190145 | JGI IMG/M metagenome (GOLD analysis project Ga0268276, IMG submission 190145) | Saline water microbial communities from Sakinaw Lake, British Columbia, Canada - sak_2010_1_5_45m | ecosystem: Environmental > Aquatic > Non-marine Saline and Alkaline > Saline ... | reverse complement strand
GAGCAATCAGCAAAAAACAGTGACAATAAAAGCAATAACCTACAACATCGAACACATAAACAGAATAATAAAAATTTCAATCCAAATACAACTTCAATAAGATTTCACCAAAACCAATCGTATCAAATATTAATTGGTGTGCGCTTCTAATTAAGTGATCTGTCTGCCCTTCGTACTCTTTCATTTTTTCAGCAGGTATTTTTATTTTTTTTCCATGTTTAATAATTTCTTTTGTTAAAGAAAATCTGTGTTTTAGAGGATCTAATAGTTCATTTTCTATTTTGTTTAATTCTATGAGCGCGTCTTTTTTATTGCCTGTTTTTTGGATTAAATAGTTTGCGATTTGTGCACCTGCTTGTTTAATTTCAATAGGTTGCAATATAATCTCTCTAATTTTTTGATTTGGAATCATTTCTTTGGCATATGCTCGCATATGTTGGTATCTTTTTGCAGTTGTAACTCTTCCAATAGTTCCTGGTTCAGGGTGTTTGTGTTGGAACCAAAAAGTTGGAGCAAGTGCTTTTCGAGCAGGAGTATTTTTCTGCATTTGTTTTCACTTTTCAAATTCGCTCAAAGCTTTTGTCATTTCTTCTAGTGGCATATTAGTTGTAACTAAAGGAATTTTTTCGCTTTCAGCAATTTTTATTGCGATTGGATCCACCGGTTTATCGTTAGAGAATTGTCCGTGCAAAATTATCATGCTTGGTCGCATATCCGTAGAAAATCTTCCTACTTTAATTGCTATTAAAGGACTTCGGCCATTTTCAACATGTCGGAAAATAAGTACTCTATTTGGGGTTTTTCCATAAAGCATCATGTATTCGTGAACCGGTACTTCAAGTATTACTTTTATTGAATCAATTATGGTGTAACCAAAAACAGTTTCTTCTTTTATTTTGTGGGGTAAGCAAATTACTTCTCCATTTATTTTTTTAACAACATCCGTTGCTTTTATTCCTGAAGTGAATTCGTGGGATTCAAATGCAGTGCTTTGATCCTGAGAGAAATCTTTTTCTAATTGTTTTACTACTTTTCCGCCATGTAATTTATCCATTTCCATTAATGCATTTACAAATCTTGATATTACCGCAATTCCTGGGTTCTTTCTTCTTCCGCCTTCGTAATCAGAAATTGTTGAGGAAGAAACTTTTAAGTGAGAAGCTAGTTCAGTTTGGTGGATTGCAAATATTTCTCTCCATTTCTTCATAGATCCACCAGGATCGCTTGAGAGAGTAATTTCTCCTGCAATAGTCATTGACAGTTTATCCATACTAATCAATACTCTCCAAACTACTTAATAACACTTTCGTCACTTGTACATTTCAAATTCATTTTTTTTCGTCAAAATTAAAGTTAGTATTTTTTTAAACAAATTTAACTTAAATTATTGATTTTTGTTAATATTTTAATAAAAAATAATTTTTATTTGAACTTATTTTTGAATTTAATTGATTATAACTGCTTTTTTGGTTGAGACAATCAAGAATATAAGGTGCTTGGTTTATGATTCGTTTGGTGGGTATAATGTTCATTAAGACAATTGTTGAAGAAGGAATTAGTTCAAGAGAAAAGGATGATATCGTAACTAACTGTACGGAATTAGTACAAGTTAAGCAAGCGATTGATAGATTAGATGGAGTAAATAAGACTGCTGTTGTATTAAAACTTGATGAAGATAATTTGATGATTATTGGTGGTGGAGAAAATAAAAAATATATTGTTTTTGCTAAGCTTGACAAAAAAAGTTACTATATGGCTAACAAATTTCCAATTCACACAGAACCCATGTCTATAACTGTTGCAAAACAGAAAGGAAAATATGTTGCAAGAAGGTGCCTGGGACTTGATATGGTTCTTGAAAGTGCAAAACACTTTGCGCATAGAGGGGCACTAGCTCAGACATTCAACTGGGAAAGAGTTTAATTAATTAGTTTAGTAATTTAATTGGTTTATTAATTTAAACCAATTAAAACTGTTTTTATTTTAATCAAATTTTTGGTAAATTAGTCATTTTTCTTCTTTCAAAAGAAATAAATACTCTTTTTGTCAATATATTGTTGTATGGTTCATTTGTTTGGAGATTGGTTTGCTGATATTACAGTAATTTTTTTGTGCTTTGTAATTTACTTGTTTTTAAGAATTAACACAAAAGAAAAAAGAACTTGGAATAGACTTGATTTATCATTTTCATTTATAATATTTTTGATTTCTGCTTTTCAAGCAATCGGATCTTTAGTTTTTGAGGATCACTATTATGGTCCGCAAGAAGGATTAATTATTACTTTTGCAATAATGGTTATTACTGCAATAACAAGTGTTCTTACCATGCTTGAATTAAGAGCTGCTCAAAAATAATTCTTCACAATTAGTTTTTCTATTTTTATTTTTGAATAATTTTTTTATCCTATAAATAATAATGAAGACATTATTCCTATTCTGAGTAATATGAAAAATAATTGAATGATTGCTTTCTTTACTGAGAATTCTTTATGTAGTTCGAAAAATAAATTCGTTCTTGCAATGTATAAAAAACTTCCTGCTGCGAATGCTTGCAATTGCAAGAGCGTTGATTAATGATTCAGAGCTTCTTTTGCTTGATGAGCCTTCCTTAGGTTTAGATCCAAAAACTATGTATTAAGTGTTTGAAAAAATTGTTCAAATAATTAAAGGTGGTGTTGAATAATTATTGTTGAGCCGTATGTAAACCGTGTCAATTTCTGATAAGATTTTTGTTCTTGAGAGTGGGAATATTGCATTAAGCGGTGGAAAAGAAATATTAAAAGATAAAAGAGTAAAGAAGGTTTACTTTGGTGGGAAGTAGGTTTAGTTTGTTTGTAATTTTTTAATTGAATTATACGCTTGTATTTTGCTGAATGTTAAAAGAATCAAAAAGATTAGTGTGCTTATTATTACTATTGTTCCTGATGCTGCAAAATCATAATAATATGCAGCAGTAAGTCCTGTTATTACTGATACTATCCCTATTAGTGCTGCAAGTATTATTGTTTTTCTAAAGCTCATCTTTAGTTGGAGTGCTGCTGCAGGAGGGATTATTATCAAAGCCGATGCAAGCATTAGTCCTACTACATTCATTGAACTAACTATTGTAATTGCTGTTAGTACTACAAGCATTGTGTTTAAAAAATTCACATTTATTCCTGATACTTTTGCACTTTCTTCATCAAATGAAACATAAAGTAGGTCTTTGTTGTAAATTATTATAAATAAAATAACTATTATTGCAAGCATGGTTGATAGAATTAATTCAGTCTCTTTTATTGCAAGAATGCTCCCAAATAAATAGCTTAATATATCTACATTAAATCCTCTTGCAATACTTATAATAAATATTCCTATTCCAAGTGACGCATAGCTTATGATTCCTATTGAGGTGTCTCCATGTAGTTTTGATTTTTCTTTTAGTTTTAGTATTCCTACTGAACCTATTAGTGCAAATATTAAAGCGCTAATGAATGGAGTTATGTTAAATAATAGTCCTGTGGCGATTCCTCCAAAAGATATGTGTGATAATCCATCTCCAATTAGTGAAAATTTTTTTAGTATTAAAAACGTTCCTAGGATAGAACATGCTGTTGCGATAAGTATTCCTGTTATTAATGCTTTTTGCATGAATGCGTATGTTAACATTTCTATCATAATCATCACTTAATTATTCTTTATGTATGCACAATGTGTGTTCGTGTTTATGGTTTTTGTCTTTTGAACAGAACTTATTATGGTCTTTATAAAATGTGAGTGTTTGGTTAATGCTTGCAACTTTTGTAACATGATCAGTAATTCTTCCAATATCGTGTGTTACAAGCACTATTGTTATTCCTGTTTTGTTGAGTTTTCCTAAAAGTTCATAAAAAGAGGTTTGGTTTTCTTGATCAACTCCGGTAGTTGGTTCGTCAAGGAGTAATATTTTTGGATTTGTTACAAGGGCTTTTGCTATTAGTATTCTTTGTTGTTGTCCTCCTGAGAGTTCAGTTATTCTTGTTTTTGCAAATGCAGTCATTTTTACAATTTTAAGTGCTTCATTTATTTTTAGTTTATCTTCTTTAGTCATTATTTTTGGAATCTTTTTAATTGAAAGCAGTCCCATTGAAACGATTTCTTCTGCAGTGGCTGGAAAGTCTTTAGCAATATTTGTGGCTTTTTGGGGGACATATCCTATTTTGAACCACTCATTAAAAACATTAATGTTTTTTTGTAAAATTAATATTTCTCCTTTCCTAGGTTTTAGTATTCCTAGCATTATTTTAAGCAGAGTAGTTTTGCCTGAGCCGTTTGGGCCAATAAGTCCTACAAAGTCCCCCTCATTTATTTCAAATGATATATCCTTTACAACATCCGTGGTAGTGTATGCAAAGGATATGTCTTTAAGTTGTATTATTGGTGTGTGCATTGATTAATTACACTCCAAACCTATTTTTAAACTTGTGAGATTTTCCTGCATTAGTGAAATAAAACTCACTCTCAAGTCAAATTGTTCTTTTTGAAGATTGTGTGCGGGATTAAGAACAAGAGTAGTTGCTTTGGCTTCAGTTGCAATAGTTTCTGCAATTTTTGGGTTAATAAGCTTTTCAAAGTAAATATATTTTATTTTGTGTTCTTTTGTTAAATCTATAATTTTTTTTATACTTTGAGGGGTTGGTTCAGAATTTGGAGAAATTCCAAATGCTGAAATTGATTCTAAATTATATTTGTGAGCAAGATAACCAAAAGCATTATGTCCTCCTGAAATGAATTCACTGTGTTTGCAATTAGCTAATGCGATTGAGTAATTTGCATCCAGTTCTTTTAATTTTAAGTTATATGCATTGGCATTCGCATAGTAGAATTCTTTATTGTTTGAATCAATTTTTGATAATTCTTCAGCAATAGCTAGAACTATTTTTTCATCATTTGAAAAATCAAGCCAAATGTGCGGGTCATATTCTCCGTGTTTGTATTCGTGTTCTTCTTCAAGATGTTCTTCTAAATTTTCTTCATGTTCGTGTGTTTCTTCTGTAGTTTCTAATTTGTGTTCGTGAGTTTCGACTTCTTCATGTTCGTGTGTTTCTTCTGGATGTTCTTCATGTTCATGTTCTTCTTCGTGTGAACTTATCAGAGTAACTTTTTTGCTTGAATCAAGTAATAATAATTTTTTATTTTCGATTCCTTGTATTATGTCTTCTGCCCAAGGTTCCATTCCTGCGCCAATATAAATAAAGAGTTGAGATTTATTAATTTTTATTATGTCACTTGGTCTTGGTTCAAATGTGTGTGCTTCTGCTCCTGGGGGTAAAAGTAGGGTTACTTCTATTTTGTCACCACCAACTTCTTTTGCAAATTCATAAAGTGGGTAAAGAGTAGTTACTACTGAAAGTTTTCCTGTTTGTTCTTGGGTTGGTTGATTTTCTATGCATCCACTTAGAAGCATTAATATAATTAATATTATTCCAATCACAAACTTACTGTTCAAAAGACTCACCATACTATCTTCTGAAAAGATAGTTTATATACCTTATTGATTTTGATTATCAATAAGGTGTTTTGATTGGCAAAAAAGAGGTTAACTAAGCAAAAAGAGTTGATTCAAAAAGAACTTGACTCAATAAATTCTTTTTTTAGTGCAGAGGATTTGTTTGAGAAAGTAAAACATAGTGACTCATCAATTGGAATTGCTACAATTTATCGTTTTTTGAATGATTCAAAAAGAGATAATCATATTTTTTCTTACAAATGTGATCGGCGAACTATTTATTCAAAAAGAGAAAAAAGTCACTGTCATTTTGTTTGTGAAAAAACTGGTAAAGTTATTCATTTTTCTATTGATTCGCTTGATTTTTTGAAAGATAAAATTCCTGGATCAATTAATAGTTTTCAAATAGAAGTAAGAGGGGTTTGTGATAAACACTTAAAATTTTTTAAAACAAATAGGTTTTAGTCACCCTGATAAATCAAGACGAGCAAAAGATATTATTTCAATGTTAACTTAAATGACGAGCCTGCCGGGAATCGAACCCGGGTCCACTTCTTAGGAGAAAGTCGCCTTATCCACTGGGCTACAGGCTCATCAATTATTCATAGTTGAGAGGGTTTAAGAATTTTTATATTTGTTTGATTAAGCAATGAGTTTTAGCACAGTTGCTGTGAAGAGTGGCACCCATAAGTTATCATCAAGTGGGATTAGTTCAATTATTGTTGCAACTATTGCCGCAATTAATGCAATGTGGATTGGGTAAAAGTAACTGATGCAAAGTAATGCAACAACAAAGCAAGCAGCACTTCCTTCTAAAGTTTTTTTCCCTAAGATTTTAGTTTTTCCAAAAGTTATTCCAATAATTGCTGCGAAAGCATCAGCAAATACTTGCACACTTAATGCTGCAAGTACAATTGTTTTATCATTTTGAAATATTACTAAAAGTATTATTGCAGAAATAAAAAACATTATTGCTGCAGTTCCGGGAAATTTTTTCTCATTTTCTCGCTCAACACTTTCTACAATTTTTCCTAAGAATGGTATTTTGATTTTATTTTTTATCAAAAGTGAAACAATTATTCCTAAAATTAAACAAGCGCTTATAATTTGTACACTTAAATTTGTTCCTAAAAAATAAATTAGTGCTAAAAAGAATATTCCAAAAATTAAGTGAATTGATTTTCTTGTATACTCTTTTACATGTTTCATTTTATTCCCTTTTATTTTTAATTTTTTAAATTTTTTCAGTACAATTATTTCTTTTTCATTAATATAAGATAATGGTGTTTTTCGTAAGGTTCAAGTCTAATAGTTTGTATTATATCAAATTCTTTTTCTAATATTTTTTTTTCAGAAACTAAAATATCTTCTTTTGCTTCTGATTGTGAAATGCATTTTGTCTTTAATGCAAGTAATCCAAGTCCGCCTTTTTTCAAAAATTGTGCGTTTCGAATAAATATGTCCGCTTGGTTTCTTTGTGAAATATCCTGAAACATTGCGTCAGCTTTGGTTTCAAAATACTCTTTATAATTATCAGTGAGTTGTGCATCGCTTAGTATTGGGTATAAGTTTTCTCTAGTTTCTGCTAGTTTAGTTAATTTGTTCATTGCTATTTCTGATACATCAACGCAAAATATTGCGCCTTTCTCTCCAACAATATCTGATACATGACTTACTGTTGTTCCTTCTGCACTTCCTAAATAAATTGCAGTGCAACCACTAGAAAAAATACTTTCGGATAAGCCATTTTTTATTCCTGCTCCGTATTTTGATCGGTAAGCATCCCATTCTCTATACTCTTCATTCCCTTCTCGAATTAATCTTTCTCCATAAACTTTTTTTCCAAGAGTAAGATTTTTAGTATAAATATTTTTTCCATCGGAATATATTCCATCAAAGATTTCTTTCATAAGTAAAATAATGATTAACTGCTTTTAAATTTGTTTTTGGTACTAAAATTTAGTATCTTTTAGCAGTTCTTGGAGTTCTTTTTGTAAAAGATGGTTTTGATTTATTTCCAAATTTGTTTGAACCAAATGAAGAGTGTCCGCTAGGTCGAGCGTGTCTTCCTTCGTCACTTCTATAACTTGGTCTTGGTTTGAAATCAGAATGGAATTGTCCTTCTTCTCTTCTTTGGAATGGTTTTTCACTATTGTAAGCACTTTTTTCTTCAGTTGCTCCATATGCTGGTCTTGGGCTATATGGTCTTGATCCGTATGCTGGTCTTGAACCAAATTGTGGTCTAGATCCAAATGATCTTGGTCTATCATTTCCGCCACCATAACTTGGTCTGTCTCTATTGAATGATGGTCTTGGTCCAAAAGAATCTCTTCTTGGGTATGATGGTCTGTCTCCACTACCAAATCTTCTAGGTCCATCAAATCTTCTTGGTCTATCAGAATAACTTCTTTCTTGTGGTGCATCAAAAGAGGGTTGTGATTCAAATGCTCCTCTTGCTTGGTTATCATAACTGCTTGTAATTTCTCCGCCCATCATCGCATTAAATTTTCTCTTCTGGCTCAAACTTCCTTCTGTAGGAGCATAATTTCCGCTTACTTTAGTCCATGGTTTTCCAGTATTATTTTTTTCAAAGAATGCTTTTCTTTCTTCAGGAGTAAATGTTCTGTGTTCTGCAGCAAATTCTTTCTTTTTATTTTCTTTTGTAAATGTTTCTCTTCTTCTGTCAGCATTTATTTGTTCGTATTCCATTTCTTTTTGTTTTTGTTCTTCAGTTGCTGGTTCTTGTAATAATAAAGTAATTTTTTCTTCTAGTAATTTCTTAGTTTCCGCTGAAGTATTTTCTCCACCAAAATAATCTTGTTTTAGTGCAATAGCTAATTTTCCTGCAATCATTCTTGCTGCTTTTCCTCGCTTAAATCTAGGTAAGTTTTGAAGTAAAGGGTGATTGAATAAGTGTCCATGTTTTGGAGATTTAGCATTTTTTCTTAAATGTGCAAATAAAGCTTTTTCTGCTCCTAAAACTTGTATAGTTGAAGCTGGCATAAAGCATAATCTCTTTTTTGATCCTGCTTCGCTTAGTAATTTTGCTCCAATGATTGGAGTAGCAACTTCTGAAAAATTAGGAAATTCTGTTCGCATTTCTTTTTGAATGAATTCATTCAATTTTGCTTTTTCTGTTTCAATTCCAAGTGTGTTTGTTTCAAGTTCTCCAAATGCATCAAGTGCTTCTCCGCTTGGAGCTCTAACTTGCCATTCGTTTAAGTTTTCTCTCATTAAATTGTTAATAGAATCAAGATCAGTAAGTAAATTAACGGCTTTTATGATATGTATTTCTTTGCCGGCGAATTTTTCGTTTATTTGCTCGCGAGTTTTTTTCATTAGCTTTTTTCGCAAGAAATCTCTTTGTTCCATATACTAAATTCATTTATTTGTCTTTATATGTCTTTGCTTGGCCTAAAAAAAGTGGATTTTTTTAAAGAGTGAATTTCTCTTCAATCAAAATGGGTTTGAGATTAAATGTATGTTAAACCCATTTTGTGACGTGAAAAATCACTGATTTTTCACTGTTCTTTGAGTAATGCATGTAATTTTGTATTAAGTTCCTTAATTGGTACTCGTATTTGTTTTAGTGAATCTCTTTCTCTTACAGTTACTGAATCATCTTTAAGCGAATCATGATCAATTGTAATGCAAAATGGAACTCCAATTGCATCAAGTCTAGAATATCTTTTTCCAATACTTCCAGCTTCATCATAATATGTTCTAAAATCTTTTAATTCTTCAACAACACTTTCAGCTTTTTCTGGTAATCCATCTTTTTTCATTAAAGGGAATATTCCTACTTGTATTGGAGCCATTTTTGGAGGAAGTGCTAAAACAGTTCTTTGTGAATCTGTTTCTCTTCTCAAAAATGCAATATCAAGTAGGGCATAAAATGGTCTATCAACACCAAACGCAATTTCTATTACATCTGGAATAAATACTTCTCCACTTTCGCTTCTTACTGTTAGTTCAGTTTTAGAATATTTTGAGTGTTGTGTCAAATCATAATTTGTTCTGTCACTTATTCCAACCATTTCTACCCAACCGAATGAATTTGTTTCTATTTCAAGGTCCCAAGTATCATCAGAGTAGAATGCTCTTTCATCTGTGTGGTGCTGTCGGAATCTAATTTTTTCAGCAGGTATTCCAATTGAACTAATTATTTCATAACTCAGCCACAAGTTCCAAGCGTATGCTTTGTTTTTCAAATAGTTTTGTTCCATTGCATCTTTAAGTGAAATCATGTTCCATTTCTTTTCAGTTTTTTGCATTCCTTCAGTCCAAAGGGGTAATTTTGTACTTTGGATTTTATTAAATGGTTCAAAAGTAGTTTTCATTTCTTTACTCAAAAACATTTGTGATTCAGCTTGAGTAAATTCTCTTTGTCTTATTAAATGCTGTCTTGGAGAAATTTCATTTCTAAATGCTTTTCCAATTTGAAAAACAGTGAATGGTAATTTTCCTCTGAAGAAATTTACATAATGTTTGAATGGTAAGTAAGTTGTTGTAGCAGTTTCTGGTCTATTGTATGCAACAGTATCTTTTCCAATAGTTGTTTTCATCATCAAACTTTGTCTTTGTATTTCAAGAATAAATCTTCCTTTGCAAGTAGGGCAATTTATTTCGTGATCCTTAATTGCTGCAATTAATTCTTCATCTTTAAAGTGATCAGCTGCAACTCCTGTATCCTCTTCAATTAATTTATCCGCTCTAAAAGTTGCTTTGCACTTTGAACAATTAACAATTGGATCATTAAATCCTTTCAAGTGTCCACTTGCTTCCCAAATTATTTGGGGGCTTATTAGTGGGTATTCCACTTCAAAAAATCCATTTTTTGTAAAAACATTTCTAAAAGAATTTTCTAAATTATTTTTCATTGCTTTTCCGACAAGCCCGTATGAGTAAAATCCTGCTATTGGTCCGTATAGTTCAGGTTCAGGTCCGTAAACAAAATCCTTTTCAGATAAGTATTTTGCTAGTTCCAATTGGAAATCTTTCTTTTGCTCTTGTACTTTTTCAGCCATCTTTGTATCACAGTTTTTATTACAAAAGTAGGATTAGTAAAGAAATAAAAAGCTCTACTTTTGGTTTAAAATTAAGTTAAGTGAAAGTTATTACTTAATTTTTAGGTGGTTTTTTTGTTGATTTCAATAATTGTTCTATCTCTTTCTCTTGTAGTTGGATCAAGTGGGTTGTTGTATTCCCATTGTAATACACATACTTCTGAAGCAGTATTTCCTGATGCTGGTGCATCCATTACTTCAACTACTGTTGTTCCATCTTTTGCACCTGCCTCTAATTTATCAATTTTTGGAGTCCATAGTCTAAAGTAACTCTGACAATTTGCTGTTGCTTCTGGTGCGTCTAGATCCAAACTTATCAAAATATTTTCTATTGTTACACTTCCTGCGTTTTCAAAGCGTGCTTCTCCGTTGGAAAGTTTTTGTGCTCCTGTGCAAATTCCTGTTATTTTTGAGCAGGTTATGTTAAATATTTTTGGAGACATTTTGAATACCAAATTAACAGTTGTTTCTGTTGCCACTTTGTAAGAAGCTAAGAATTCTTTTGGTGCTTTTAGCGAGTATGTTGTAACTCTTATTTTTCCTCGAAACTCTTCATCTTTCTTTGCATCTATTGGTGCTTTTATATAAATCTTTATTGTTTGGCTTTTTGTTGGATCAATTAGAGGGATTGTAGTTTCTAAGGGTGTTTCAGAATTGGCTATTGTTATCCAATCTAATGCATCTTCAAATCCTGCATCTGCGTGTATTTCTATTTTTACATCTTCAAGTGGAATAGTTTTATTTGCATTTTTAAAAGTCAAAACAGTTTCTTTTTGTAATCCTGCAGTTAAGTTTGTAGTTGTAGTTAGTGATGGAGTCATTGTTAATTCAGTTGGATTTATTGTAGGCATTGCGGTTATATCAAATTTTGAGCTTGATACATTTGATCCTTTTATTTTGAAAGTTATGCTTGATGCAGTTGCTTTTGTTATAGTTGTTCCTTCTTTTATTTTTACTTCAAAATCCAAATTTGCTGATCCGCCTGATGTAAGTGTACTTTGTCCTGTAGGCAATATTGTTACTTGCAAGGGGGTAATGGTAGTTGCTATTATATCAGTTGTATTAAATACATTTCCTGAATTTAAAACATTTAATTTTCCAACTATTGTCTGTCCGTCATATAATTTTGTTGTATCTAGTGCAATTGTTAGTGTTGCTTTAAGGTTTTTTGTTAGAGTAAGTTTTACAATTCCTGTTTCATCATCGCTTTCTATTGTTACTGTTTCTCCATCAAGTGGTAAATATCCTTCAGCAGTTACTTTTGCAGTGTAGTCTCCAGGAAATAAATTTGCCTTAAATTTAGTTGATTTGCCCTTAGGGAGCGTATCAACAAGTCTTCCTGTTGAATCTTTTAATGTCAAACTTCCTGCAACACTAGTTCCATCTGTATCAACCAAATTTATGTTGATTTCTTTTTGTGACCCTAACCAGCTTAGTATAAGAAAACCTATTATTAGTAAAACAACTATTCCTATTATCATTGGCAAGTAGTTTTGAATATTGCTCGGCGGTGCAGAAGATCCATAATTGTAGTTTTGTTCCTGTGGAGAATAGCTTTGGGAGCCGGGGGAATAGTTAGGCTCATTATTTGGATCAAACAAGGTTACACACCGCAAAAATTAAGAAGTTCATTTTTATAAAGATTTGTTTTTGGAGTTTTTAGTGATTTTTTAGGTATTTTCACTGATTTTTTATTGTTTAGCATTAAGTATTAAATTCTCCTTTGTTTATGATTTAGTTATGAAAATCAGTTTAATTGGTTGCAGAGATAATTCAGTAAATATTTTTCCTCAGTTAGTAAAGATTCTTTCAAAGAAGATTTCTGGTCTTGAAGTTTCAGTAAGGTTTGTTCCTTTTTTTGAAGATATTCCTGCTGTGTGTATGGAAGAATCTTCTTCTAGTGATTTTTTGGTTGCATTTGCATTATTAGAGGATGAAGAAGAAATAAAATTTTTAAAAAAGAAACTTGTTGATGTTGAGCTTTTAACAAAAACTAGAGTTTTAAAATGGGTTGAAGAAGATTCTTTATCAGGTAAAAAAAGCGATGAACTGACTGATAATATAGAGGAATTGGTTGATGAAGTTTCAAAAACGATTGTAAGTATTTTGTTTAAAGAATCTGATTTTTTGCCAAAAGAAGTTGAAGAGTATTAATATTTTATTTATTTTTTTTTTAAAAACAAATTTTTTTATTAAAATTAATTATTTAGTTGGAATTGTTCTTTTTTGATTTAATTTCGTCTTCAAGCTGTTCTATAAGTTTTTGTGCATTTTTTAGTGACACGTTTTTCTCATCAAGTCCTTTTTTCATTGCGTTTAACTCTTTTTCATATCTACTTTTTATTTTTTCTTCAATTTCAACTTTCTTTTCTTCTAGTCCCATTAATTCTTTTGTGTATTCGCTTCTTTTGTGTATTGTGTCCTGTTCTACTTCAAGTGCGATGGTTCTAGCAAAATCTCTTTCTTTTTTAAGTTCTTTAATAAGTTCAATTGATTTTTGTGCAAAAGTAGTGTGATTGTCTTCTAGTTCCTCTACCTGCTTTTTTAATTGTGTAAAACTTCCTTCAACGTAGGATATTTGTGCAAAGTGTGTTTTGAGTGATTTTTTTGTTTCATTAACTGCTTCTGATAACTTTTTGTCAAGTTCATTTAATTCAACTTCAGTTTCAACAACACTTTTTTCGCTTACATTTCCAAAATAACTTTTTCTTTTCAATTCAACATGTTGTTGTTTCATTTCATCTAATTCCTCTTCTTTTCTTTGCAGTGCTTCAAGAAGTCCTTTTGCGGTGGAACCTTTTTGCATTACGGGTGTTTTTCTTGCAATTAAAAATGTTCTTGCTTTGTCAATGTTGTATCTCATTTTTAGACTAATAGTAAGTATTTTTTGTTGTAATGCGGAATAAAGATCAGGAACTTCGATTGTTTCTCTTTCATTAATAAGCTCTTGTCTTATTTTCTTCTTGTGTTCCATTGAAATATTTGCTTCAAGAACAGTTATTTCTCGGGCTATTTCAGAAAGAAAAGGTATAAAATCAGGAGAATTTTTTTCAAGAAGCATTTTTATTTCGCGGTTAATTTCATCAAATTTTAAATAAATAGTTCTTAGTCTTGAAGTATTTTGTTCAAGTTCAAAAACAAATCCTTGTCTATTAATTTCTGCCCAATTAGTTCTTGCTACCGCTGAGTGGAGAGAATTAATTTCATTTATGCACTCTTCAACCTTTTCTTCAAGTGTTGGTAAATTAGGCATGAAAAGTAAAGGGTTTTTAGGTATAAAAGATTTGCCTTAAGAGGGATTTTATTTTTAGTTTTTTGTACGTGGATTTTTATGTTCTTTAGTTGTTAGCTATTTATGTTTACTCAAGGAAAAGAAGGGCTTTTTTTCAAAGATCTTTGTATTGATCCTCACAGACTTCCAAAATCAAAACTTGCTTTTTTGTCGCATGCTCACTCGGATCATGTGAAATTATCAAAAAAAACTGAGTTTTTGGCTACAAGTGAAACAATTGATTTGGTTAAGAGTAGATTTGGAGATGCATCGTTTCAAGAAATTGGATTTAATAAGAAAACAAAATTTGATGGGTTTGAATTGGAACTAAAACCAAATGGGCATATTTTGGGTTCTTCGCAAGCAATAATGAATTCAGATGGAAAAGATTTTGTTTTTTCTAGTGATTTTAGATTACAGGATTCTCTTCTTTTTAAGGGTGCAGAAGTTCTCAAAGCAGATACTTTAGTTCTTGAAACTACATTTGGTTCTCCACAGTATGTTTTTCCTAAGCAGGAAGAGATTGTTTCAGACATAACTTCTTGGATTTCTAAAAATGCTAAAGAGGGACTTGTTCTTCTCTCAGGGTATTCCTTAGGTAAAGCTCAGGAGTTAACTAGAATTTCTAACGAAGCGGGATTTACTCCAGTAGTTCATGATTCTATTTTTGATTTAAATGAAATTTATAAAAAACACGGAGTGAAACTTGGGAAATACGAAAAAATTGATCACAATTTGAAAGATTTTAATGTAGTGATAATGCCTCCTCAGTTGGTTGATAGACATTTATTTGCTACTTTGGAACATTTTGATAAACGAAAAATATTTTCTGCACTTGCAACTGGGTGGGAACATAAAGGTGCATTTGATAGAACTTTCAAATTGAGTAATCACTCTGATTTTAATGATTTGATTGAATATGTAAAACTTTCTAATCCAAAATTGGTTTTAACTGATCATGGGTTTTGTGAAGAATTTGCAAGAAAATTAAATAAACTTGGTTTTAATGCAAAACCTCTCAAACAACACAAACAGCAACTAATTAGTGAGTTTTAACAGCGTCTTTTTAGTGTTGGAACTGATTTTAAAAAACCTTTTGCAGTAAGTTTCTCTATGGTTCAACTAGAAGTAACAAAGGAATTAATAAAAAAAGTTGCTCAAAATGCTAGACTTAACTTAACAGAAGAGGAACTTGAAAAATTTGTTCCACAAATTAAAGAAATAATTTTGTCCTCTTTTAACAAATTAGATGAGTTTGATGTTTCAAATACAAAACCTTCTTTTCAGCCTGTAGAAATGGGTAATAGATTTAGAAAAGATGAAGTGAAGAAAGGAATAACACAAGAAGAGGCTTTGAGTAATGTAATTTCAAAATTAAAAGAAGAAGGTTATTTTAAGGGCCCAAAAGCAATGTAAATTTTTTTAAATTAAATTTATTGATATATAAAAATAAAAATTATTTTGAGTTGAGTAAAAATGAAAAGAGAAGAAACAATTGAATTTTTTGTTGAAAATGCAAAAAAAGACTTTTCGGTAGTGGAAAAGAATCTTGCTCAAATAATTGGGGAAATAAAAGAGAGCCAAAAAAAGGGTTTGAATTATATTGAAGAATTTGATGCTAAAGATGTTTTGAAACAATTTAGTGAATTAAAGAAAAGTTTTGAAAGTAAGGATTCAAAATATTATGGAAAACTTTTTGGAGTTCCTGTTACTGTTAAGGATGCGATTTGCGTTAAAGGGATTGAATCAAAAGCAGGTTCAAAAATACTTAAAGGATACAAGCCTCTTTTTGATGCTACTGTAATCCAAAGAGCAAGAAGGGAAGGCGCAATAATTTTAGCAAAAACAACTCAGGATGAGTTTGGTTTTGGGACTTTTGCTACTCATACAACTTTAGTTCCAAAAAATCCTTTTGATAATGAACGTTCTTGTGGTGGTTCAAGTGGTGGAGCAAGCGGATTTTCTTCTTATACAAAATCTTATCATGTTGCAATAGGGGAAAGTACGGGGGGTTCAATTGCTTGTCCTGCAAGTTTTTGCGGATGCACGGGTTTCACTCCAACATATGGTTTAGTTTCTAGATTTGGTTTAATTGATTATGCAAATTCTCTTGATAAAATTGGAGCTATTGGAAGAAGCGTAAGTGATGCATCACTTTTGCTTGAAGTAATCTCTGGATTTGATGAAAAAGATTCAACTTCTTTAAAAAACGGATTTGAAAAAAAAGAAGTTGTAATAAAAAGAATCGGGGTTGTAAAGGATTTTTTAGAAAACAGTGATGAGCATGTAAAAAAAGTAATTAAAAAGAAAATTGATGAACTAAAAAAGTTTTATATTGTTGAAGAAATTTCTTTACCATTAAATATTGAATATGCATTGAGTGCATATTATATTATTGCAACAAGTGAAGCTTCTACAAACTTAGCAAAGTTATCAGGCTTAAGGTATGGGGTTCAGGATAGTGTTGAAGGAAAGCACTTTGATGAATATTTTTCAGAAATTCGAAGCAAAGAGTTTAGTGAGGAAACAAAGAGAAGAATAATTTTAGGAACATTTGCTAGAATGAGTGGATTTAGAGATGCTTATTATTTGAAAGCAATGAAAGTGCGAACAAAATTAATTGAGGAATTTAATAAAGCATTTGAAAAATATGATTTATTGATTTTTCCAACCATGCCCATTCTTGCTCCAAAATTTAGTGATATAGAAAAACTTACTCCTATGCAAAATTTTGCAATGGATCTTTGCACTGTTCCATCAAATTTAGCTGGACTTCCTCACATTAGTGTTAATGCTGGATTTAGTGAAAACCTTCCAGTTGGTTTGATGATTGTTGCTCCTCACTTGGAAGAGAAAAGATTGTACTCACTTGCAAAGGTGATTGAAGGATGAGTTTTCATTTTAAATAATAATTTTTTCAATTTTTCCTCTTTTTTTCGGGGGGGGGGGGAATCTGGTTTTATATATGAGTTTGGTGTTTGTTGTTAGTATGTTTAGTCAGTTTTTTGGGAGTGGTGGAAATGAAGTTCGCAGAGAGAGAGAGAGAGTAGTAAATATTTTTGTTTAAATAATTCTTGTTCTAGAGCTCAAGGTACTGTTGAGGAGCCTTTTTTTCTTCGAAAAAAATCCTCCGTGCAAAACTCGCAAGTTTTGTGGGACCCTCAAAATCTATTAGATTTTGATTGGTCGGGAAAAAAATCGATTGCCCAAGGGACAATCGAGTATTTGGTTATTATTGCTGTTGTTATTGTTTTGTCATTGGTTGTTGTTGGTTTGGTTTTGAGTCAGGTTGATAATAGTAAGCAGGTTTCTTCTTCTTCGAATGCGTTGGGTTTGGCTTCGCAGGTGATTGGTGTTACTGAGTCTTTGGTTTCTCCTACTGATGGTAATTTTGTTGTTAAGTTGTTGAACAATAGTGGAGAGTTTATTACTGTTTCTAATGTTAAGGTAGGGGATTCTAATATTAATTTTTCTCAGGATTTGGCTCAGGGGTCTTCTAAGTTGTTTAAGGTTTCTACTTTGAATGTTTGTGAGTTAGGGAAAATTATTTCTGAGGATGTTGTGGTGACTTATGTTACTGTTGATGGTTTAGTTAAGACTCAAAGGTTTAATGATAAAGTAATGTTTGATTGTACTCCTTTTACTATTAATCAAATGAATTTAGCTAATCAGTGTCCGAGTTGCGAAGTGTGTGCTGATCCGGGATTTGGATTTATTGAGTTTGCGACACCGAGTTATTCTGATGGTGGTAGTGGTACTGTTATTGATTCTGCTAATAATTTGGTTTGGCAAGCTAGTCGTGTTGGTTCAACTATAACTTGGCAAGATGCAATGGATTATTGTGATAATTTATCTTTGGGGGATTCTAGTGAATGGAGACTTCCAAACATGGCAGAAGTAGGATTGTTGTATAATTATACAAGTGCGTCAATGTATGGTTCACCATTTACAAGTAATTTTTCTTTTTGGTCAAGTACCACTGTGCCCAGCAATACTAGTGGCGCGTATCGCTTGAATTCCAGCGGTGGTACCATCACCAACTTCACTAAGACTAGTGGCGCCTACAACAGTGCTAGGTGTGTTCGTTCTGGAAACTAAGCAAAACCAGATGGTTTTGCGAAGCGTAGCAAAAGCCAATGCTTTTGCCACGTTAAAAAATTTGATGATTAAGCAAATGCAAAGCATTTGCGAGACACCCAAAACAAATGTGTTTTGGAGTGTTTGATGATTCGTAATTAAAGAGTTTAAAAAAATAGGAAAAAGTGAGTGCCCCTTTGAGGGGCACAAAAAAAATTTATTTTTGAGGGGTTAAAAGTTGTCGTTGTTGCGCCGGCAAATTGCTCATGGAATGTTTATAAAGAATTCTTACTGAGTGTATTTTGTTATGGTTAATGATTTGGCTATTAGAAATTCAACAATGGATTTCTTAATTTTTACTAAGAATTCTAAAGAAAGTATTCAAGTAAAGGTTTTTGATGAAAATATTTGGTTGACTCAAAAATTAATTGCTAAATTGTTTGATGTTGAAGTTCCAACTATTAATGAACACCTAAAAAACATTTATGAAAGTGGAGAGTTGATCAAAGAGTCAACTATTAGGAATTTCCTAACAGTTCAAAATGAGGGGAGTAGGGAAGTTAAGAGAGATGTTGAGTTTTATAATTTGGATGCAATTATTTCTGTTGGTTACAGAGTAAATTCTGGGCGGGCAACGGATTTTAGGATTTGGGCGACAAGAATACTAAAGCAATTTGCGATTAAAGGTTTTGTTTTAGATAAAAAAAGAGTTTTCATACCAAAGTATGTTTTAGTCTTAATTAAAGAATTAACTAATATCACAAGCTATTAATACCTTATTATACACTACTTCATTTGAAGTTAATTAAATTGAATCAGCATCATTTGTAAAGGTTTTTTGTATGAGTGAAGAAACAAAAATAATGATTGGACTTGAAGTGCATGCTTACCTTGGCACTAAATCAAAATTATTTTGTTCTTGTTCTGCTGCACAAACAAATGTTCCTAATTCACAAGTTTGTCCAATTTGTTTGGGGCACCCTGGAAGTAAACCAGTTTTAAATGAAGCTGTGGTAGCTCTAGCAACAAAAGTTGGTCTTGCGTTAAAATGCAAAATAAATGAAGATTTTTTCTTTTCAAGAAAAACTTATTTTTATCCTGATATGTGTATGAATTACCAAATCACTCAATACGAAATTCCTATTTGTGGAGCTGGCGAAATTAATCTTCCTAGCGGAAAGAAAATTAGAATTCGAAGAGCTCACATTGAATGGGATCCTGCTGCTTTAATTCACCCAAACGGAATGGGTAAGAGTAATTACGTTTTGATTGATTACAATCGGTCAGGCCTTCCTTTAATTGAAATTGTTACAGAACCTGATATTTCATCTCCAGAGGAAGCAAGGGAATTTATGAATACTTTAGAAAATATCTTGCAGTACTTGGCGGTATTAAGGCCTGACACAACTCTAAAAGCGGATTGCAATATTTCAATTAACGGTGGGAATAGA
>Ga0268276_1001846_pt1 | contig 19342 bp, 20 predicted proteins | sample saktaG_4_FD_190145 | JGI IMG/M metagenome (GOLD analysis project Ga0268276, IMG submission 190145) | Saline water microbial communities from Sakinaw Lake, British Columbia, Canada - sak_2010_1_5_45m | ecosystem: Environmental > Aquatic > Non-marine Saline and Alkaline > Saline ... | reverse complement strand
CACAGCCCGCTTGTGCGCCGCTCCAAGCGCACGTGGCAGGCCAATATCGTAGCGCGGACTACGGCCGAAAAACGGCGGTGGCAAGCCTTGGGGGCGCTACAGGATGAGGGTTTTTCAGCGGAATCTAGATTCTAGGTCTGACCCTGAAATCGCGCCGCGGCAGCAACGCGCTCAGGCCAGCGCCAGTTCGCCAAAGCATTCCGGGAGGTGGAAGCTGAGTCGCGGGACCGGTGACCAGGAGGCCCAATGGGGATGCGAGGTGTGGTCGGCGCACTTGTAGAGGTTGGCGCGCCACGTCTGGCCGGAAAGCGCTCCCAGCGGGCCGATGTATGCCTCCAGCAGTGCAACGGGGATCGTCCAGCCATTGCCCCATTCGATCGGGTCGGTGATCTCCGGATCGACGACCGCCGGGAGCGAGTGCCAGATCGTCATTCGTCCGGCCCACGCGGCGTCTACCGGACGCCACCGGGTGAATCCATTCGGGCCGTAGGTGGGATCTTCGATGTAGGAGAGGTGCAGCGTGCCGCCGGCATTGACTTCAAAGTTGAAGTACCCCTGGTCGGCCTTGGGGCGCACGAAAAACTCCGTGCAACTGTCGGTGCAGACCGATCCCATGTAGGCCGTCTGCACCGAGCGGACATAGCGGTCTTTCACGTGGAAGCGGACGAACAGGTGTGTGCCGTTGTGCAGGATGCGAAAACGCACATCGGGACGGTGTTCGCTCGATTCCTCGCGGAAGCACCCCACGACTCCCTGCTCGGCGACCGCCCAGTTCGCGCCATCAAAATCGGCCGCCAGCTCCGGAGGCCGATGGGCCGTGTGAACCGTATAACGTGTATTCATGGATTTCCCGTGTTTTACGCGATTTGGGTGACCGTGTAATCGCGGTGGCCCAATCCCAATTCATGAAGAAATTCGATAACGGCGTAGGGGTCTTTGCCGTGAATCTTCTCAAACAAATGGCCGGATTCGCCGAGCGTCCAGCCGTGGGGGAGGGACCCCTGGATCAGTTTATCCTCGTGGATCATGTCGAGTGAGGCTTGCTCGATAGCCACGATGTCCGAACCGGAGAGAATGCCGATATCGGGCACGAGGTTGGGTGTTGTCATTCCCCAGCAGTCGCAAAAGACGGTGATATTCATCAACAGGTTGATGAAATAACAGTTCTCGGGTTTGAATCCGTCCAGAACGGCCCGGGTGGTCAGCGCCATGCCGCGCTGGAAATCGCGATAGCGCCCTCCCAGCATGTGGATCGCGTGTTCGGGGCAGATCAGCACGCAGTGCTGGCAGAATTTGCAGTTGTGGTAGAAGACGTCAAACCGGCCGTCGTCCGTGAACGTGATCGCCTGATTTTCGCAATTCTCGGCGCAGACTTTGCAGCGCGTGCAGTGTGCGGCGTTCCAGTCGAGTCCGCCCTCCAATGCATGGATCGCTCCCCGGCTCCGTTGTGAGACGCATCCCATGGAGAGATTTTTGGACGCGCCGCCGAAGCCGCAGGCGCCATGTCCCTTGATATGCGAGAAATCAATCAGCGCTTCCGCCTCGCCGACTTCGCCGCCAATCTCGACCTCGCGGAAGGCGCCGAACGGCGGGTCGATCGGCGTGAGGCGGATATGGCGGTCGTCGGGTCCACTAATGGAGACAAGCGGACAGCCCACGGTTTCGGCCGCATAGCCGCGTTCGGCTGCCGTGGCGACCGAGCCCGGCGAGTCAGCGATAAAGACCGTGCATGCGCCGGCCGCTTTGACCCGGTCGATCAGCTTGCGGGTGAAGAACGGATGGATGGTGGTGAATCCCGTGCCGCCGCCCAGATGCATTTTGACGCACACCCGTTTGTCTCGGACCACGGCTTCCAGCGGCATGGCCGCCAGCATGCGTATCCATTTCGCCCCGATGGAATTGACCGGTTCGAGGTTCTTCGGGACATAATCGGCGAACAGCAATGCGCTCATGTGCAGGGCTCCTTGTGAATTACGATGACTTGCGGTAGATGACCAGCCGGGTGTGACCGTAGGCGCGATCCCGCAGCAGGTCCCAGCCGGGGACCTCCGGAACCCCCATTCGCACGGGCTGTTCGGCGACAAACCAGCCCCCCGCGCGCAATACATCGCCGATCATCAGATCGCCCATCAGCGTCGTGAAGCCGGTGACTTGCGCGTCGGCGTAAGGCGGGTCTGCGAAGACCACATCGGCGCGCAGGCCGAGGCCCGGCCCCGTGACCCAACGCCAGGCGTCGGCGCAGACGACCCGGCCGTTTGTCGCCTTGAGCGCGTTCATGTTCTCCGTCAGTACCCGGCAGTTGCGGGGGTCTGACTCGACCCAGACGACGGCATCCGCGCCGCGGCTGAGGGCGTCGAAGCCGACGGCTCCCGAACCCGCGAACAAATCGAGAAACGACAGGGCGGGAAACACGCCCGCGAGCATCGAAAAGAGGGCCTCGCGTACCCGGTCCTGAGTCGGCCGCACCAAGGGGGATGGCGGTACTTTCAGTTTGCGTCCGCAATGGACCCCGCCCGTGATGCGCATCGTTCAAATCCTTTGTGCGGCATTGCGAACCATCTGGGCATGGGCGTCGTGTTCGAGTTCCTCGGCATGACGCCCGACATTGATCAAGATACCGATGGCGATCAGGGAGACCAGCATGTTGGTGCCGCCGTAGCTGAGGAACGGGAGCGCCAGTCCCTTGGGGGGAAGCACGCCGATGACGACACCCATGTTGAATGTGGCCTGAAGCACGATCAGGAGCGTCAGACCAAAGGCGGTCAGGCGGCCGAGACGGTCGGGCGCTTTGAGCGCGATCCAGATGCCGCACACCAACACCACCACGAACAAGAGGATGACGGACAGCGTGCCCACCAAGCCGAATTCCTCGCCGGTGATGGCGAAGATGAAATCGGTGTGGGCCTCGGGGAGGTAGAATTGCTTCTGCATGCTGTTGTTGGGGCCCACGCCGGATACGCCGCCGTTGACGAAGGCGAGAATGGATTGCTTCACCTGGTGTGAGGTTCCATGCCACCACGCGAGAATCCGCTCCAAGCGCACGGGATCGCGCCAGACCAGCAGGCTGATTCCGGCGATGCCGAGCAGGCCGAAGCCGCCCAGATAGACGAAACGTGTGCCTGCCGCGAACAGGATGGAACCCGCCAGGACGGCCGTGACGAACGTCGCGCCGTAATCGGGCTCCAACATCAGCAGCACCACCACAAAAGCCAGTCCGACACACGGGATGAGAAAGCCCTTGACGAACCGTTTTGCTCGCCGGCCAATGGCGTCCATCCAGGCGGAGAAGAGGATCACGACGCCGAGTTTTGCGAATTCACTCGGCTGCAGTGAAAAGAAGGCCAGTCGAATCCAGCGCCGACTGCCATTGACCTTGGAGCCGATTCCCGGGATCAGCACCAGAATCAGCGCCAGGGCCAGCACCGTCCCCAACGCCACGCGAAACTCCAGCCGTCGCCAGAGGTGGTAGTCAAAGCGGGACGCAACGACCGCGCCACCCGCGCCTATCAGACACCAGATGATCTGGCGGTAGGTGAAATAAAGCGGGTTGCCATGAACGGCGGCACCCCGCACGGAACTCGCGCTGCCGACACTCACGATTCCGAATACCACCAAGCAGAGAACCGCCAGGCACAATGCTGTCAAAACCTTGCGCATCGGCCATCCTGCCGCAGAATCGCGTTAATGCTGAGGCTCTTGCGGATTCGGGATCTTGATCGTCTTGCCCGGCTCCAGATCGTTTCCCGTCAGGTTGTTCAGGGTCTTAATCTCATTGGGACTCACGCCCCAGCGGATTGCAACCGCGTACAAATCCTCGTTTTCCTTCACCGTGTAAAGCCGGAAGCTTTGCGGCGTTGCGGCGGCCGGTGTCACCACGGCAGAGGCCGCATCGTCCGCAGCCTCAAGCGTGGGGGCGGGTTTCGGCGGCACGGATTTGACAGGGGTGACAGGCGTGTCGGCGGCGGCAGGCGTGACGGCTTTAACCGGAGCCACAACGGCGGGGGCTTTCACGGCCGCAGGCGTGGGGGTTGCGCCCGCTCCGGACGCGCGGGTCGGATTGACAATTTTCAATGTCTGACCGATGCGGATCATGTCGGACGTGAGATTGTTGGCTTGCTTGAGATCCACGACTTTCACACCGTACCGGCGGGCGATGACCGAGAGCGACTCACCCTTCTGCACCTTGTGGGTGATCGTTCCCTCGGATGCGACCGGATTCGCCGACCTTGCCGAAGCGCGGCTCACAGCCTTCTTGAGAGTCACGTCCACCTGACCGGGAAGCTGGACCACCTGGCCGATGCGAAGCCTGTTGGGATTGATGCCGGGGTTGACGGCAACGACGTCCTGCCAGCGTAGATCGTACTGCGCCGCGATCACCATCAGGGTGTCGCCCTTGACAACGCTGTAGGGTGTGGTGACGGGGCCGGCCGGCTGAACCGGCTGCACGGCGACGGCGCTGTCCACGTCGACGGGCCATGTCGTGTCATTCGGAATCACCTGGACGTCCGACTCTTTGGGAGTGCCGATATAACCGCATCCATGCATCAAGCAGACACTTGCCAGCGCTGGGATCCCGATTGCCCACGTCGTCAACTTCTGTTTCGTCACCTTCATTGCTTGTCCTCCGGTCGGCCAGAAGGCCGCGCCGCGCACACCGTCACCTGACGGGCCGCCTGCGCGAACCGCTCGCCGCGCGCGTGATAATTTTTAAATTGATCAAAACTCGCAGTGCCGGGCGAGAGCAACACCGTTTCCCCGGGCATCGCTTCGGCCACCGCCCGCGCAACGGCGCGATCCATGGTTTCACAGACCTCGCACGATGCGGCGTCATGCCACGCCTCAGCCATCTGATTCGCGGATTCACCAATAAGATAAACCCTTCGGGTGTGTTTTGTCAGCAATTCTTTTACACCCGCCAAATCGGACTCTTTCAGGCGCCCGCCGGCGATCAGTCGCACGGGTGTTCCGACCATCATGAGCGCCGCGGCAAGCGCGGTGAGGCTGGTCGCCTTGGAATCGTCGACAAAGCGGACGCCGTTGCGCTCAAGGACGGTCTGCATCCGGTGGGGAAGGGGGGCAAAAGCCCGCATGCCGGCCTCGATCTGGGACCGGGTGAGTCCACACGCCGTCAATGCCGCGCACCCGGCAGCAGCGGCCAATCCCAGCACCGGGTTGTCGAACCACGCGCCCGCCAGCCCGACCCGCCTGCCGTCCGGTTCTCCGGGCGCGGTCACCGCATGGTCGCTGTAGCGCCAGTCGGCCGCGACGTCGGGGCCGAACGTCGCCTTGCGCGCGGGTGTGGCCACGCATCCATAGCGCGTCTCGTAGCCTGTGGGCAGAAGCGCCAGCCCGTGCGTCGGTTGATGGACGAACAGTTTCTCTTTGAGTGTCCTGTAGGTTTCAAACGTGCCGTGTCGGTCGAGGTGATCGGGCTGGACGTTGAGCAGCACCGCCACATCGGGCGCACACGTCGTGACGTGTTCGAGTTGGAAGGAACTGACCTCAACCACCGCCCAGGTCAGGTCAGGTGTGTCCAACACGAGCGCACACAGCGGGGTGCCGTAATTTCCGGCCGGCGCTGCAGGAACCCCGGCGGCGCAGAGCGTCTCGGCACACAGCTTCACCAGTGAACTCTTGCCCTTGCTGCCCGTGATCGCGAGGATGCGGTCGGGCCAATAGCGCGCGCCCAGTTCGAGTTCGGCGAGCACGGGGATGCCGCGTACCGCGCAGGCGGTCAGCCATGGGTGGTCGGCGGCAAAGGCCGGGCTGGCCACGCACAGGTCGCAGGGATCGTCAGGAAACGGTCCGCCGCCGCCTCGGACCGTAGCGCCGCAGGCGCGCAGCGCCTCACGCGCCCGCGCCGTGGCGGGTTCCGGCGCCTCGTCCAGCACCTGTGCCGTCCCGCCGTGCTTGCAGACGAGCCTGGCTGCAGCCACGCCGCTCACACCCGCGCCCAGCACGACGACACGCGTGCCGGCCTGGATCATCTGCGCAGAACGGTTCGTCATCGGCCCATCCTTCGGGTTAAACCGTCTTGATGCGGGCGTGTTCGCGGGCGGCGAATTCCATGCCGAAGGCCCGGTAGGCCTGCGCGCCGCGGCTCGCGGGGTCAAAGGTGACAACGGGTTGGCCGAAACTGGGTGCCTCGCTGATCCGCACGTTGCGGGGGATTACGGTTTCATAGACCGTCTTGCCAAAGTGGGATCGCACCTCTTTCACCACATCGCCGGCCAGATTGGTGCGACCGTCGAACATGGTCATCAGAATCCCCTGCAATTCGAGGCCCGGGTTGACACCGCCGCATTGCAGGCGCTGGACGAGGTTGGTGATCACGCTCAGCCCCTCCATCGCGTAATACTCGCACTGCATGGTCACGAGAACGCCGTCGGCGGCAGCCAGCGAGGCGGTCATGAGGATTCCCAGTGAGGGCGGGCAGTCCAGGAGGATAAAGTCGAAGACGCTGGCCTCCAGCACGCGTTCGATAACTTTTCGCACGGCATGCAGATGGTTCCCCATACGCGCGATCTCGACTTCGGCACCGGCCAGATCGAGCTCTGCGGGGATGATGTTGACGCCCTCGAAAGGGGTCGGCTGGATGATGTCGGCCACATCGGCCGTGCCGGTCAGCACCGGATAGAGGCTCATGCCCTTCTGCTGCGGCACGCCCAGGCCGCTCGTGGCGTTTGCCTGCGGATCGATATCGATCACCAACACCGTCTTACCGTCCAGCGCCAAGGAAGCCGCCAGATTGACCACGGTCGTGGTCTTGCCGACGCCGCCCTTCTGATTGGCCACCGCGATCACGCGCGCAGGCTTGCCGTTCGTCGCCGCTGCTTCGCTCATTCGCTCCTCCGCCTGACCAACGAGAAGAATCGGTCCTGATAGTGGTCGAAGACCCCTTTATCCTGCAGCAGCTTGCCGAGCGGCTTGATCAGCGTCGCATCCTTCTCGGCGCGGGTGAACGCCTGATCAATCTCCTCCCGCACGGCCATCGGAATGCCGTCGCGCATTTCGAAGAGGTGGCGTTCGGTCAGCTCGCGGATGTTGGCTTGCGCCGAATCCTGCACCGTCTTCCAGAAGAGTCGGATCAGGCAGACGTCCCACGGCGAGTCCACCCCTTTGATCACGGCGCTGAACGGGTCGTGCTTGCCGGCGGCCGCATCCTTGACCCGTCCCACCACGCTTTCGATCTTGTCGGTCACGACCTGTTCGCTAAACGCCTCCTGCTTGAGCGTGTAGCCATAGCGCAGCACCCGCACGTGATCCTCGTGCTCGCGGAGCCATTCGAGGTACTGCTCCGCCTGTTCGCCGAAGCCCTCCAGAATCATGCTGGAATAAGCCGCCGGCGTAATGATCTGCGGACGCATGGCCTGCATTCGTCCCTCGCGTACGCGCACCTGGCCCACCGAATCCATCAACTCGCTGATCAGCGTGTAGTTGATCAGCGTGTTGCCGAAGGTTTCGAGGTGGCGCTGCGGCGAAACGAGGATCTCGGTGTTGTTCACCGCGTACCAGAAATCAAATTGCATCGGTTTTTTGTTCATGGCGATTGAATACTAGGATACCGTAATTATCGGCGCGCCGCCATAAGCAAATCGGCGCTGGTGTTTTTTGGAGGTGCGATTCAACTTTGTTGAATTCGCACAGGAGTCAGGAGTCAGGGGGGCCACCGGCCTGCGGCCGGATGGAAGAGGAGATGAGAAAGGGTTCAGGGTTCGGGGTTCAGGATGGAACATTCTTGCCTGAACCCTGAGGCCCTGAACCCTGGTTTCTCAGATTAGAATCCAGGAGGTCAGCAGGCCTGCCCGTCTGCTCCGATGCGGACGGTGTGCCGCCGGCAGGCCCAACACATGTAGGCGATGGTGACGAAATACGAGGCGGGTAGACGCGTCTGGGCGGTGAGATTAACGCCCAGCACCGTGGTTTGGCCACCCATGCCCATCGGACCGATGCCCAGCGCGTTGGCGTCTTCCAGCAGGCGGTGTTCGAGATCGGCCAGAAGGGGGTCTTCGGCAGGGTCATCGAGCGGACGGAGCAACTGACGTTTCGCTTCCAGGAAACCGCCGGCGCGGTCGGAACCGACGCACACGCCCAGAATTCCCGGCGCGCATCCCTGTCCCTGTGCGCGCCACACCGCGTCGAGCACGCAGGCCCGCACGCCATCCAGGTTACGCCCGGCGCCCAGGGCCTCGTCGGGGAGGCTGTATTGGGCGCTCATGTTCTCGCACCCGCCGCCCTTCTGCAGCAGCGACACCTCCGTCCACGGATGCGGTCCGAACGCAACATGGCACACCGGACATCCCGCGGCCACGTTGTCGTCAATCGAACCGCCGCCGAGGGTCTCGATGGTATTGCGTCGCAACCATCCCTGCCGCGTTGCCTCCCGCACGGCGTCGCGGGCCGCGGCTTCGAAGACGTCCGGTCGCACGGTGCCGTCATCCGGCAGGTGGACGAAGAATGTCAGGGTTCCGGTGTCCTGGCAGATCGGGGTTTCCTGCACGCGCGCGAGGGCCGTGTTTTCCAGGATTGAGTCGAGAATGGAGGCGGCGCGGCTGTGGGGAACCTCGCGGGCATGGCCGTTACGGATATGCCGTTCGACGTCCTCGGGCAGATTGCAGGAGGAGCGCCGGATCAGATCGGTCAGGATAGTCGTCCAATTCGTCATCGCAACCCTCAAACACGTCGTTGCGACCGCCTGTCGGTCCGACGCCGCTGGTCACGACACCGTGTAGGCGTTGCGGATGGCGGCGTCTTCCGTGCCGCCGAAGAACGCGGCGATGGCGGTGTCGTAATCGGCGGTGTGGCGGAACGCTTTGCGCATCAGGCGGGCGCGTGTGGCGATCCCGAGCGTACCGCGGTGTGCCGCCAACTCGGCGGTGATCGCGGGATAGTCGGCCGGATCGGTCACCGAGGCCACCCGGAGATAGTTCTTGGCCGAGGCCCGCACCATGCAGGGGCCGCCGATGTCAATATTCGTCCGCGCGGATTCGGGGGTGACGTCGGGACGGGCGATCGCCTGGCGAAAGGGGTAGAGGTTGACGACCACGAGATCAAACGCCACGGCGCCGACCCGTTTCAGATCGGCCTGGTGGGCATCGTTGCAGGTTTCGCTCAGCAGTCCCAGATAGATCTTGAAATCGAGCGTCTTCACGAGGCCGCCTTGCATCTCCGGCTGGCCGGTGTAGTCCGCCACCTGCGTCAACGTCGCGTCGGCTTGCGGCCCGAGGAGGGTGCGCAATGTCGTATACGTGCCGCCGGTCGAATAGAGGTGTATTCCCGGGGCCGTGCGCAGCAGATGGGGGACGAACGTGTCCAAGCCGGTCTTATCCGACACGCTGATGAGTGCGTGCCGCAGCGCCACCCGGTCGGCAATGCGCTCCACGATATTCAGGCTCATGACTCACTCCGCAACGGGAATTTCGAGGGGTGCATCAGCCGCGTCTGCGACCGGCCCAGCGGCGTCGGGCATGGCGACCGGAACGACGGTGTCGACCGGCACGGCGACGGGAACGGCATCCGGGGCGGTGGCGGAAGCCGGGATTTCAGGGAGGGTGGCGGGCATGGCCGTTGCGGACTGGGGGGCCGGCCGCACATCGGCGCCATCCATCAGCGAACGACCTTCGTTGCGCGCCGAGAGGATCGCCAGGATGAGCGTGTTGGCGAGGAAGATGAATCCCAGGATCACGGTGGCCCGGGTGAGGACATTCCCCATTTGTGCGCCGAAAATGGCTTCGCCCATGCCGCCGCCAATGCCCAGACCCGCCGCGCTGCCGTCCTTGCTGCGCTGCAACAGAATGACCCCGATCAACAACAAGCAAACAATGATCTCAACGCCGCACAACAGATAATACAGAACGTTCATCGCGTATCCCTTTCGTTTATGATTAACAGCCCGCTTTGATGATTGCCGCGAACGAATCGGCCTTGAGGGCGGCACCGCCGATCAAGCCGCCGTCAATGTCCGGCATGGCCAGCAACTCGGCCGCATTTTCCGGTTTCATGCTTCCGCCGTATTGGATGCGGACGATCGTGGCGGCCGTGCCGCAGGTCATTTCCGACAGCACCCGCCGGATCAGCGCATGCGCTTCCTGCGCCTGTTCCTTGCTGGCGGTCCTGCCGGTGCCGATGGCCCACACCGGTTCATAGGCGATGATGAGTTTGTCGGCTTTCAGCTCGCCGGCTGTGACGTCCGCCAGACTCCCCTTCACCTGCGTCGAAACCACCTCGACCATCCGATTGGCTTCGCGCTCTTCCAGTGTTTCGCCGACGCACACGATCGGGATGAGGCCGGCGTTGATTGCGGCGCGCGTCTTTTTCTGCACGATCGCGTCGGTTTCACCACAGAGCGTCCGGCGTTCGCTGTGTCCGAGAATCACGTACTTCACGCCGAGATCGACGAGCATGGCGGCCGAGATTTCGCCGGTGAACGCGCCCAACGCCGCGGCGTGCATGTTCTGCGCGCCGAGCGCGATATTCGATCCGGCGAGCGCGGCGGCGGCGGATTCAAGTGCGATAAACGGCGGGCAGACCACGACTTCGACGGCGCCCGCGCCGTCATCCGTCATCCGGCGGATGTCGGCGATCAGCGCCTTCGTCTCGGCGGCGGTTTTGTTCATCTTCCAATTTCCGGCAACAATCGTCTTGCGCATGAATGACGTCTCCAAGTGTCCTGCAAAAGGGTCAAGGGCCCTGCAAAAGGGTTAACAAGTATCGCCCATTCCGGCGTTCTGCGCAAGTACGGGTTTGGGCGCACGCAGAATTCGCTTTATAAAATACCGCCCAAGGCTCAAAATGGGGGGTCTATGAACGTCCTAGTGAACGGAAAGGAGCGGGAGGTCGACCCGGTGGCGCATCTGGCCGACTTGGTGGCGGTGTTGGGCGTTGATCCGAGCCACGTCGTCGTCGAGTGCGACGGGGTGATCGTACGCCGCGAACACATGGGGGCAGTCCCGGTGAAACCGGGAGCCCGGGTGGAGATCATTCATTTCGTCGGGGGGGGGTGAGTCATGAAGCCACTGATCATTGCGGGCCGGACCTTCCGGTCGCGGCTCTTTATCGGAACCGGCAAGTTCGGGTCGCACGCCATTATGGCCCGGGCCATGGAGGCGTCGGGCTCGGAGTTGGTGACGATTGCGCTGCGACGGGTGGACCTCGATGCGGCGCCTGCCGACGACCCCATTCTGACGCGGGTGGATCGTGACCGTTGGGTGATCGTCCCCAACACGAGCGGTGCGCGCACCGCCGGGGAGGCGGTGCGCATCGCCCGTCTCGCCCGCGCGGCAGGCGGATTTACCTGGGTGAAGCTGGAGTTGACCCCCGATCTGCACCATCTCCTGCCCGATCCGATCGAGACGCTCAAGGCCACCGAGATTCTGGCGGCGGAGGGTTTTGTCGTGCTCCCCTACATCAATGCGGATCCGGTGCTGGCCAAGCGTCTGGAAGAGGCGGGCGCGGCGGCGGTGATGCCGCTCGGTTCGCCGATCGGCACGAACCGCGGCATTCGGACCCGTGACATGATCGAGATCATCGTGTCCCAGGCGCGCGTCCCGGTGATCGTCGATGCGGGCCTCGGCCTCCCCTCGCACGCCGCCGAGGCGATCGAGTTGGGGGCTGCTGCGGTGCTGATCAACACCGCCATCGCCACCGCGGGTGATCCGGTCGCCATGGCGTGTGCGTTTGCGGGCGCGGTCAGGGCTGCCGAGATGGGGATCGATGCGGGCCCGCGGGCGGCATCCGAACACGCTTCGGCCAGCAGTCCCCTCACGGGTTTTCTATCGGAATAACCATGCAAACTGTTTTGACCGAATGGCCGCTCGAGCGGGTGCGGGACATGATTGCCGCCGCCACGGCGGCCGATGTGCGCCGCGCCCGTGCCGCGCAGGGACGCTTCGACCCCCATGATCTGGCGGCGTTGCTATCTCCGGCCGCCCGGCCCGGGCTGGAGGAACAGGCGCAGGCCGCGTCGGACGTCACCCGCCGCCGCTTCGGTTGGGCCATGCAGTTTTTTGCGCCGCTGTATGTTTCCAACTATTGCTGCAACGCCTGCGTCTACTGCGGGTTTAATCGTACGATGGACGTGGGCCGCCGGGCCCTCTCGCTGGATGAGGCCGAAGGCGAGGCCGACTGGTTGGCGCGGCAGGGCTTCGAGCATATCCTCCTCGTCGCTGGCGAGGACCGGAAGTTCACGCCGCCCGCCTATTTTGAGGAGCTCATCCGGCGCCTGGCCGACCGTTTTGCTTCGATTCAGGTCGAGATCTACGGTCTTTCACGCGCCGAATACGCCCGCCTCGTCGCGGCCGGTTGCGACGGGATCACGCTGTTTCAGGAGACCTACGATCCGGCGCGTTACCGCGCGCTTCATCCGTCCGGCCCCAAGGCCGACTTCGCCGATCGCCTCGACACCCTGGAACGAGCGGCGGCGGCGGGAATGACCTTTCTGGGAATCGGTACCCTCCTCGGCCTGAACGACTGGCGTACCGAGGCCTTCTACACCGGCCTCCACGCGGACTATCTGCAGCGCGCCTGGTGGCGCAGCAGCGTGGCGATTTCGTTCCCGCGGATGCGCCCGGCGCACGGGTGCCTGCCGCCGCCCTGCCCGGTCGGCGATGCCGACCTCGTGCACCTGATGTCCGCGCTGCGCATCCAACTGCCCGACGTGGGCATGACCCTTTCCACGCGTGAACCGGCCGGCTTGCGCGAACACTTCGCCCGCATCTGCGCCACCAAACTCTCGGCGGGTGCCTGCACCTCGCCGGGCGGCTATTCGGAGAAGACCGACGCCGAACCGCAATTCGACGTCGCCGATCACCGCCCCCTCGCCGAAGTCCGTGCCGCGCTTGCCGCTCTCGGTTTCGATCCGGTTGTGAAAGACTGGGATCGCGCGTATCATGCAGCGCCGCTGACGCTGTGATCCGGCCCCTGTTGACGGCCGCCCCCATCGGGCGGCGTCAGGGCAGACGCATCTTAATTTTACCGCAAACGTGTTCCTGTTTTAGCAACAGGGGAAGAAATTTAGATGCGTTCGCCCTGGGGGCGGCGTGCGACAGGCTTTACTTTGCAGGCCCAGGGCGCTATCATCTCATCGCTTCTGGTTATGCCATTGTACGAGGGTTATTCATGTCTGTGCGTGTCCGCTTCGCCCCGAGTCCGACGGGGAACGTCCATATCGGTAATATTCGCGCCGCCATTTTCAACTGGCTTTTCGCCCGGCATGCGGGCGGCCGGTTTCTGTTGCGCGTGGAAGATACCGACCGCGAGCGATCGACCGACGCGGCGATCGGCACGCTGCTGGAGTGCATGGCGTGGCTGGGGCTGGATTATGATGAAGAGCCGCTGTATCAGAGTCGCCAGACCGCCCGCCACCTGGCCGTGGCCGAGGAGTTGCTCCGCACCGGCGCGGCCTACCGTGAGGCCAAGGGCGGTGGCGAGCCGTGCACGATCTTCCGCATGCCCCGGGAGGGGAGGCTGGAGGTCACCGATCTGGTCAAAGGGGTGATCCGCAAGAAGGCCGAGGATACGCAGGATTTTGTGATCGTCCGTTCCGACGGCACGCCCGTCTTTCATCTCGCCAACGTGGTCGACGACATCGACATGAAGATCACACACGTCATTCGCGGCGACGACCATCTCGAGAACACCTTCAAGCACATTGAGCTGTTCAAGGCCATGGGCGTGGCGGCACCGCACTACGCGCATCTTCCGATGATCGTCAATAATCAGGGGAAGCCCTACAGCAAGCGTGACGGCGCGGCGTTTGTCGGCGAATTTCGGGAGCAGGGCTATCTGCCCGACGTGCTATTCAATTTCCTGTCTCTCCTGGGCTGGGCGCCGGGCGGGGACCGCGAGGTGATGAGCCGCGAGGAGCTGGTTGCCGCGTTCACGCTCGACCGCTGCAAATCGAGCGCAGCGCGGTTTGACCTCAAGAAGCTCACCTGGATGAATGGCGAATACATTCGAATGGCACCGCGCGCGGAATTCGCCGGAATCTTCACAGCACGGATGCGCGAAGCCGGGCTGTTGCATGCGGATTTCCCACAGGCGACGCTCGACGGAATCATCGAACACATGCAGGTTCGCACCAAATTTTATGCCGAGATTCCGGCTCAGAGCGCCTATTTCTTCACCGAGGATTATCCGATTGACGCCAAGGCGGCGGAGAAACGGCTTCAGGCCCCGGGTGCGGTGGCCGTGTTGGAGACGGTGGCGGGAGCTTTTGAGAAACTTCCGGTGTTTGATGTGCCAAGCACCCACGACGCGCTGCTGGCGATGGGCGAGGCCCAGGGGACGGGCCTGAGCGCGTGGGTGCATCCGGTGCGGGTGGCGGTTTCGGGACTCTCCGAAGGCCCGGGGCTTTTTGAGATGCTCGCGTTGCTCGGGCGCGAAACGGTGTGCGCCCGGTTGCGCCGCGTGGCCGAGCGCGTGCGCACCGGCGCGGTCTGAGCGCGCTGATCCCCAGGCTCAGGGGTGGTGGAGAGAATGCTTGCTGGATAAGGCTGTATAGCAGCGGAAACGACGTGTTGTCATGGTGGAAAACGAAGAGATTCAACCGGTCTCCAAGCGCCGGGTGGTGGCGATCATCGGGCGTCCCAATGTGGGCAAGTCGGCGGTTTTCAACCGGATTGCCGGGCGCCGCCTGGCGATCGTGCATGACGAGCGCGGCGTGACCCGCGACCGCCTGATGCGCGAGGTGACGTGGAATGCCGAGCGATTCACCCTGGTTGACACGGGCGGCGTGAGCATCCCCGATTCGCGGCAGGCGACGGACGCGATTTCCGCCGGGACGCGGCAGCAGGTTGATGCGGCGTTGCAGGATGCGGCTGTGGCCATCCTGGTGACCGATGTGCAGTCGGGGCTGCACCCGATGGACGAGGAGGTTGCGCGGATCGTTCGCAAGAGCGGCGTGACGTGCATTATCGCCGTCAACAAGGCCGATGAACCGAAACACGAGGCCGGCGCCTCCGACTTTGCCAAGCTCGGGTTTCCCTGGTTCGCCGTTTCGGCGGCCCACGACCGGGGTTTTGTCGATCTGGTGGACCGGGCGGTCGCGGGCTTGCCACAGGAAGCGAATGAGACGGTCACCGTGCCGTTGCGGATCGCGGTGGTCGGCCGGCCGAACGTCGGCAAGTCGTCCTACATCAACCGACTGCTCAAGAGCGACCGGGTGATTGTCTCCGAAGTGCCCGGAACCACACGCGACAGCATCGAGATTCCGTTCGCGATCGGCAGCGGACCGCAGGCACGGCATTACACGCTGATTGACACGGCCGGCATGCGTCATGTGCATTCCATCGATAATTCGGTCGAACGGTTCAGTCACTTCCGTTCCGAGAAGAGTCTTCTGGAAGCCGACATCGTGGTGCTGATGATCGACGCCGAGATCGGTCCGACGAAGCAGGACAAGCATATTGCCGCCAAGGTGGTCGCGGCACGCAAGGGGTGTGTCTTAATCGTCAACAAATGGGATGTTTCGCAGGCGAAGGGGATCACGCAGACACAGGCCGAGCCTGCGCTGCGGGAGGCCATGGGGTTCATGGCCTATTGCCCGTTGATCTTTATTTCGGCCCGGGACGGGTATAACGTCCGCAAAAGCATCGACGTGATCGACGGGGTCGCGGCGCAGACGCGGACCACGCTCCCGACGGGGATGCTGAACCGGACGATTGAAGAGGCGTGCGAGCGTATCCAGATGCCCTCCTCCGGGCGCAAGCACCTCAACGTGTTTTACGCCACGCAGACCGGCGTGGCGCCGATCCGTATCCGGGTGTTTGTGAACGGCACCGGCCTGGTGAAGCAATCGTTCATCGACTATCTGGAGCGGAAACTGCGTGAGCGGTTCGGTCTCGAGGGGGCGCCGGTGGTGCTCGCATTCCGTGAGCGGACGCGTCCCGATCGTGAAGGAGGCAAAGCGGCCGCGGCTCCCGACCGCAAGTCATCCAACTACCATGTGGCGCGGAAGGCGCGGAATCGCCATAGCGGGTAGCCTCAGTCACCCGTCACGCTCCGGTTACCGTCCGCCCCAGCCGAGTTTACGGTTCATGACGGCGCAGGGGCTGTAGCCGGCGAGGTGGAGAAGCGCGACGGAGCGTGGGCTGCGCCGCAGCTCGACCCGGTCTCCGCAGGCGAGCGGGATGTCGTCTTGGCCGTCGACAGAGACCACCGGCGCGGTGGCGGACCGCCGGGCGACACGGATCGCCACGAACGCCGAGTCGGGCACGACCAGTGGGCGGAAGGAGAGGGTGTGCGGGCAGATCACGGCGATTTCCAGAGCCGGTGTGGCGGGGAGGAGGATCGGTCCGCCCGTTGCCAGGGCATAGGCCGTGCTGCCGGTCGGCGTCGAGACCACGAGGCCGTCGCAGGCCGACGTCATCACCGCTTCGCCGTCGAGTTCCAGATCGAGCCAGATCAGCCGACCTGCCGCGCCGCGGTTGACCACGACTTCGTTGAGGGCATCGGCCAGATCCTGCACGCCGCCGTCGGCGCGCACAATCCGGCTGGCGAGGGTCGCTCGCGGATCGCGCGTGAACGTGTCGTTGCGCAAGGCGCGAACCGCCTCGCCGAAGTGCGCGTCTCCGACACAGGTGAGGTAGCCGAGCGAGCCGATGTTCAGCCCCATGAGCGGAAGATCCTGTCCCTGAAACTGCCGTGCCGCTTCGAGCACCGTTCCATCACCGCCGAGCACGATGACGGCCTCGACGGTTTTGCGGAAGTGCGCGAGCGGGCATAACGGCACATCGCCTGCCACGGCGGCTGTCCGGCTGTCGGCCACCAGATCAAGTCCTATGGCAGCGGCCTCGGCCGCCACGCGACGCACGGCCTCGGCGGCATGCGGCTTGTCACAATTGACCATCACCCCCACTCGTTTCATACGCCCGCCTCCGGTTGTGTTTCGCGTTGACTGTTGCGTTGTTCCTCGTGTCGCGTTCGCCAATACGCCAGAAACTCGACATTGCCATCGGGCCCGAGCAGCGGCGATGGCGCGACGCCCAGCCACTCCAGTCCGGCTTCCGTCGTGCCGAATGTGCGGATGGCCTCCACGACCGCCCGGCGCACCTCGGGGTCACGCACAACGCCTTTGGGGGCCATGCCTCGTCCGGCCTCGAACTGCGGCTTGATCAACGAGATCAGACCGCTGCCGGGAGCCAGCACGCGGGCGAGCGGCGGCAGGATCAGCCGCAGCGAGATGAACGAGACATCGGTCACGCCGAATTGTGGCACAAAGGGGAGATCGGCGCGGGTGAGATAGCGCGCGTTCAGCCCCTCGATCCGGGTGACCCGGGGATCCTGTTGCAGCCGTCCGTGCAATTGTGCCCGACCCACGTCGACCGCCGCGACCCGCGCCGCGCCATGTTGCAGGAGGCAGTCGGTAAACCCTCCCGTGGAGGCGCCTACGTCCACACAGTCGAGTCCCGTGACCGCGATCGGGAACGCGGCGAAGGCGCCTTCGAGTTTGTCGCCGCCGCGGCTGACGAAGCGTGGCTGTGCGGTGCGCTCGATCGGTACGGCGGTGTCAAACGTGTGCCCCGCTTTGGACGCGACGTGTCCGTTGACCCGCACGGCGCCGGCGAGAATCAGCCGTTGCGCCTGTTCACGGCTTTCGGCCAGGCCGCGCGCCACAACGAGAATATCGAGCCGGTCTTTCATAGCGCTTCGCATCACGCCTCGCATCACGCCTCGATTCCGACCAGATCGCCGTCAAACAGCTCCAGGGCCCGTTTGACCGCCGGATCGTCGAAATACTGCTGTCGTTGCTGCGAGACCGCGGACAGGGCGGGCACTGCGGGTCCGGCGGGCGGCTCGGAGTTGCGGATGGCGTTCAAGCGTTTGATCACCTCTTCCAAGGTGACGGTCGTGCTGGCGCGGGCGCAGCGGATCAGCGCGGTCTCCAGCAAGGTGCGCACATTCAGTGCATGGCGTAAACGGCCTTCGGTTTCGGCCAGCATTTCGGCCACCCGCAGCACGCGCACGGGATCGGACGTCTCCGCCTGCAGGGCCAGCGTTTGGATCTGCTCCGGTGTCGCGTCAAGACTCCCCGCATCGGCGCCGATGTGCTGGTAGACGAGGAGGTTGCGAAAGTGGTCGAGGAGTTCGGCCACGAGGCGCCGCAAGTCCTTGCCGGCGCTGTCGAACAGAGCCACCAGCCGGAGGATATCGGCCATGCCTCCGGAGAGGATATGGCCAGCGAGGTTTTCGAGCGACTGGCGCGACACCAGGCCGAAGACGGCCAGCACATCGTCCTCGGTGAGCGTATCGCCCTTGAACGCGATCAACTGATCCAGTGCCGACTGCGCGTCGCGCATGCCACCGTCCGCGCCGCGGGCGACAGCGAGCAGCGCGTCGTCGGTGATGGCGATCTTCTCCGCTTCGCAGATGGTGCGCAGCCGTTCGACGATCAGGGCGGTCTGGATGCGCCTCAGATCGAACCGCTGACAGCGCGAGATGATCGTCGGCAGGATCTTGTCGCCCTCCGTTGTGGCAAAAATGAACTTGATATGAGGCGGCGGCTCCTCCAGCGTCTTGAGAAGCGCATTGAACGCCGAGGACGTGAGCATGTGGACTTCGTCGATGATGAAGATGCGGAAGCGGCCTTTCGACGGGGCGAACTGCACCTGGTCGCGGAGGTCGCGCGCCTGGTCGACGCCATTGTTTGACGCGCCGTCGATTTCGAGTACATCAAACGAGTTGCCGGCTGCGATTTCCCGGCACATGTCGCAGACGCCGCACGGGGTCACGGTCGGTTTATCGGTCGCCAGGCAGTTCAGCGCTTTGGCAAAGATGCGTGAGAGGGTGGTTTTGCCGATGCCGCGGGGTCCGACGAACAGATAGGCGTGCGCCACCCGGTTGCTTTCGATGGCGTTCTTCAGCGTCCGGGTCACGTGCGACTGCCCGACGACGTCATCGAACTGGGCAGGCCGCCACTTTCTCGCCAGCACTTCGTAAGCCATAGACGCTTACTCCTTTTCCGCCGCATCCGGGGCTGCGTCGTTGTTGGGGAGTTGTCGGTAGTGGGTGGCCAAGCGGATTTGGAGGGCTTTGGCGGCCTTCTCCTTGTTGCCGTCGGCATCGGAAAGAACCTGTTCGAGGTATTCCTTTTCCTTTCCGCGCAGGAAGGCGCGGAGCGACTGGTTGCGGTAGGACTCGTCGGCGTCGCTCTCGGATGCGACGGCTAACGGGGCGGGGTTGTTGGCCGCTGAAGAGACGATTCGCGGCGGCAGGAGGTCGGCGATGACATGCTCGAAACGGGTGGTTGCGGCGGTTGTCCGCACTTGTTCCTGGTTACCGACGACGCGTTTGTAGGCGATGGCGCGTTGGATGACGGTGAGAAAATCGTCGATCTTGAACGGTT
>Ga0268276_1001845_pt1 | contig 19348 bp, 16 predicted proteins | sample saktaG_4_FD_190145 | JGI IMG/M metagenome (GOLD analysis project Ga0268276, IMG submission 190145) | Saline water microbial communities from Sakinaw Lake, British Columbia, Canada - sak_2010_1_5_45m | ecosystem: Environmental > Aquatic > Non-marine Saline and Alkaline > Saline ... | reverse complement strand
CTGTGAATTGTTTATAACTCATGACTATTATCACTCACTTTCTATCACTTAATCTCATTATAAACAAAAATACCCCGTAAAGGATACACTTTTTTTAAGTGTCCATTATACAGGGTACATTTTAAAACAATATGAATATTAGCATCTTTTTTTTGCATTAGAATGGCACTCTATCTTGTCTGCATAGCCAATCATAGTTGATATTTCAAAATATGTTGCTATAAATCATCTTGAATTTCACGTTTCTTCTGACCTTGTTTGTATGTAAATACAATTTAAACAAAAATAGAAATTTTCATTTCGTTCGGTTTGTTATTTCATTATGATAATATTATATTTCTTATTATTCTCATAAAACAGCGCGGATATGTCGTATTTTTGCGGTTACTATAAAATAGAATTCAAAATCAATACAAATATTTCATGAAAAAGCTGGAATATGTAAATTCCAGCTTTCAAGGTAAAACTTGCTTAGGAACCATTTGTTTTCTCGCGAATATGAACAATATTAACATACTTGTCTCAAACAGCGCTTCACATACACAAATAACGATTTCCTATACTTTTTTAACTCTAATTATAATTTGATTTGATTCGTTGCTATTTGTAAGGGATCCCAAACAGTTGAGTATGGTGGAGAATATGCTAAATCCAATTGTGAGAATTCTTTTGCAGTCAGACACTGTGTTATCGCCAAAGCCATAATATTAATGCGGTCTGAAACCCCTTTTTCTCCGACAATCTCAGCGCCTTTTAGAATACCTGTTTTTTGTTCATATACTATTCTCACAAAAATATCTTTTGCGCCAGGGTAGTAACTGGATTGGTTTTTTGATTTTACATCAACAAATGCGTAATCTAGATTCATTTTTTTTGCTTCATCAATTCCAAGTCCAGTTTTTGCAAAAGTAAGATTTGCTACTTTTAAGACATTTGAACCAATAATGCCCGGAAAAGCCGTTTTGTTTCCAAAAATATTTTCCGCTACGATTCTACCGGTTTTATTTGCGTGTGTTCCAAGTGGTACAAAGACATTTTCTTTCTTAAGCAAGTGATAATATGCTACGCAATCACCAGCTGCGTAAACATCTTCAATAGATGTCTCCATAAATTCATTCACAACTATTGCCCCATTTGGCAGAGTTCTTATACCTGTATTTTCAAGAAAAGCTGTGTTGGGCTTAACACCAATGGTTTCAATTACCAAATCAACTTCAAATTCCTTATTTTCCGTATGTATTATTGTTTTTTGTCCACGTCTTTCATATGACTTCAACGATTCGTTAAGATGTATATCAACACCAATCTCGCTTAACGCTATTTTAGCTTTCTCGGCAATATCAAAATCGTAATTATTAAGAAGTTGACCAGTAAGTTCTATTAAATGTACTTCAAGACCTTTATTAATTAAGTTATCCGCCAATTCTACTCCAATATATCCGCCACCAATTATAGCGACGCTTTTAGCTTCTTTTAAAACGCTCTTTAGTTCTCTGGCATCAGAAAGCTGATTCAATACAAAAACTTTCACCAGATCACTTCCAGGAACATTTGTTCTGTTCGCTTTAGTACCTGTAGCGATAAGTAATTTATCGTATGTATCCACAATAATTTCATCAGTCGCTTTGTTGATTACCGAAATCGTTTTCTTATCCGGGAAGACATAAACAACCTCATGATTTTGAAAAATCTGAATATTATCTTTTTCAAAATCTTCAATATGTCTTGCGATTAAATTGTTTTCGTCTTTAACTATATCGCCTAAGTAATAAGGCATTCCACAACCACTGTAACTTAAATCAGTTCCCTTTTCAAATACATGAATGACTGCATCGGTATCTAAACGTCTTAATTTTGCTGCTGTCGACATTCCTGCAGCAACGCCACCGATAATAATTATTTTCATTTTTTTTCCTCCAATAGCATTTGAGCATCTACAAATTTATCTTTTCTATTGTTATTTCTACCCATTCTGATGAAATGTCTTGTCTATGGCATGCATATCATAAACAGGGAAAATACTCTCAAGTACCTTTGCATGACATTTGTATGTTTATTTATTCATTATTCTTCAACACTCATTATATTACATATTCAGCCTAAATTAAATATGTGACTAGTCTTTTCGCTAGATCTTCTTCTCATGTCTTTTATTTTTTACAATTTATACCGATCCAAAGGCTATTCTTCCCAATAAAAAACCGCTTATATGTCAATATAAACCGGTTTTTTTCGGAATTGAAGATACTATCTTTTTATTTTCATTTCCTCATCTTTGAGGCACTAGATCTTTAGCAGTTTTGCGTAGTGCAAATAAATTGATTCTCCGTGCCTCTTTGGATTTGTGTTTCGCGAGGTTTTCTTTGTTATATTCCTGATTGATCTTTTTTCTTCGATTAGTTACTATCATCGCACTTTGATACCCAGGAAACTCGATTGAATTCCATCCCGAACACATAAGATTATATAGCGCTTGATTGTCGTGATGTGAGTTTTTCATTATGGTTCCCCCTTTCAAATCTTATCTACACTTATATTCTAACACCTGCATAATATAAAGCAATCAACTATAGGTTGAGTTAAGTTTCTTCAATTATAAGACCGCTATAATTACATGAAATTTTTTATAAATCGAGTGCAGATAAACTAACAGTTGATTGAATTCTTTTTAATTGCGTAATATAATAAGTTTATGGTATGGTTTTTTTTGGGGTGATTAAATGTTAAATATGGACAAATTTGGCCAGTTTATTTCTGAAAAGCGCTTAGATCGAAACATGACACAACTACAGATTGCCAATAAATTATTTGTGACACCGCAAGCAGTTTCAAAATGGGAACGAGGTGAGTCTTTCCCTGATATTGAAACTCTCGTCTTGTTATGTTATGAATTGAATATCCAGATTGATCATCTACTTAACGAATGTTTTGAATCGCTCTATCTGGATACAAAAATCACAATGGAAAACATTGAAGATTATCTCCATTCATCACGGCGTAAAGATGTTATTAATAAGGTTATGCGTGACGAACTCTTGCCGATAACGGTCACATCAATTTTTTACCTGTTGAATCAAAGGGAACGATTTAGTATTATTGACAAGATTATTGGCGATGAGATCAGTGTGAATTATGCTGAATTTATCATATTACTTAACCCCGCTGAAAGAAAACGATTACTCACCGGATTAGAAGCAAACAATTGTGTTATGTTAGATTTTATCCATTTATTAAGTCCGCTTGAAAAAACCAGATACACAAACAATAAGGAGGAAAGAGTATGAAAATACTAGCAATGTTACCCTTTTTAGAAAAAAAGGAAATTGATTTGCTGATTGATGAAGTTCTTGAAGAAAAAGTTGACATTAAACTATATCAAATATTACCCTATGCCACTGAAGAGAAAATCGACGCTATCATAAGCCGTGCCTTTTCTGATGATTCCATCGTTGTCCAGATGAAGCACTTACTACCGTTTCTCAATGAGCGGCAAATGGATGTGATGTATGAAGCTTATCGAGATGGAGTCATCAAACACTGTTGTGTTGATGAAAACGAAATGCTACCGTACTTAAGCAAGGAAAAGATAAAAACGATCTTTGAAGAACAGCTTAAAAAAATGAATTTAGAAATCAAAGAAAGCATCAAGAAGGCTTTTGATGAAATCAATCCAGATGAAAAAGAATAACGCAAAGTTTCTGCGCTATTCTTTTTTTATATGAAAAATCCGATGAATGAGTTTGCTAAACAGGTTGTCTATAATTAATATTAATCAACTTGCTTGATTTGAAATTTCTTTTGAATTTCCTGAACTGACACTGGCTTTGAATAATAATAGCCTTGCACATAGGTTACTCCAAGTTCTTTTAATAATGAAATTTGGGTTGCGGTTTCAATTCCTTCTGCAACTAATATAAATCCTAAAGATTCACAAAGTTTCAGAATCGTGTGATAGATAATCTTGCCTTTACTGTTTAGAAATTTGTCAGCAATTGATTTATCGATTTTTACATAATCAACTTGAAAATTCGTTAAATAATTAACGCCTGCCTGGCCAGTTCCAAAATCATCAATAGCCGTGTAGATTCCTAACTTCTTTAGGCTCTTCAAAGAATCAATGACAAGATTTTCTTTATCAATGAATACATTTTCGGTAATCTCTACCCCGATTAGATTTGGTTCCACATCATGCTGATTCAACAGTGTTTCAATATATTCCGAAATTGTTTGATCATATAATTGAGTTTCTGAAAAATTTATATAAACCGTTAAAGGTTCATACTTTTCTTTCCATATAGCTATTTGTTCAATTACTTTTTTAATTATAATTCTTCCGATTTTGATCATCAATCCATTTTTTTCAGCAATAGGAACAAATATGCTTGGAGATAAATTTGAGCCCTTTATCCTCAATAAAGCTTCAAGAGAAACTATCGATTCTTTGTCAATATCGAATAAAGGTTGATATACCATTTCAAACCCATCATTTTCTATGCATTCTTTAAGAGTTTCAAGCAATTCTGAAGATAGTAATATATCTTGTTTCATTTTTTGAGTGTAGAAAATCACTTTTGTGGATACTGACTCTTTTGCTATTTGCATTGCTTTTTCAGCGTTATCAATTATCGTTTCGACATTCTCTCCATCCTCTGGAAAAACTGAAGCGCCAACGCTTGCGTATAGTTGACACTTAAATAGATCAATTACGATATCGTCATTAAATATACCTAGAATGAGTTGAATGCACTGATTAACATCTTCTTGATTCTCAATTCGAAAAGCAATTACAAACTCGTCTCCGCCATACCGCGCTACTATGGATTCTTCACAAATAATGTTTTTCAGATTGTGCGACAATCTGATCAATAGTTCATCGCCAAATGCATGTCCTTTTAAATCGTTATAATGTTTGAATTTATCAATGTCTAAAAATAGAATTAGAAAATGAAACGACTGCTTCACCCATTTTTCGATTTCGTTGAGAAGCCCTCTTCTGTTATACAAATCAGTAAGATAATCGTGATTTGAAATATACCGACTTTGCTCTAGATTCGATAGAATTGTCTTATTATTTTTGTCGATTGTATCGATGTATTGATAAATCGTATTATACAAACCATAGAAAAGATTTCGACTATTGTACCCTTTTCTTGTGTTTTTTGAATCACTTAACACAAAGTCATTCAAATGTTTAAGCGGCCGTCTAATTATGATAATCTGAAAAAACACAAATAGTGATATGACCCCTATAGCAATAATGAATATCGCAAATAGTGTCGTTGTCTTATAAAAGTTCAAACTCGATAAAGAAACGCCGACTCCAATCAAACCAATGATTTGATCATCATAATGAATTGGCGCGGCAATCTCATAAATGGTCTCTTCTATTTTGTCATAATACCATTCAATACCAGTTGTCACTCCACCAAGAGTTTCCTCATATTGCTCGTCTCCGCTATAGTCGATTCCAATATCATCAATGTCGGTATCCGCAATAGCGATATAGTCCGTACTCACAATCAAGGCATACAACAATTCATCATGTGTTTCAATGTAGTTTTCGATGATTTTCTGATTTTCAAATGAACTCATTCTTGCCTGTATTGTATCCAGGAAAGTTGAGATCTCCACAAAGCTACCGTCATCAGCTCTAAATAAAACATTTTTGAGGTAACCGTCAATATCAATTCCTAGTCTAACTCCTTCGACGAAAAAATCCAAACCACTTGTCATAAAATTATATATCGCATCACCAACTTGTGCAACCCAACCAATATATTGATTGTTAGCGTCATATATAACAACTCCAGCTGAATTGTAATACCAAATATTATCGACATTCATCATATCAGCAATTTCAAATAAGTAGTCATTACTGAGACTGTCTTTGTTCGATAATACTAATCTTGCTGTCGACATGTTTTTCTCGTCGACATCTTCAAGTATCTGATCGCGAATCTCATAAGACAATGAAATTTGCTCAGAAAGAGTCTCGACTAAAGATGATGAGTTTATGAATAAATCTTTCTCATAGTTTGTTATTAACATTGAGTAAAGGAAAGCTCCAACAATGCCAATAAAAAATGCGAAAATCATAATTGGAATTGTGATTAACTTTCCCGTGTTCACGGCTCGATCTCTCTTCAAATTAATCGTTCACTCTCTTTCGTCGCTATATTATCAGATGCATGATGGAAATAACTAGAAAGTCCATCCAATTCATCTTCCAAAATTATGCAATGTTAAGTCTTGATGCAAAATGAATAGATTGAATTATATTGAAACAATAGATAAAAAATCAATCATAATACATGGTGTTAAATTGGCACAAACTCACTAGTAATCATTAATTTGTGTTTTATTTTATCGTAATTTTGAATATAATGCAACCTAAATTACACTTTTCAAACAATAATATTGCGTAAAATATAAAAAAGATGCTCTGGATTATTAGATGCTTCCAAAAAGATAGTGGAGGGAACCAATTAATTACATATAGTATTTATTTTATTTATAAAATACTCAGGTCACTTTTTCAAATGTTTTTCTGGCATAAATCCAATAAAAAAACTGAAATGTTAAAATTTCAGTTTTATGGTGTTAGTATAGTTTAGTAGTCACAAAGAGTAAGAATCAGTGCGGAAACCGAATCTTGTATTCTTCTGTCATGTCATACTAAGTTTAATGTGTTTTTTATTAGATTAATAGTGTGTTTCACTTTCGGGTTATCTCAAGTATACTGTTTTTGGGCTAGGAGCTTACACCTTTTTAAACACTCTGAGTAAAACTAGGAAATATTATTGGCATTATGACTGTGTTGATTAAATAGAGCAATGATATATATGCTATACGCACATGATACATTGGGACCCTGCTGCTATATTTACTTGCCAGTCCAAAATTCAATCAAGGCTATTTCCGATCATAAAATTCATTCGTTTTGTATTCAGGTTCTTCAGCTTTTTCAAATACTCTTTGGTATAATGTATTTACCTCAGTGCTGTCATGGTCGGGAAAATGAGTGGCTAGATCAGGAAAAGATGATATGGTTCCAGTCCAAGTGATATTGACTATTTGTACGGTGGAAACTTTTTGAATAACAGCGCCTGCATCTATAGTATCCAATATGCTAAGATAACCATCTAACATCGCCATCTCGCTATCTAGAAAATATGCATTTTGCAAATCTAGCGCTTCAACGTATGCTTTTGCTTCCAGTTCATCCACGAGAATTTCTAGGATATCATCCCCGTTTTGATCAACATATTTTACTTGATCGTTATCAATTTCAGCTGTCCAAGAATTTTCGCCAATATGGATATGCTTGGCAAATACTTTCTGATTTGGAGTGTCATAATCGATGATTAGAAAATTTGGATTGTCAACAGATAATTGCTGGTCTTCAACAACTTCGATTTCTCCCCAAACGGATGGCAAGTAATATAATTCCATTGAAATTTGGTTAACATTGTATGGTTCATTGCTGCGATATACAAACGACCCCTTGGCGACATATATATCGCTCATCAAGGCATAACCGACTGGCTGTGAAACAAATGTCATTTCTTGTTTGTCACATCCGACTAGCATCAATACAAAAATGAAGATCAAAGAGAAAATACTTGCTTTTTTCATACAACCCTCCAGGTGCTTTTTATATATTATATCAAATAAATTTATTGCTTGATATATAATATTTGAATATTTAACTAAATCACCAATATTCTCTTTCTATTTGCATTTTATCGCTTAGGTGGGGGATGTATCTCGCTTTTTCATCGCAGCACTTTTCACCCCAGCTAACTGTTATTAAATTTATATCTTTTCACAATAATTAATCATCCTTTCAATGTAAAACTTAATCAAGGAACACTTTTTAATTGATTTAATAAATTGTATAATATCAATATAAGGGGATGATAAAAATGAAAATATTAACTTTATACTATTCAAAATCAGGAAACACAAAACAAATCGCAGAAGTAATTCATAGTGTTGCTTTAATTGATAATGATGCATCAATTAAATCCATCAATTAAATTAGAGCTGCTGAATTAAATAACTATAATCTAATATTCTTAGGAGCACCTTGCCATCACTCAACCTTGGCCAAAGAAATGTTATCATATCTTAAAACAATACCCGCGAATCATACTTGGACTTACATCGTTTTCTTTTCCCAATTCATTTGAACTCATTTCTCCAGATAATAATAATTTCACATATTCATATTTTGCTTCCTTGCTCCAGTATCGATTCGTTCCACCCTTCGGTCTTCCCATTTTTTATCCCTCCTTTGTGGATAACTATATTTAATCACTCTTTCCTTAAAAAATCCAACACAGACAGGATTGAATCCCTTTTAATACCAATACAATAAAATTACAAAAAGAAAAAGATGTTAATAAACACATAGTTTTTTTGTGTCTACTAACATCTTATCACTTCAAATTTTTGATATCCGCTTTTTTCTACATAAAATAAACAAAAACGGCTCAGTTGAGCCGTTTTTATCAAAGTTATAAACTTTGTATAATCATCGTGGTGGAGCTGGTAGTCCCCGAAGTTTATCCGCATCAATAATATTAATTACTTTATTTCAACATAATTAATTTATAAATTTTTAATTTTATAAACTGTCTTATAAATCTCTATATTTTTTGTTCTCCAGGGGGGATTACGTATCCCACTTTTTCATATTAGAGTGAAAAAAAACGAAACGTCTCTAGTCTCTATATCTTTTTGATTCTATGTTTCAAAAATGGAAACATATCAAAGATGCAGGTCACTAATTTTTCGCATCCAAATTTCAAAACATCAGTAACTGGAAGATGATAACGGGCTTCGTATTGACAAATGGTATCGGTTATTTCCAAATTAGACATGTTTTGGTGATTGAGGGTGATGGCTATTACCTTTGACTTTGAAAAAGTTTCGATAATTTCAATTTCACTCTCGAGAGAAGGCATTGGCATGGAATTGAAATCACCCAAATGTAACCGCTTGGGAGGGTGTTGAACGATTATTCCTTGCGGTCTGGCTCCCCGCACGATTATGCAGGAACTGATGTAAGCGGGATGACTTATTGATCCCTGACCTTCCACGATGATGATGTCCGGTTTTTCTTCATTATAAGCTTTCAGGATCTGATTTTCAACTTCTCCAATGGCGTATTGGGAAGGCATAGCATCCAAAGGGATACCATATTTGGCCCCCTGAAGCAAACCGGTTTGTCCCGTAGCAATAAAAGCCACCCTTAACCCTCTCTCTCTCAGTGCCTGGACAAGAAGGATAGCGGTGGTCCGCTTTCCGACAGCGCTGTCGGTTCCGAGTACGCAGATGACTGGGACTTTGAGGTCAAAAATACGACCCGTGAAATTGTGAAGGGTTTTTCGAGGAGGGGTCCTACGGATATCGATGATCTTGACTCCGTATTGTTTGGCTTTTTGGACAAATTCGTCATCTTCTGAAAGTAATTCATAAAGGGGATTTATGACATTCATCCCTTGTTCCATGGCTTTGAAAAAAACGTCCCGATCCTCTTCTAGGGTTAAAAACGCAGAAAGAGGAGCCATTCCATAGATGAAATAGGCCGGAATTTCGGTTAAGCAGTCAAGAGCTTCCGTCAATCCCGAGAAAATAGGAATCCCATTGTGTTTGCCATCAAGAACTTCCCCCGCATCCATCCCGGCTTTTGTACTGTCGATGATTCCCTTTATTTCATATTTTAGGGAAACCCTGACCAAACCGTTGGCGGTTTTTCCATCCATGAGTCCAAAGTTACCTTCGCAATAGACTAATGCGGTATTTTTCATTGAAGATCACCTCGATTATTTCCACTTTCAGCCTCATTATAGTAGCGATTGTTTGGCATGTAAAGAAAAAACATCGAATTCATTGTTTACTTTGGGGAAAAGACGCCAGACTTTGTCCAGAAATCTTCGGCAACCTTTCACGCCGTTTTCGTTCCAGGGCGTTGGCATGCTGACACCTTCAGACAAAGAGAAAATATACTACTCACTCAACTAATCAATTATTTTTAGAAATGTCAACTTTTAAAATGTGATTTGAACAAAAAAAGCGCTATTTTTAGCGCTTTATTGATTTTTGTCTTGTCAGTTGCAAGTTTATCATGAAAATAAGCCAATCCACGCAAGTTTATCTATATGACATTCGCAAGTTGCTTTTTTCGAAAGTAACTCGTATGCATATGGCATCACAACCCTCTGTTTAATTTCCATACCAATCCCGAATGTATTTACTCATTATTTGACAAGAAATAAATTAGGGATCTAATATCTGGATCTAGAAGTGTCAAAACATCTTGTTTGACGGTTTCGGACCTAAAATACACATTATTATATGTTATTTTTTCATCTACCATTTGAAGCCCATCTTCAAGGGTTTGATTAATCAAATCAACTGATATTTCATTAAAAGAGAACGTTAATCCATATGAAGATAAGTTTAGAATTTGATCTGTTAATTCTGACTTTTCATACATTTTAGCAAGTCTAATGTTTGCGAACATTGGATTTAGATCAACGTTTAGCTGGTCATCTCCATAAACATAAAGATTCTGTTCGTCTTTGAATATTCCATCGCCTTCTTGTATGTTTGATGCTTCCATATTTTGAACAATGACATAATCCCATCCGGTAGCTTCAAGCATTTGCCATCTAATTTGAACAAGTCCTTCTGGTATATATCCGCCTTCTTCATAGCCAATAGTAAAGTCATTATCATTGCTAAATCCGACATTTTGAGCATCCAAAACGCCACTAATAAATTTATAAAAGAATTCAGTTTTATTTTGTAAATCATAAAAAATGATATTTTCCTCACCATTATGTAACGAGTAAGAAGATTGCTTTCCAACCGAAAAATCATAACAGGTATAGGTAATCCAGTCACCTTCTAATGAATTAATGACAGTTAAATGATCGCCTTCCAAAAATTCTTCATAATTGTAATCTAACTGGTTTTCATATATAACATATTGAAAGAATACAAGATGGAATAATCCAGCCTCATCAAATCCAATTTTCAGGAATTGATCCATGTCAGCACTGATATAATGAATTATAATGTGCCCGTCTAAAACGTTGTAAAACGTCACAGATAAAGTACCAAAACTTTCCGAATCTACGATTTGAGTTTCTTCTAGAACTAAATTATCAAAATCACAAGAAGACTGAATTTCTTCTAAGATGAGTTGGTATTCAAATATAAAGTCCATACTTAAAGTAGAATCAATTACCAGGGTTTGGTTATTATATACTTCCATAAAGTCTTCGGGATAATATATAGTACCTGGATCTATCTCTGATAGCTTTAACATTGGAGTTTTATGACTTAAACTTGTTGTTTCGGTATTTTCTCCCATCATTTCAGAAACCATTTCATCGATTTTTTCTACCACAAGTTCATACTTTTCTATAAATTCTGAAACTGAGTCATTAAAAAAACCTGATCCAGATGATAGCGTTGTTTCTGATTGATCGAACGTAGTGGTTGTTTCAGACAGGTCAAAGGTGGTAGTTGTCTGTGACTGGTTAAAGGTGGTATTTGTTAAATCACTAATCGCTACGCACCCACTTAAAAAGAATAGCATTAATATAATCAACCATTTCTTCTTCATTTTCCTTCTCCCTTTTTTTTCGTAATAATCTATAATGAAATTAGTCTGTAAGCGAACTAGTATAGTGTGTCCTGCCATTTCAATGTTTATCATAAGGAATATTCAAGAAATCCATTATCTTTAGTATAATATTTTTTCCATATAAATGAAACACACTTGTGATTTTTTCATTAGATTTTTCTCATATTATTTCTTAATGAAACTGGAATTTTGAAAATTCCAGTTTTTCGTGTCCAGCAACAAACCTATATTCATTTAAAATATTGAAATTTTGCTCAATATAAAAACAAGTTCAAACCTCGAAATGGCCAGAATAGGTCATCGTTGTCAAGCCAAGAACTCGTTTTTTTGATATTAACTGTACTAGGAGTATTAAGTGGAAATTTGGATAAAAGGATTGTGCTTGAAGCACTAAAATTTGTGTCTTGTCAGTCGCAAGTTTATCATGAAAATAGGGCAATCCACTCAAGTTGCTCTATATGACATTCGCAAGTTGCTTTTTGGAAAGTAACTCGTATGCATATGACAAAAATTCCCCCTGTTCAATTTACATACCAGTCCAAGTTGTGCGAAGTGCTTTATACAAGTTCATCTACCAATCTCTCATTAGATCATACAAGAAGGCATTTTTATATAATATTTCTTTTCCAACTTTTTCTTCAATCAAAAACCCGTTTTTTACTAATTCTTTTAAGTGGCTTGTTGCTGTATTCCTTGATATTCCCATTTCTTGGCGGAAGTATTCATTCTTGGTGTAGAAATCAAAAAACAGGTATTGAACCAATTTGTGAGAGTAAATTTTTGGACACTTGAGAGTAATTTCTCTTTCTGCATTCTCCATTTGTCGAGAAAATCCATCGATGAAGTGAATTGTAAAATCACTCATTGATGCAATTCCTTCAAGGAAATATAGGACATATTTTTTATATACACTTTCATCTTCTCTCATTTGCTGCAAATACTCATAATATTTATCTTTTTTTTCATTGATGTATTTACTTAGATACAAAATCGGCATGCTAAGTTTGGACATCATTACCAAATACAATATGTTGATGATTCTCCCCGTTCTACCATTTCCGTCATGGAAAGGATGTATGGATTCAAACTGATAATGAATCATTGCCATTTTGATAAGCGGATCAATATTGTCCAAATCAGGAGTATTGATATATTGTTCTAAATTTGATAAATAGTCACGTATGTCTTTTTCGTTTTGCGGAGGAACATGCAAAATTTCCTTTGTCTTTGTGTTCAAAATTACTGTCCCTGGAATTTTGCGGATATCTCCAGTTCCAGGTTCTATGATTCGATGGATTTCAGAGATGATGTTTGTAGAAATGAATCCACTTGTATTAATCAACTCGAACCCACGCAAGATGGCCCTTCGGTAACTCACTACTTCTTTTGCTGCTGAATTGCTGTTTTCGTCAAGTGCTACTTCTTTGAAAATCTCATCAAATGTAGTGACTATATTTTCAATCTCTGAAGATTCCTTTGCCTCTCCAATTGTGATTGCATTCAAAATTACCTTCGGATTAGGTAATAAACGAAGAATTCCGTTTAACTCACCGATTCTGTTGTTTGCTTTGCTTAGCGCTTTAAGTATTTCTATATCATCGAAATCATAATTAAATGGAAGCTTGTTCATATTATCACCTCATGCGCAGATTTTATCATATGTTGTGCACGTTGTCAATACGTGACCAAAATAATATAACACTCTAGTGGAATTTCATTTCATTTTTCTATAATCGATCAATTCATAAAAAATCTGGAATATTAGAAATTCCAGATTTTCTGTTTTGCACCTAATTATTTTTCATACAGTTATATAACAGAAACTAAAATGTTTACCCACACCAGCTGCGTGGAAACTATCTGATTGCTTTCAAAAATTCTGTTGAATATACCATAGTAACATATAAAAAGGTCAAAAATATGTTCCCTAACTCCAGGTTAAAGGCCTTATCCTGGAAAGTGGGAACATATAAATCGTCAATATGTTCTCACACACCAACTGTGTCGAGTGGTGCCAAGTGCTATATAAAAGTGCCTCGACTTTCCCGAAGTAACATATTTTTGGACCTATTTATGTTTACACACACGAGACTTTCTTATGGTAAATTGTTCCGAAGTAACATATTTCGTCATAAATTCAACGTGTTTTCAACTTCAAATCCCATTGACCGTACTGGGTTGTATGACCTATTTTAATACAATTTTACACCCCTAGCGAAAATTTTTACACCCCCACTCGAAAAAATTACACCCCCAGAATTATGGCTTTGTTTAGCCTTTTTATTTTGTGGTGCTTTTTAAACAGTAATTTTTTTGTGTCAAAATAGGTTATTCCACTATCTGCTTATTGTGGGGTGTTGAACCCTTGTTTATGCTTGTTATATGTAATGTCACTTACTCAAGTAAACCAATATCTAGCAACATATTATCGTATGATATTATGTACTTCTGATTTAATTCAGCTGAGATTGTTATCTGCTTTTGATTATAATCCATAGTAATATAATCCGGATAGTATGTACTGTAAAAGTTAGCAACTTCCTCCCATGTTAATGAAGTTGTCGAATGAAATTCCCCTAATATATGATTTGAATATGTTCCTAGCGAAAAAAACTCACAAGGCACAATAGGAATATTCGTTTCATTATTTACTCGTGTATATGAAGGAAACAAAGAATATTTCTCGACACCTTTTGTTTTAGTTAAGTAATAGATTGAATCATTTATATTCAACATATATATCGTTAAATCATTTATCTGGTACTCGGCCACATATGAATCTTGAGAACCCAGGTATTCAACAAATTTATTATCATTTGTCACTTTAAATAATACTGAACTTCCCGTAAAAGTAAGTTGATATACAGGATATTCAATTACTTTTTCATATCCCCCATAATTCTCGCTATAAATACTATTGTTAACCAATCCAATCTCATTATTTCTTATTGTAATTGGAATATTATCATGAAATCCGTCATTGATTGTTAAGATGGTAAACAATGCGATAGCCACAAACATTGTAATCATAACATATTTGTATATGCGTAAATATAATCCTCTTCTTGAAGAAGTTACCTTGGATAATCTTTTTTTAATGCCGATAACATATACTAGCAATGTGACAAAAACTAATGCAATTAATATAAATATATTCATAATATTATGATTCCCCTTTCAAAAACTTAACATGAAGAAGGTGAATATGACATTTTCATATACGAACCCACTGTAAACTCACTCAAGTAATAACGGGAATAATCGTTATCTCCTTGAAGACACAAGTTCACAATAAACATATCATCGTTATATCCATAAGCAATAGCTGTATGGTAAACATATTCATTTGGCCAGACTTCATCAACATGTCCACCAAAAAATATTATTGATGGTGTATCATTATCAATTGCATTCCTGATAGTATTATTCAACGGTATGAATGACCAATTTATTGAAAAATCATCTTTATCTACATTTTCATTGCTTTCCAGATAATCCCATGTAAGATTTTTAATCCTTAAAGCTGTTGAACCAAAATTCCCATTAGGATCTGAAGGGTCTCTTCCATCTAATTGAATTAAATAATCATGAAAATCTTGGTTTGTTCCCGTTGGCTCTGATGGATCATCAATGTCATTTTCATACTGTGCTGGGACAACATAATTATTAAACATTTGATCAAAATATCCTAAATACACTGCTAAGGCTACATATCCACATTCACCATATTTATTTTCAGGCATATTCTCTTGTAGCCAATCAAAATACCATCCAAATAATATTTCAACATCACCGTTAGTTGTTGACGTTGTTGAAACTATGGTTGAATTATTAGCATCATCTAATAACTTTTTTGAATTTGTAATGTTTCTTGATATTATATTCTTCATACTTGCCTCATAAGCCACCTGATATTCAATGGATTCTTCATTTAACTGATACTGTCCTACACCAAAATAATACAAATCTCCTTTTAAGTTTTTGTATGGAGAAATAGCGGATGGTGTGATTTCTAAGAAAATCTTTGCTTCTTTATAATAAATCATGTATCCTGAATCTTCTAATTCAAACAAAATGTACGATTTTTCTTGACTTCCATCAAGACTTTTCATTGTATCAACTTTCTTGTCAAGACCCATTTGTATAAGTTTCTGATTAGCAATTTCAAGAAAGCTTTTTGGTAACTCCTCGTTCTTAGCTAATACCGTATTTGAAAAAATCCCAATAAATAGCAGCAGCAAGATAACCAATGATATTTTCTTCATAAATGTTCCCTCCTTAATTTTTGTTATTCTTATTACAATTTCATATATTTTACATAATCTTCATCTTTAATCTTTTTTAACTGCATAAATGTGTATTGTCCATTGAATTTTTTAAGTGTTTTACTTAAATCTTTGTCTTCTCTAAACCTGTCTGCCTTAATTTGACAACCTTCGTATATTTTGTTGAATAACTCTTCATTCTGTAATATAAGCTCAAACTTGAATTTTATTGCTAATTCAAATAAATGTTTCTTAAGTTTGCACATAATGTCATCTACTGAATCTAATTTCTTATCCTTGTAATATGAAACAACCATACATTCACCACCGCAAACATATTTTGCTTCACAATCTTGACAATGTTTTCTTTCTGATTGAATACTCCAGAAATGATTCATCTTGTCTTGATTGAATCCTGTATCTAGTGTGCCAAGTTCCATCTCTTCTATTCCAATACTTCCTGGACAAGCAATGATTTTCTTATCTGGTGTTAAAGAAAATCTTCCAAGACCAGCATCGCATCGAGTGCTAACCTTATGATTTAGTATGATTCTCTGGATAAATTTGCCAAAGTAGTCATCACCGTTTAATAAAACACTTAGATGATCTAGTTTACCTTTCAAAGTCTTCTGTAAGATGTATTTGTATAGTATTGTGTATTGATGTTTTATCTCCTCAATATTGTCTTCATTGATGCCTTCTATACCATGATCAAGACTACGGACCGGTTTGATACTGATGGTGGTAAAGAACTTGGATAATGTCTTGAATGCTTTGACAAGATCCATCTTACCAGTGGTCAAAGTTACAGCTGCGCCGAGATATTCTCTATGCTTAATCTTCTTGACATTCTTGATAATCTGTCTATATGTTCCCTCTTGTTTCTTGTTCACTCTATTTGCATCGTGTGATTCTTGATATCCATCAATACTAATACCAAATATATATCCAGCTGATTGTAGTTTATCTACATTCTCTTTAGTAAGTAATGTTCCATTAGTGACTAACATTGGAAGTACTTCTTTACATATTTCATTACTCATAGAATGGCAGTATTCAGCCAACTCGATGATGAATTCCATTTTCAGTAACGGTTCTCCAGATCCGGTTGGATCTACGATGAATTTCTCTGCTTGTGGAAACCCGGAAATAATAAAACCGATGAAACGTTTTGCTTCATCGATAGTAATATTCACATCAGGTTTGTCTTGCATGAAGCAGTATTTACATTTCATGTTACACTTACTTGATGCATGTAGGCTTATGTATATTGGTTTGAATTGGTAGAGCTAAGGGGAATTGAACACCTGCCCAATTCCAGTTATTGGCCAATTTCTCTCTAAATCGGGTATTTTTAAGTTCCCTTTTACGGCCAGATTATACCATATTTTGATTATGGTGTATATATATAACAATAAATTTATTTTTACATGATTCCAAAAAAGTGGTGTCCAAATAGTTGACATAGTATATCTGAAATAATTGCCATATATCATACTAAATAAATCGTTTTCATGTTAATTCAAAGATAAAACACTTGGTTTTTGGTAAATAATTAACTATGAAATGGAATCAAAATTGAATGCGCACCGCAGAATTTCTGCTGTATTTAGCCATCAATTATGGAATCATATATTTGGACACCCCAATTAGAAACACTATAAATTATCATTATTTTTTGAAAATATCGATTATTATATTGTACAATTTTCTCATTGAATAGGAGAACTGGACAATGAGAAAACAAACAAGCGAAAAGGTAAGGAACAAAATTGTCAACGAGTATTTTAAAGGAGAGCATGTCGTAAATCTCTGCAAGAGATATCGAGTCAAGAAAAGTGCTCTGTATTCCTGGATTCTAGTTAAGAAAAAAGTGATAAGGAAGAGCAATTTCGAATCAACGCTTGAAAACAAGATCAATGTCGTCACAATTGCACTTAACGGTAAATCAATTATACATATCTGCAAGAAATTTCAGTTGAAAAGAAGCACACTTTATTACTGAATTAGTAAATACCGTTCAAGCATCGAAAACAATACTGTTATCAATAGAAAGAAAAAAAATAGAAAAAGTATCGAGAATGAAACAATCCATTATAATTTTGAAACGCATGTCGGTATCCGAAAATATGTGTTTGATGGAGAAAGTCGAGTTGGTCAAGTCGCTTTCGCCAAAACATTCTTTAAAACTTCTGTGCGAATTATTTAAATTGAGCAAATCAACCTATTATTCTTACCAAAATAAGAAAATGCCGACATATCTTGAACGGGACAAAATGCTTAAAGTAATGATAAAAGAAACATATCTCAGGCACAAGAAACGAATCGGAGCCATTAAGATCAAACATGATCTTCTGCTTCAAGGACAACTTGTAAGTTTGAAAAAAGTGTTTCAAATAATGAAAGGACTTCAGATAAGAATGATCACTCTCAAAAAGAAGCCATTTATCGTATTACATAAAAAGACAAACGAAAACCTCAAGAATCTTCTAAATCAACAATTCGAACAAAAAGCTCCAAACATCGTTTGGGTCAGCGACATCACCGAAATCAAGATTAAACAGAAACCCGTCTATCTGTGTGTGATAATCGATCTTTTTTCAAGAAAAGTCGTTGCCCATCAGGTTTCAAGAAAAAACAATACCAGGCTTACGATGATGACTATAGATCAGGCAATCAAGAAACGCAAGCTAAAACCTAATATGTTTCACAGTGATCGGGGTGTGCAATACACATCCTTTTTATTTCAGGAGCACCTACAAAAGAAAGATATTTCACAATCATATAGTGCTCCCGGATACCCATATGACAATTCCGTCATGGAATCTTTTTTTTCTTCTTTCAAAAAAGAAACCCTGAAAAAAATGATTCCATTCACTATCATTCAAGAATATATCAAGATGGTGAATGAATATATTACTTATTACAACCACGTTCGATTTCATCGAGGTATTGGCATGCTGACGCCAGTAGATAAAGAAAAAATATATTACTCACTAAATTAAACAATATTAATTAATAAAAAAAGCGCTATTTTTAGCGCTTTATTGACCTTTGGTGGAGCTGGGGGGAATTGAACCCCCGTCCAAAATAGCCAATCATTTGACTTTCTACATGCTTAGCTCTCTGATTTTTCTCATTATCCAACTGTCAGAAAACAAACTATCGGACAACCAGTCCTATTCATCTCGCTGGTATGCCTAAGACTGCGACATACTTCACTATCCTACTAAGCTGCAGTTCGCTCAGGCCCGCAGGCTGGCAAGAGAGAACCCGCTACTTCTTCTTAAGCAGCGAAACTGTAATTTGAGTTTCCGGTTATGTTTAACCGTGCATTTTTAGATCTGCCGATCGCATGCTTATCAAATTCGTACTATCCTGTCGAGTCCAGAACAGCCCCATATAATCCGTCTAGTTCTTG
>Ga0268276_1001844_pt1 | contig 19349 bp, 37 predicted proteins | sample saktaG_4_FD_190145 | JGI IMG/M metagenome (GOLD analysis project Ga0268276, IMG submission 190145) | Saline water microbial communities from Sakinaw Lake, British Columbia, Canada - sak_2010_1_5_45m | ecosystem: Environmental > Aquatic > Non-marine Saline and Alkaline > Saline ... | reverse complement strand
GGCGCCCGCTTTTATAGAGTTCGCGATGTATTTTAAGAGCGTCTTCGAACCAGTTTAATAATTGTTCAGCAGTGGTGTCTGTTTCTTGCAAGATATAATCAAGATGTGCTTTTCTAAATGGAAAAATCATTTGTTCTCCTGTGATTATTGCTATTTTATTGTTTAAATTTCATTTGGTGCTTTTGCATTTCATCAAGTAGTTGTCCAACAAGTTTAGCAGTTTCTTCGAAATTAAATCTTAAAAACATTTCATAAATTTTAGCCATGAAGTTGTCCTGCCATATACAGATTTTTAACGTTTGTGCGCAGTATTTGGGAAATAACGGACAAGCAAGGCAGTGTTTTGTGTGATCGTAAAATTCGTCACAAAATCCGCATTTTATCCAAAGGAAAGAACTCCAATATTCCTTTAACTCGTACTTTTTTTGACCTTTGAAATTAAATTTTTCTAGTGCAGTTTTGAAAGTTTGCCATTTTATTATTGATGTATCATAATGAATATTTGTTTTTTCTATGTTGTACATCTCAGAAAATTCCTGAATCAAGAATTGTGCGTAGAGATCGTCTGTTAATGCCTTATGCCAGATAGCAAAGATATTTAATCTGTTTTTGGTTGACAAAAATAAACTACCTCTATCAACGTATGTATATGATAAGCTTGTTTCATTATCAAAGCTCCATTTTTTGAGATATGCATGATTTATACACGGATATCGCCAGTATTGCTCAGTAGATCTACTTTTTTCGTTTCTGCATATTTTTAGTGTAGTTTTAAACCAGTTCAATAATTGTTCTGCAGTACTATTGCTTTCTTTTAGTATTCGATTCAGATTGCTTTTTTTAAATGGAAAGATATTATTCATGTTTTTCCTTTAAGTTATATATTTTCTTAAATTCCTGAATCAAAAACTTAGCATAACTGTGGTCTGCTCTTGCCCGGTTCCAAATTTCAAAAACAAAGGCGTCAATGTAAATATTGTTATCAATTACATGCTTGTCTCCAAAAACTGTAGTAAAGAAAGACCAAGTTTTAAAATGTAAAATCTGGTATCTTTTTTTGTAAGGATATATGTCACATGGAAATGCCATAGTTTTGTGGTTTTTTAAAATGTATTTAAACCATGCTAATAAGTCTTTTGGGCTTGTTTTCGTGTTTGCAAATAGCCAATTTAAAGTGTCTTTTGTGATTGGAAATTCGTTCATTTATTCTCCTTTAAATAAAGTTAAAACTATTATATATTTCTTATACCCAAAAACCTGTCTAATTTTAAGTTAAAAGAAAGACCGAGATCTTTCTTTGTGGAACTATTTATGCACAAATTTAACTTGGCCACTCTATTATCTTGCAGTCATCACTCGGAACAGCGATAATCCAACTAAAGAATATATTATTGTTCCATTTTCTTAATTGTATTAATCCTGAATTATAGTTAGCTAAGCGGTTGCGATGAGAGAGTATCAAATTTCCCATAGTTTCTTGATAGCTCTGATTTTTGAAATCTGTGAGAGCTGTTTCATTTTTTTGTACGGGCAACAAAGCTTTTATTTGATAACTTTCTACACTGCCCGCATATATACCTAAAACAACTTTATAATCAGCTTCTAGCTTTGCGGATGTTCCGAAGGTTGCTAGGAAAACGATTATTGAAATGATAAGAGCTATCCAGCCCACAAAACCTGAAGCTATAAAAAGATTATCATAATGGTTGTTTCTTCTCCATGTATAACCCCAAGTTGCTAGGCCCAATATTGAAATAAGAAGTATGATCATATTTATCCTTTTTAGTTAATGATTAAAATTTTAAAGGTTATTTCTTGAATTCTTTTATAAAGGTTTTAAAGAATGCTACAATGGTATATGTTTCTTGATCTGCGTCTTTATTTTCTAGACGCAGCATTTGTGTATAACCTAAAATCCAGATTCCCGTGAGCGTAATTAATATAAATATTATCCAAAAATAGTTGGTCACTGCTAGGATTATGCCTAGAACTGCAAAACCTATAAAAATTATTATAAGTGTTGTTATAAGTACGGCTAACAGAATGATTCCGCTTGACAGGATACCAAACTTTAGTGGTTGCAGAATATATTTATTTGTGGCTGTCCATAATTTTTTAAACAATTATTTACCTTTTAAGTTAGTATATTTTTTTAAATTCTTGAATTAGAAAGTTTGCATACCAGGTTTCTTTTTTAGCCAAATTCCATACATCAAAAATAGTAAAACCATTATCAAAGATTGTAATAAAAAATATGTCTTTACAATAAGGTCTTATAAAAACTTCTTTTTCGTCTTTAGAGTCGGCTCCAAATAGATGCCATTGTCCTGCATATGGATGGAATAAGCAAGGATTATCACGATTTGAGTAGAAATAGCAAATTTCGTTAAACCAGTTTAATAGGTCTTTTGGCTGGGTTTCTGTAAGTTCAAAAAACTTGTCTAAAACAATTTTTGTAAATGGAAATTTTCCTTTTATTTCATTAGTGTCTAATTTAAATTCAGTCATGGTTTCATTTCTACCACCAGCATTACCATACGCGGTATTAATTCAATCATTAGTGCTATCAAAGTCAAGCAGGTAAACACAATTCGAGCTCCGTGACTATCAGCACTTTGCCCATTTTGTAAAATCAATATTAATAAAACTAAGTTGCATAAAAAAGCTATTGTAAGTATTATCATATTTTCTCCTAAATTAATTAAAGCTGAACTATCATATATTTCTTATACCAAAATTGTCTGTTTTTTTTTGATTAAGTATCAAACGATTTTAAGCTAAAAGAAGGCAGATGCCTTCTTTTAAATGCTTTAATTCAGTGGGAAGGGACTAACAACAATTTCCGGTTCTAAATATACCAAGCGAGGCTGTGCATCTTTATCTAACATCATCAACCAGGTTGCTGAAGAACTTGTTGGCATGAATAACCCATTTGGGTCTGCCTGCGGTAGAGTAGCGGAGTTGCGATATCTCGGATATATAGTTCTTTCAGGATTTGTGAACTGCGCTGAAAACGGAACTCCATAACCCAGACATTTTCCGATGAAGACTAGCTTTCCTTGATAATCGCTTTTGATATATGCATAACAAATTAGATTTTCTTGATCTTGAAGTTCATAGATCATTTTCATTAATTTTCTTTGCTGAAAGTTTGTTATATTCGGCATCCCAACTTCTGCTTGTGCTTCTGCTAAAAGTTGTTCTGTTTGTTGTGTTTGCACCTTATCGGTGGCGTTCTCAGAGCACCCTCCGGCTGTTAAAAACAAAAAACATGTTATTAATAATAATACTACTATAAACGGTTTTTTCATTATTTAGTAACCTCTTGTTTTAATTAAAAAATTTCTTAATTTCACATTGGACACATTGTTAGCATCTAGATCTGCGATCTGCATTTTGATCAGTTCTTCAATAACTGCCCGATCCTTAATTTCTGCATTTTGCCATTCGCTATAGTATTTAGCGAGTTGTTGTGTTTGTCCATGAACGTAAGATTTTGTTTCTTCGAAAACTTCTCTTCGAATGTTTTCTTTTTTTGGAGTATACCATTTTGTAAATGTTAGATTTAGAGTTCCTGTAAAGAATAGTAGTGCCGTTAATCCAATAATAATTAATAAAGTGATTTCTGCTATTTTTATTTTACTCATTTGTATTCCTTTAACTTATATGTTTGTATACTTCTTATACCGAATATTTGTCCAGATTAAACATTATTTGAAGCTAAAGAAAGACCGAAGTCTTTCTTCATAATGCTATTTTACTAGCAGGGGGACAACTCTTTCGGGCGGCATACTTATTAGCCAGCTCCAAAGAGGATTTACTTTATATGCCTGTTTTTTAATCAGATATTTATTGAACTCAATTAAGAGATCCCGGTAATCCATAGTCATTTGTCCTAAGGCGGTTTGATAACCTTGTTCGGAAAAATCTGTTAGGATGCCTTTACCGCTATCTTGTACTGAATATTCTTTTACGTCTGCATTATATTTTTCAATGGCGTCTGCGTGAATTCCTATCATGGAGTCGTACCTTGCAACCAAGTGCGCTGTATTATCAAACGACCATAATACAATAATTACTGCGATAGCACTTCCGACAAAACCGGCCATTATTAAAGATCGTCCAGTAACATCAAATTCGGTTTGTTTAACTAGTATTACGCCAATTAAAAAGCATGCAACTATTAATAATGTAAATATCATTTTTATTCCTTTAATTTAATAGTTATATAATTCTTATACTTTTTTAGATATTATTTATTTGTCTTTGTCTATCTTTAGAAGGTGTGTATTTTCATTTATTATTTCCTTGTTATTAAAAAACGTTTTTTGTTTTTCCCTGCCTGCCTGCATGTGATTTATATCAAAATATATACAGCAGCCGTGCCGGATTTTGAATTGTTTATCTATATCAAAGATGTAATATTGATTATTCACATTACCCGATATAATAGCTAATAGGTAAGATTTGCCTGCACGCCTTCCTGACTGAATGTTTTTTGGCATAACAACTCCAAGTTTTTGTCCACCTTTCTTTATTGTATACAGGCCATATTTACAAAAATTTGTGTTGTGAAAACATTTTACATTTTGTTCAAAAAATTCATTTGCGAGTAAAGTCCAGGAGGTATTTTCGAAGTTTACTGTGTAACAAAGTCCATTGTTATTCTCAACATTAGGAGAATAACGTTGGAAAACTACACCTGCTTTTATAAACTGTTTATTTAACATTACGCCGGTTATTGTTAAAACTAATAAGGGCGGCTGTTATGCCGCAAAACATTGCTAGCATGCCTGTGTATCGAACACACGGCAGTTCTTGATAAATGCCTATAGTTGTTAAGACAAGACCCGCTATAATTAGTGTTGCTTTCATTATTTTCCTTTTTTAAATTTATCCATGAATATGTCAATGCTTCTAGCAGAACCCCAGGCATAAAAACCTGGCTGTGAAAGTTGTTTTCTATTAGGCGGATTTGAAATTTTTGTTGGTTTACTGTTTATATCGAATTTTTTGAAGGCAGCTACAGTGCCTGTCCAGTAAATTTTAATTTCTCCTAAAAAGCCTATTGGATATGCTGTCATTTGTATTTTTTGTTTTTCCTTTGGAATATCTATATCGATTTCTCCGATATCTGCCCCGTAATATAGTTTAACAGCATAATGGCCGGTGTTTTTAATTGTCTCTAATTTTTCTAATAACCAGTTTTTCATGTTTACTCCTTTATGTTATACATTTTGTTGAAAGTATTTATTAAAAATTCAGCATATTTTTCTTCTTTTACAGCTTTTTTCCAAATATCAAAAATACCAGAAATACTTACTCTTGCTTTAGTGTTTACAGGCAGGGGTGCTTCGTTTTTATACACGAACGCCATGTCTGCAGGTGTATCGACGAAATTCCAACGTTCATTGAATTTATTGCATAAGCAAGGAAATTGCCACGTGGACTGCCAAGAAGGTAGTATTCCCGCTTCATTTTCTTTTTTATCTTTTCTACAAAATTTCAAGGCATGCTTAAACCATGTTAACAGGGTTTTTGGTTCTGTGCTAGTAATTTCGAAAAGATTATCAAGAGTGCTTTTATCAAAAGGAAAGATGTATTTATTTGTTGATTTCATATTATGTCCTTTAAAAATGCTTTGTTATTAAGGTACGAGTTTACAATTATAAACAATATCAAACAAGGTTACAGATTCTCCATTTGGGGGTCTTTTTGTTGCTCTATATTCGCCGAAATTAAAGTAAATTTGATATATTTGATCTTCAAATTCTATAAGATCATTTATATATAGTTTAGTTTCGTTGATATCTGTAAAGGTTGTAAATTGCTCACGTTTGACTGGATATTTGTCAAAAACGCCTGAATATACATGCTTGCTATTTTTATCTGTAATTGTGTCTATATCAAGAAAATAATGATGCCAACCTGCTTCATCTAGCCATTCATAACCTAAAATTTCATTAGTTACTATGTTTTTATATCGGAATTTTATTTGTTTCATTTTACTCCAGGATTTCATTAATTACTGATTGCGTTTCTGCTGATTGGTTGAAAAGAGATTCGGTAGGAATCCAATTTTTCAATATATCAACAATTTGGTCTTGGTAATTTTTCAAAAATTCTTCCCAAGCATGGTCTCTTTTCCATATATTTTTTTCTTTTTTTATTTTATACCAAGCCATTAGAATTTGTAAAAATGTCCAATTGGGTTTATATAATCCTAATTCTGACAATGGTATGTATTCATCAATAACTATACCAACATTGTTTTTTATTTTCCAAAATGATTTAAAATAACTTGGTATTAATAATTCTACTATTCCAAATTTTTTTGTGTCACACATGTCTCCTGCTCTAAACTCATCAGGAAATACTTTTAACATCTTACTGTGAAGTTCTTTTTGTAATTTATTCATTATTTATCTTAACTCCTAATTGACTTTGCTTTAAAAATTTCATCTGTAGTATTTCATGCTTTTCCTTTATTTTATTGCTTCTAATTTGCAATTGTAAAACTTGGTTATGTCATTGTTGTCATTTTCAATGTCTAGGATTGTAATTAGATTTTAAAAGATTTTCGAGGTGATGACTCAGAAGAATTCTAAGTGCGGGGTCTACAAAAGGCTTACCGCTTTTACTTTCTATTTCACATATTTCTTTGAAACCAAAAAGCAAGTTTGCAGGACTCGTGATTATCTTTCCGGTGTTGTCACCGATTAGAACTGTAAAATGAACATCCATGTGCTCTTGTCCAACTACAGTGGCTGAATGATCAAAGCTAAGTGGTTTCTGTTCACTGTATTGATCTTGGATTGCGGAAACTAGTTTCTTGCCAAATGTTACATCTTTTTTGATTTCGTTTAGAGCATCGTTGCAAATTACTATTGCTGTATTGTATCCCATAGGATCTCCTTATATTAAAATTATAGATATTATATAATTCTTATACCCATAATTTTAAGTAAAAAAAAGAGACTAAATAGTCTCTTTTTTGTCGTTTTACAAATATTAGTTTGTCAAGCTTAACACAGCTTGTATGTAGCGAGCTCGAGCTAGATAACGTTCTTTTTTAGATAATTTCCAGTTAGTCATGCGCGCTTTGTTTTCATGCATCTTTTTTTTCAGATGCTCTATTTTTTCGATGGTCATGTATTACTTCCCTTGTAAGTTTTAAAAAGTTATTCCATTGTAAAGATCTTCTTGTCGTTCCTTTTTTGTGCGATTATCTTCTATTTTCATATTTATTTCTGGACCCCTGTTAGCCCCAGATAACCTTATTTTATTATAGAAGGTATAGGCCTGAGTGGCATCAGTAAATATACGAACATATCCGCAATCCGGTTCGGAAATTAGTTTACCCATATAACACCAGGTAACAGTAAATTTTCGTTCAGATCGGGCTTGACTGATAAAAAGCAGTAACAATATAATTATAAAAAGCTTTTTCATTTCTTTTTCTCCAGGGCCTCTACTTCATTGTTTATACTAATACCAAATATTGTATTAAGTAAATATAGAAAAATTCCGAAAACCCAAAGAAAGTCACCCTTACCAGAAGTACCTAGGGCTATTAGTATGATTGAAATTAAATATATACAGAGTAAATAGATAATTTTTTTTGTTAATGTCATTAGTTTCCTTTATGGCGTTGTTTCTATAATAGGTATGATACCTGTATGATTAATGATGAGACGTCTTATAATGGTTTTTTTAGGAATGTAGGCTTTGGTAAGCACGTCTGCAACTTCTTGCCAGCTTAATGTTGTAAAGGGTGTAGCACCGTCTGGATAGTGCGGATCTGATAGATGAATAGATGTAAGTGTGGGAGATATACCACAATTTTGTCTAAGATTAATACCAAGCGCATGATTTAATAAAGCAATTATAAGTAATAAAACTGCCATAATTGCTCCTACAGCCATTTTTAGCAACAAGGCAATAGAAGGGGATAAAGACAGAATGCCAAATATAGCAGTTAGCAGTAAGACTACATACAGACATATTTTGACATAAAATTGCATTTTTTGATATTGTTGTTCCATACTTGTTTTATTCTAGTTATGAAAGTTTTTTGTACCACAGGAAAGTGAACAAACCTAGAAAGACAAGTACAGATATCTCAGTACTTCCTATCCACGGTATAATAATAAAACCTAGAACGAAAATAGTAAGTAAAGAACACACTGCAATAATAAAAGCCAGCGCTAGTTTTTTTGATTGTATCTTCATATTAAAAATTCCTTATTGTTGATAATTTCGAAAGATTTTGATAAAGTTTAGTAACTTCCGCAGTTGTTAAGTGTATGTTAATTTCACGTTCATCAGCAAGTACTGAAAGAATAGCTGCAGATCCCGTAGTTTCACACAAGATCCGGTCTGTTTTTACTATTATTTTGTTGGGACATATTACCTCTTCTTTAGATACTATATTTGCGGTGCTTAGTTTCTTTTTTGACATATATTCTCCCAAGATTAAGTTAATTTAAATGATTAGTTATAATTCTTATACCAAGATTCTTTAAAGAAATAAAGGAGAGAAAAGTTGCTTTCTGGGGCTCTATAAGTTATATTTAGGTATGCCAGAGTCTTATAATTATTATAAACAAGAAGTCAAAAACTGGATTTTAGATAACGTATCGCTTGATTCTAAAATTTTAGATGTTGGCCCGGGAAGTGGAACATATAGCAAACTTTTGCGGCCTTACGGATATAAAATAGATGGTGTAGAAATTTGGCAACCTTATATTGAACAGTTTGATTTAAAAAATCAATATGATAACATTTATCATAAAGATATATTAGATTTTGAAGTCTGGTCATCTTATAAATTTATAATTATTGGTGATTGTTTAGAACACTTTCCAACTGAAAAAGCTCAAGATTTTATTAAAAAAATTGTTGCTGCTAAAATCGTATGTTTAGTGGCTGTTCCTTATAACATGGAGCAAGGAGAATACAACGGTAATATATACGAAACACATCATCAATCGGACCTAACAGAAGAAATAATGCGCGAAAGATATCCTGATTTGATTCGTATTTTTGGTAACAATTTATATGGTTACTATATAAATAGGCCACAACTTCAAGAAAAAGCTTTTGTGTTATATGCTGACGAGTCTTATTATGATTTGGCAGAAATTTGCTGTAGGTCATTAAAAATGTTTAGCAAATATCCTGTTTATGTATATATGCTAAATTCAAATAAAAAAGTCGAAGGGGCTACAACAATTAGATGGGATTGTGATGTAAAACATTTAGTAAAACGAAATGACTATATTCAACGTGATGATAAGAATATATATCGTCTTTTAATTGAAAGACCAAAAATTATTTTGGATGCTTTAAAGTATGTGGATACTGTAGTTTATGCAGATACAGATTCATTAGCTAGTCCCTATGTAGATAATATTTTTGATTTTTACACTTCCAAAGAGAATTATCCATTTTTTACTGCTGGTGTGCAGGATTTTTTAATGGTAAATGGGAGAGGGGGTGCTGAAAGTATGGATACTTTATATACCACACTTGAGCATGCAACGTGTGTGTTATTTAACATAGATCAAAAAAATAGACAGAATTATAGACAGTCTGGTTATTTTATATGTGGTCAGAATTCAAAGTGGTTTCTTGAAGAATGGTATTGGATGTGCACCCATCCAAAGATATTAGAGGATAATGCAAATTTTTGTCCGTTCAATGAAGAGACAATTATGAATGTTCTTAGATGGAAATATAATTTTCATGATGGACTTCCGTCAATATATATAAATGGACTTCAAAAAGATCTTGAATTTAAAGGTTATGAATATCATCTACAAACTTGGGTTAAGGTTCCTGCGCGAAAAGAAAATTTACTTTTTTACCATGGTGAAAAAAATATAAAAAAACTTCGCGAGTTTTTGAAATTTTTAGAAACACAATTTTTTATTAAAAAAAAGTAATTAGTTGCTTTTTAAGGCCTTATAAGTTATATTTAGGTATGAAAGAATCAGAAAAAATCTATAAACAATTAGTACAAGAATGGAATGCTTTTGAATTAGATTATGAAAAATATTTAGAGTTTGGAAATCAGGCAGCCGTACGGCGTGCACGAATCTCATTAATTAGATTACGTAAGTTAGTGCCTGCATTTCGTTTAACAACAGTAACAGAATCTAAAAGAAAACAATAAATGCCTCAAAATAAAAAAAATGTATATTTTAAATTTACATAAGTCCTTAGAAGATAGACGAGATTGGCGTGCGGAAACTATATATGCTGCGGGGCCTTTACCAGAAACTTTTAGTCTAAAAGATAAATTAGGTCCAATACGTGATCAAGGATCTTTTGGCACATGTGCAGCGCAAGCGGCTGCTTGTATGAAAGAATTTCAGGAGTATAAAGAAAATACTTTAGTAGAGCCTTTTAGTCCCATGTTCATATATGCACATAGACAACCTGAAACTGCTAGCGGCATGTATCCAAGAGATGTTATGGAAATTTTACAAAAGTATGGGTCTATTGCAGAAAAAGAATATCCTTATAAAGGAAAAAACCAAGACAAAATAAACATTTCAACCAAAGTATGTGAACGCGCAGTTAATTTTAAAATAAAAAATTATGCACGTGTTGCTACCATAGATGCATTAAAGCGCGCATTAATTGCTGATGGTCTTTGTTTTGCAGGATTTCCTGCTTATAATTTTGGAGAGACATTCTGGAAGGCTAACTTTGGAGATGAATCTTTAGGTGGGCATGCAGTAGCTATTGTTGGTTATGATAAAAAAGGTTTTATATTAAGAAATAGTTGGGGGATTACTTGGGGTGATAAAGGATATGGATTGTTTCCATATAAGGATTGGGGCATTCAGTGGGAAATTTGGACTGCTGTAGATGAAGCATCTTTTCGTATACAAGATTATAAATATAAAGCAGATCAACTTGAAAAATCAGCGGGAAAATTAACTTTAATGTTTCGTTATATAATAGATCTAATAAAAGCATGATGCTCAAAAATTAAAAACTAAAAATCAACCAAAAAAAACATAGTGCAAATAACTAGAGAAGAGGTTTATTCATTAATTGATTTAGAAAGATCTTATCAGGAAAAATGGGATTCAGGAAATTATCCTGGGCGTGTAAAAGATAAAGATAAAGAAGTTGAGACCTGGCTTTCTGCTATGCGTGTATATTTACATAGGGCTGAAGAAGCAGCTTTAGATCCGAATAAAACAGCAGCATTAGATAATTTAAGAAAAGTATTAGCATTGGGAGTTGCCTGTATGGAGTTTCATGGAGCACCAACAAGAAATTAATATGTCAAACTGTCATATAATTAAAAAAACAGTCTGTCAAATTTTCAAAATTTTGAATTTGGCATAATAATTGCTTATAAATCTAAAGTAAATATTATAAATATTAACTTAAATAAAATATTGGAGACACTTTATGAACTATTTACATGAATACATATTTGACTTATTAGATTGGGATTATGTTTCTGTTTGGAATCGTCCACAGTATTATGTAGAATCTTTGGATGATTACTATGAAATACGCATAGCAATGCCTGGAGTTATAAAAAAAGATATAACTGCAAAAATAGAAAATGGATATTTAATTATTGAAGCACCACAGAATACTGTTTATAAACTTAATACAGCTTTTAAAAAAGTTTGGAAAATGAATGATGCTATTATAATTGATAAAATTACTTTAAAACTTGACAATGGTATCTTAACTGTGACATTGCCAAAAAAAGAAACTGCTAAATCTATTGTGTTAAGTATAAAATAAAGTAAACTTGAAAACATTACTTAATAGGGAACTTTGGTTCCCTATTTTGTTTTTATTCACTTGACTTTATCCTATTTAAAAGGTTATATTTAAGCATGACAAAGGCACAAAAAGTTTTTTATAAGTTTTCACAAATAAAGATAATAAGCAAAGCAACTGCTATAATAAAGAATACAGTAAAAATTGTTCCTGGACAAATTTTACCTGAAATTATGCCAGTAACAACTCCTAAGGTTATTAAATTTAGTCCTAGTCATTTAGTAAATAAAAATGTTTTTAATGCGCTTTCGCGGGCTGGAAAGGGTATACCAAAAATTTAGGCATGGAAAAAAAAATTAACTTAGGGTCAGCATTAGGAATTTCTAATCGATCAGAGTATCTTCAAATGCCTGCTGATAAAAATGCTTTGTGGACAGGAAATGTACAATCACACAAAGCTGACAAAGCGGGACAACATTTTGATCTTCGATTAAATGATCCAAAAACTCAGTATGCATATTCATGGGCTATTAGATCTTTACCTGCTCCAGGTGAAAAAACATTAGCTATAGAGCAACCGACACATACTAAATCTTATATGGGTTGGTCGGGAATTATTGAATCAGGCTATGGTGCTGGAACAGTTGCTAGTCTTTTTCACGATAAGATTGAAGTGTTGGAATCAAGTCCGGGTAAAATAACATTTAATACATATGGTCCTGGACAAAAAGTTTCACGATATATGCTAATGCGTATGGATAATAAAGAATGGCTTTTATATAATTACACTGCTACGGTTGACACACCGCTTATCCCAAAACATAAACGTTCTTATAAAGAAATTCCTTACAATGTTGTAGAAACTAATCATAAAGATGAATGGTTTGCACCAAAGATGGATGGAGCACATAACACCATATTGTTACGTCCAGAAAAACGTGTTGATGTCTATTCACATAGTTTAAGTAAAAAAGGACCGGAACGTATTGATCATTCCTATAGAACAGATCTATATAAAGTAATAAGTCCAAGCGAATTTGGTGTTACGGTTCTTCGTTCTGAACTATATCTTCCAAAACAAGAAAGTGCTACAGTGGGTAGTTTACTAACTACCGATGTTTGAAGTTCCCGAGAAAAACAAAAAAAATTAGGAAAGCTTCAAAATATTATTTTTGATGTTGTTCGTTATAAAGGTAAGGACATGGAAGATGCCCCATATTCAGAAAAATGGCGGATCCTTGAAAAAATTAATAAAGCTATTCCAGAATTGCGGCTTCCAGAATTAGCTAAAAATGAAGAACAAAAAAAAGATTTATTGTCTAGAGTTCTTACTAAAACACATTCTGAGACCGGTGAGGGTATAGTTATTTATAAATTAGATAAGTCCTTGCCTATAAAAGCCAAAGCAATTAGTGATTATGATGTAAAAATTATTGGTACTTTTCCAGCGACAACTGGCAGTAAATATGCTGGAAATGCAATAGGTGGTTTTGTAGCAACACCTGAATATGATCATAACATTAAACTTCGAATTGGAAGCGGCTTAAATGATGAAGAGCGGAGGGATGCTTTTAACAATCCAAACAAGTATATAGGTCAATGGGCCAAAATCCAAGGATTACAAAAAACAAATACTGGTAAAATAAGAATGCCTGTATTTAAAGGGTTACGTTTTGAAAAATATCCTGGAAAATTTTTTAATCAAAAATAAAATGGAATTAGAAGCAACATATTTTCATGCCGAAATTTTGGCAAATATGATTTCACAAACTAGACATGTTTTACAAAATTTAAAAATAAAGAATCTTTTTTCCCCACAAGCGTTAGTAATAGAATATCAAACGATACATTTTGGCGGTGTGCGGGGATCGGGACATGGAACGGCTATAGAAGCATTAACACATATTTATGTGTCTGAAATTATCTGTGCGAAACGCGAGCATACGCGACATTTTAGGAATATAAAATTAGGCACAAAGGTTAGAACTATAGAAGAAGTTATGCAACCCGGAATAAAACAAGAAAAGAAAGTAGAGGTTGTTTTTATTGATAACTGGTCTACAATAATTTTACCACATTATCCAGACTTGCCTAAAATGTTATATCAATTAGAAGGTGTTTATAATGCTTCCCAAAATAATACTGTTTTTGCACTAATACATTAAAGAAGACCCAATGAAAGAATTAAAAAATTTACTAATATTTGTGGGTCCATCTTATACAGGGAATAATGATATTAATTCATTTGTACCAAAAAAAAGTGGTTATTGTTATTGGGTAATGCAAAAATTACAATTAGTCGGTGATGTATATTGCATGCAAATGGGATATGGTGGGACTACTGTAACACAAGGGCCGCAATTTTGTGGTAATAAGTGGATACATCAATCCGCCAGAAATATAGTAAGGGATCGACGGTTTGATCCAACTAAAAATTATGAAGTGACGTATCAAGTTAAAATAACATCTGATACTAAAATTTATACAATTTTTAATTTTGGTGGCAATGAAACAAAAGATTGGGGTAACTTGAAAAATAGATTTGTTTCTGATTATGTAAGTGAATTAAATCTATTTTCTAATTCAAAGAATTTTGTTTGTTCGACGCCTAAGATATGGACAGGAGATGATCCGCAAATTTTGGTAAATGAAAAGATAAAAGAAGTAGTGCAAATATCAGGAGCGGAGTTTATAGATCATTCAGGAATTAATAAAATAGAATATTTTTGTTATGCAACTAATCCAGCTGATCAGTATCATATGAATGAAGTGGGGCAGACTATTCAAGCAGATGATGTGTTTAAAGTAGTTAAACCGGCAATATTTGGTGGAACAGTTCCTCCAATAATTTTAATAGGAGAAAAAATGAATAAAATAGAATATAAAGATAAATTAAAAGGTTTCTGGGCAGGTAATTGCATTGGAGTTACAAGGGGAGTACCCGCAGAATGTCATTTTATTAAACCTCCTTTCTTGACAGATGCTGATGATAGTAAGTATCCTTATATATTCCCTGCAATTTGGGATGCAAATGACGATAACTGGTATGAGTATATGTATTTACATTTAATGATTCAACATAATACAACAACTTTAAGTGCTACACAAATTAGAGATGGTTGGGTAAAGTATTTTCCTAATGGTAGAATGGCAAAGGAAATTATGAGCAAAGGATTACTTCCGCCCGATACAGGTAAAGCAAAGAATAATGAACATTCTGATGAAATAGATGCGCAAATAACTACTGAATTTTTTGGACTGTTAGCACCAACGATGGTTAACAAAGCGCAGTCAATGGCAAGATTGCCTATTCTTACAGTTGGTGAAACTTTTGCCGCAGATGCTGCACAATTTTATGTAGCAATGCATTCTTTTGCTTTAAAATATAATTCTATTTTAGAAATACTTGATAATGCTAGAAAAACAATTTCAAGCGATACAAGAACTTCTAAAATATATGATTTTATTAGAGTGTCCTATCTTGCTAATTCTGATAAAAGTAATTGGGAGAAAACAAGAGACGACTTGTGGTATAAATTCGGCGATAACAACGCTGAATATCTGCATACAGTAGAATCCTCAATTAATTTTGGTGCTACCTGTATAGCTTTGTTATATGGCAATTTAGATTTTAAAAAGACGGTAAGTATTGGTGTTCTTGCTGGCTGGGATTGTGATTGTAATGCTGCAACTGTAGGAGGGCTTGTGGGATTTATTAAGGGATTTAATTATCTTAAAAGTATTTTTGGCAATGCATTATCATCAAATTATCGAGTTAAGACAATAGTACCAACAGGTGTGACAGAGTTTTTTGATACGATTGCAGATAGAATGATAAAAATTATAGATAAAGTAATAATAGAAGAGGGAGGCACAGTAACAAGTACTGAATGGATATTTAAAACAGGAGAAAATAATAGTATGGTACCAATAGCAACAATTAAAGATAAGAAACTATATTCAACAATTATAACTGGAGCAGATAAATATGCTTGGCAATGTAATAAAGCACCAAGCGCGTTTTTTAGTTTTGGTAACCCATTAGATATTCCTGTGGATTTTCAGGTAGCTGGAGCGGAATTTTGGGTGTATGCTATGAAAGCAGGAAAAAGAATTTCAGAGGATTCTATACATATTCCTTATCTTACAGAACAACCTCCAGTAATTATAGGTTGTATGGATTCAAAGGCTAAAAATTACAATCCGTTAGCAACTAAAGATACTGATCCAACAAGTTGTATTTATGATGTTCCGTCAGTAGGTGATATAATAGAAGTTAATAAAGCAGTTTTAACTAAGATAAAACAAGATGCTGAAAATATTATATTTTTAGTAAATCAGGAACTAGTTGATTAAATTCAGTTAACTGTGGAAAAATTAAAACTTAAATATATTTTTAAAAATGATAAGGAAAGACAAGAGGGGCTTATGTTTAAAGTTCCTCTTACTAAGTTAGAAGCAGCACTTTTTATTTGGGAAAAGCCGTCGATAAGTTATATATGAAATAAGAACGTATCTTTTCCAATTGATGTTGCTTTTTTTAATGAAGAACAGAGACTTATAAATATTGCATATTTAAAAGCATATCAAGAAAGTCCTGTGTTTGCCAGTGGGTGGTTTAAATATGTACTTGAAGTGCCATATGGCTGATTTATTTTAAATAAAATACCGTTAAGAGTAAAATTGACAACTGTTCTAAAAGATAGACTAGAAGATTTATCTTGACATAATAAATAAAATTAAGTATCTTTAGGTATGTTTAGTGCAAAAATAGTTAGTTCTAAAAATTTTACTTGGGTTCAAAAAAAGATTTTAAATACGTCTATTATACAATTAGAAGATATTTTTAACAGTAAAAAATTTAAAAGTACTGTCATAAATTTTAAAAGTCCTTATACAAAAAAGAAACGATTTTTGGAAAATAATGAGTATTCGAATCTTGAAATTTATAATGAGTTAATGATAGTTGCAGAATTCTATGTTGAGCTTGATGATAGCACTCCAGAACGTAAAATTATTGGTTATACCTATCCAAGTCAAAAAACTATTTATACCTATAAATGGTGGTTTGACAAATATGGGAAGAATTATTATGCAGCGCATTTGGCACACGAATGGTGTCATAAATTAGGTTTTGATCACACCTCTTCACATAAGAAAAGGTGGAAGTATACAGTACCATATGTTATTGGGCAAGTTGTTACGGAATTAATAGATGGATAAAATTAAAATAGCAACTATAGGTGTAGATGATGTTGCTGTCGGAATATCTGGCGGCGCTGTAATTGGTGCACTCACGCAACAAATTGATAAACCAAAAAGAACACTTTCTGATGGCAAATTTGTTGGTAAAAAACTTGTTTATTTTGATTCAGGATTGCAAGTTAATCTTACAGGCAAGGAAAAAATTGATAGTGCTTTAACAAAAGCACGGGTATTAATAAATCGTGCTCGACATCCTTCTATTCCTATATATACCGATGTTGTGAAGATTCCAAAAGGCAGCGTTATTTATAACAATTCTGGATATATGATTTTATCACCCGCTAATTCTAATGTAAATATTCTTAATAATCCTCGTGTAGATCAACGTTCTTTATTTGTAAATAAGCATAGATTACATACACATAAAGCTTTTACTTCTCGTGATATAGGAATAAAAACTGAAACGGTTGCTGAATATTTAAGACGTAAGTTAAAAAAGCCCAGTTTTAAAATTACTCAAAAAGAAGCTGAAAAAGTTTTAACTGCGGCTAGTCATAAATTTATAAAACCTGTAGTTGGTTCGCGAAGTGAAGGTGTATATATGTCTGGAGATAAATTAGAAACCGGCTACGATAGATACTCAGGTCCTGGAATAAAACGAAGAGCAGGGCAACCCGCTATTAAAACTGTTTTAGAAAATCCTGTTAATCATATTATTCAAGATAGGCTTGAAATTAAAGGTAATAAAGAATTTCGCGTTCATATAAGTGAAAGTGGAATTGATGACATCGCTTTTCAACGTTGAGGACGTCGAGCAGGGGTAAAAACCTCAAAACATATTAATTCTGTTTTTTTAGAAAAACTGTATAAAGCACATAAAGAATACTCAAAAGGAATGAAAAACCTTATTATTGGGTATGATGTGGCGAAAACAAATAAAGGATGAAAGGTTATTGAAGGAAATTTAGAATCTGGTTTTTTGACTGCTTCTCATATTAGAGCAAAAAATCTAAGATTTAAAAAATTTGTTACGGGAAAAGGTATTACGGGAAAAGCAATAGGGCTAGGTGGTTTAGCAGTAGTTGGATTAACAGCAGTAACGCAGCAACTAACAAAAAAAGCTGCTAAAAAAAAGACAGATCTACCAGTAAATACAATTGCAGCTATTGGAGGAATAGCTGCTTCAACCGGAGCATATATAAAATTACGTCAGCCTGAGTATCATCATAGTTTAAATGTTGCGTCTTTACAACGAGAATCAAAGGGCAAAGTAACTTCATTTCATTATGCTCCTCAAAGCAAAACATACAAACTTTTAAATAAAGTAATTTTTGGAGGTTCTATAAAGTATCAAGATCCAAAGATATTAAAAGAACAACAAAAAGGGCCATATATGCTTTCTAAACAACATAGACCTGGTCGTAAAAAAGGAATTATCATTTTTGGTCGTGGGGCATCTGGAGCCAGAGGATGAGATTCAGATATAGGCATAAATATGCCGCATGGGCACACCTTAGCAAAAAAATATATTGAAAAACATAGATTTGCCGATGAACCATTCTTTAAGAATGTGGCGGTAGAGAATCTGTCATTAGAAAAATTTTTAAAAGCTAAAGGATATACACCGCAACAATTTTTAGCCAAATCGGATAATGAATGAGAAGGCCTTTTTAAACAATGACATAAAAAAATTCCTATTTTTGTAAAATCAAACAGTTCTAATTTAAAAGGTATCTACGGAGATTTAGATAAAATAAGATATCAAGCATTAAGTGAAGTAGAGGGTGTTTTAAAATATGTTCCAACTGCTGATAAAACGACAAATTATGGCGTTCTTCGAAAAACTTTACAACATCCTCAAACTACAGAAAAGGGCGAATTAATTCCGCAAATTTTAATAGGACGTAAAATTGATTTAAGTAAGTATAAAGAATATCGGGTGCATATCTTGGATAATCATATTTTAAATGCTTCTCCTCGTTGAGGAACTGGTGCCCTAGAAGTTTGAGAAACCAATCCCAATAAAATTGGTAAAAATTCAGTGGAACAGATTGAGAAGGCTTTTTTAGGTTTGCGTAATAAAGTCCATAAAATGTCGCCTTCATATAGAAATGCTTCGCATCATGCTCGTCATAGGCATTATGGTGCGGATATTTTTATTGATCCTCAAGATAAACTATCTCCAAAAATTATTGAAATTAATGCTAATCCAATGACAGCGGGAAGGCCTATGATTGAAATATCTGCTAAAGATAAAGCAAAAATTTTGGAAAATACAAAAAATTTAAGTAAAAAAATACAAAATAAAACGGTACGTATAGCACAAAAAGAACGAAATATAATTAGTTATAAAGCTGAAAAAGCTTTTTATAAATCTCTTACAT
>Ga0268276_1001839_pt1 | contig 19382 bp, 17 predicted proteins | sample saktaG_4_FD_190145 | JGI IMG/M metagenome (GOLD analysis project Ga0268276, IMG submission 190145) | Saline water microbial communities from Sakinaw Lake, British Columbia, Canada - sak_2010_1_5_45m | ecosystem: Environmental > Aquatic > Non-marine Saline and Alkaline > Saline ... | reverse complement strand
TATACCACTTCTTTTATCCAGCCGCCACCGACAACTACACCCTTATCATAGAAGACGACCGCCTGACCGGGAGTCGGAGCTTCCTGCGGCAGGTCAAAATCTACCCGCACCAGATCGGCGCTCACGCGTGACACGATAGCTGCCTCAGGCTTATGATTGTAGCGTATCTTTGCCTTTACGCGCAATTCATGGTCTATATCCTTTATGGCTATCCAATTGAGACGATGCGCGAAGAGGCTCTTCTTTAAGACATCTCTCTTCACCCCCACTATCACACGATTCCGTGACCTGTCTATGCCTGTAACATATAATGGCTCACTATATGCCACGCCGAGGCCGCGCCGCTGGCCTATCGTGTAGTATGGAATGCCTTTATGCGTTCCTAAGACCTTTCCCTCTTTATTGACTATATCTCCCTTTCTTATAGCGACGCCTGTCTTCTTTTTGATATATTCCGCGTAATCGAGGTTCTGGATAAAACATATATCCTGGCTTGAGACCGTATTGTGAGTCTTGATCTTAAATTTTTTTGCGGCAGCCCTTACCTTGCCTTTGGTATAACCCGATAAAGGAAAGATGGAATACCTTAACTGCTCCTGCGAAAGGCTGAATAGAAAATATGACTGGTCCTTTTCCAGGTCGAGACCTTTCTTAAGAAAGAATCTACCGGTTCTCTCATCGAAACTCTTGTCCGCATAATGGCCCGTCGCCACAAGCTGGGCGTCTAAAGCCAGCGCCTTCTCGTGCAGGAGCCCGAACTTTATCTTCTCGTTACAGATGACGCATGGATTAGGGGTGAGCCCTTTCAGGTATTCATCACAGAAATAATCTATCACCTTAGCTTTAAATTCTTCGCTGAAATCATAGACATAATAAGGTATGCCGAGGTTACCAGCAACGCCGCGCGCTCTTGTGACGGCCTCAAGATTACAACAGGCTCTACCATAACTCGCGCCGCACTCCTCTTTAGGCCACATCTTGAAAGTTACCCCTATGACCTCATAACCTTTTTTTAATAGAAGAGCTGCGGCAAGCGAAGAGTCCACGCCGCCGCTCATCGCCACGGCTATACGCCGCCTCTTTTTTCTAGAGCTTCTCTTCTGAAATATCATATCGCTTTCTTATCCCCTCGCTCATCCTTACCTTTAAATGGCCTCTCTCCTCTGTCACCAGCACAGCATCTATACCACCGTAATTCTTGATTATATCGAGACCTTTTTCACCCAGGACACACATGGCCGTTGCCAGTATATCGGATGTGGTGGAATCGGCCGCTATAACGCTGGCGCTCACAACTTCGTCACCTATCGGATATCCCGTCCTGGGGTCGATGATGTGAGAATATCTCTTCCCTTCCAGAAAAAAGTATCTCTCGTAATCTCCCGAAGTATCGATCGCCCTGTCTTTGAGCCTGATCTCCAGGAAGAGTCTATTCTTATCGCGGGGGTGTTGGACACCAACCTTCCACAACTCATGCGCCGTTCTTTTACCGAGGCAGTACATGTCGCCGCCGGAATTTACGAGCGCACTGTCGATACCGTTCTCTTCCAGAATAGATACCGCTCTGTCCGTGGCATATCCCTTGGCGGCCGCGCCAAGGTCTATACCCATGCCGTCCTTCTTGAAATGTATCGCGCGGACGATCCCATCCAGAACGACGTTTTTGTACCCCACGCGTCCTAGAACTCGTTTGATCTCCCTCTCTTCCGGCATTTTATCCGCCTTCCGGGCCGCGTTCCACACCTCGACGAGCGGCTTCACGGTTATATCAAAAGCGCCGCCGGTTCTTTCGCTGTAATCGAGCGTCTTGTGTATCAAGTTAAATACACCGTCGCTTATCTGCAGCCTTTCGTTTTTTTTCAGCCTGTTTATCCTGGATATCTCGCTGCTATCCTTATAGAGACTGTAGACGTCTTCGATCCTCTTTATCTCGTCAAATGCTCTATTTATAGCGTCCTTTGCTCTGGCCTCGCCGTATTTGGCGGGGTCTATCGATACCTTTATCTGCACTACCGTACCCATAAAGAGCCTCGACTCTTCTATGATCTTTTCCGTGGCTTGGGAGCATGATGACGGAGAGACGAGGCTCGCGCCGAGCGCCGCAACAAACAATATAGAGGGTATATTCCTGGAATTCACTTTAGATGTTTCAGGATATTGTCGACATCTATGTGCTTCTCCACCATATCGACTATTATCTTTATCTTGTGGGAATCCTGTGGTTTCAGTTTAACAACCAGCGAATGGACGCGCGACGCTATCGAGTAGGTCTCTTCATCTGTAACGAGAACAGGGATATTGACCGATTTCAGCAGAGCGAGAGTCTTGACCCTGGGTAGTATTCCGCCGCTCAAGATAACACCCGATATGGCGCACCCTTTCTTGAGCTTCCCGGAATGCACCTCGCATGTGGCCTGTATCATATCATCCCTGTCGCCGGGTATTATCATAAGGGAATTGTTATCTATATACTGAAGCGCGTCTCTCACTCTCATGGCGCCTATAAGAACTTTCTCTGCCTGCTTGTCGAGGTCCTCGCCTTCGTACAACGCCCTTATCTTCAACTCTTCCTTTATCTCGCGCATGGTGGGTATATCGAGTATCTTCTGGTGCGGGAGCACGCCAAAGACGTCGAGATCTTTCTGCTTCATGCCTTTACGGACAAGATTCGCTATGCGATCGTATTTTTCCGGTAGGACCTTATTCACTATGACACCCGCCAAATCGACCTTCTCTTTATCAAGAAGCGCCTTATTCAGTATAACCTCATCTATGGGCTTTCCCACCCCGCCCGACGATATCATTACAACATTCGCTTCAAGCAGGCTGGCGACTGTGGCATTTGAAAAACCGAAACATGAGCCGACGCCGGCATGCCCTGTGCCCTCTATTATAACAAGATCCTTGTCCTTTGCGACCTTGTCGAAAGAATCTCTTATGACCCTGGCGTAGTCCTCGTCAGCGCCCTTCTCGATATACCGTTCGGTAAAACCGCGGTCTATGGCTACCGGTGACATGTCCTTTATATTGCATTTTATGCCGAAGACCTTTTCGATCAATACAGAGTCCTCGTCAACCTTATAACCCTGCTCCATGAGATAACGTTGACCGATGGGTTTTATAAAGCCTATCCTGTCAAACCGCTTCTTAAGCGCGGCTATAAGACCGAGCGATACCGTAGTCTTACCGTCATTCTGCTGCGTCGCCGCCACAAATATTCTCTTTGCCATATTCAGGATTACTTTCCTTTTCTATATACGAGCACAGCGATCAGGACACAGGTGAACAATAGTATATTCATTATGCTGAACGCCCGCCAGACGATGTCGGGAGAACGCAGCGACTCGGGAGCCATAAGCAAAAAACATACCCATACGCCCAGTGCCCAGTGTATGCTCAGATCCCTGGACGATCGCCGCCTTATAACCCTTACTATTAGCGGAATATTAAAAAGGGGTAATACGATCGCCGCTATGAACGCTATCATCTTAGTCATCAGATCAACCGACCCTCCCTGAACGCCTTTATGTATTCGGCGCAATATTCATCTCTACAGATCAGCGTTTCGGCCGCCGCGATGCTCGACATGACCTGTTTCTCCGTTGGATCTAGTATGGCGCAATCGAGCCCTGATTGTATAGCCATAGCCAGGAACGTTGAATTGATTATCTTGCGGTCCGGCAAGCCGTATGAAATATTCGACAATCCGCATATCGTCTTTGCGCCGAGCGATTTTATCATGGGAATAGACCTCAAAAACTCCTTCGCCTGTTCAGGTTCGGTCGATATGGGGCGTATCAGAGGATCAAAATATAGGTTATGGGCCTTAAACCCCTTCTCCGTGACTTTCGCCAGGATATCCTTCGCGGCGGCGAATCGCTCCTCGGCGCTGTTCGGCATGCCGCTATCTCCCATTGTAAGCGCTATAAGGGCGGTATCATATTTTACCGCGAGCGGAACGATAAGGTCTATCCTCGACTGCTCGCCTGTTATAGAGTTTATAAAGAGCCTGCCTTTTGCGCGATATGTTTCGAGACCTTTTTGGATAGCGAGATAATTTGGGCTATCTATGCAGATATTGACATCCGTTATCTCGCTCTGGATAACGCTGATGACCCAGTCTATATCCTGGACTTCGTCACCGGGCGTCATCGCGCAGTTGACATCTATGAAGCTCGCGCCCGCTTCGATCTGCTTTTTGGCTTCTTTGACTATAAATGAGGCACTCCTGGACTTAATCGCCTCCTGGATATGCGTCCTTGTGGAATTTATCCTCTCGCCTATTATCAGCATAAAAAACTATCCCCCGGCGGCCTCTTCATGGCTCGATTCGATTGTCTTGATGAGATCTATCAGCACTTCATTAACGGGGGTCGGTATGCCAAACGCTTTGCCCTGTCTCGTTATCGCCCCATTTATATAGTCTATCTCCGTGCGCTTGGAGCTCAAAACATCCTGCAGCATGCTCGATGTATTAGCGGCAGTCGCCTTGCAGACCAACTCCACTTTCTGTATAGGATCATCGTAGATGAGCTTTATCCTTTTACGTTTGATTACCCTCACAGCCTCCTGTATGGAGTTTCTTAAAATTTGGCGCGCACCGTCATGCTTTATCAACATGCCGTTCTTCAGGCGCGTTATCGCGCTGAGAGCATTTATGCCGATATTTATTATGAGCTTACTCCATACGACAGAGTCTATATCCTTTGAAATTTTAGTCTCAAATCCGCATTTAATAAGAATGTTAGCGGCGTCTCTTACAGGGCCGAGTATTTTGCCGCTGTACATGCCTATCACCGTATCGCCCTTTCCCGCGTGCCTTACATGGCCCGGCCCCACAAGCGTGGCGCCGTGATTTGTGACGCCCGCTATAATGTGCTCGGGCCCGAAATGATCGTTCAATACCTGTACGTTACCGATGCCGTTCTGCAGGGTCAGGATGAAAGTCTTTTCCGATATCAGGTCCTTTATATCCTTGCAGGCATCATCGGTAGAATAACTCTTGACGCAGATAAATACCAGATCGCACGGGCCCACTTCTTCCGGGTTGGCAGATACATCGATGGCGCAGGAGACAGTGCTCATCCCCTCTATGCGTATTCCGCCTTCGCGTATACGCTTCGCCCTCCGAGGAGAGTTATCAATAAGCCAGACCTCTTCTTTCGTCTTTGCCTTTAATAACCCCGCGAGCAAAGATCCGAGGGCGCCCGGTCCAACTACAGCGATCTTCACTTTATGCCCTGCTTCAGCTTATTTATCTCTTCATCTTTGATAGCAAAGCTTTGGCTTGAGTCCGGAAAGATACCTTTCTCGACTTCATCCTTATATTTTTTCAGTCCATCCGATATTACGTCGGAGAGCTTCACGTATTGCTTTACGAACTTCGGAACAAACCTGTCGAAGAGCCCCAGCATATCGTTCGTTACCAGCACCTGACCGTCACAATATCGTCCGGCACCTATGCCTATTGTCGGGATCGTCAATTTTTCGGTAATGAGCTTCGCAACTTGATCGGGCACGCATTCCAGCACTATCGCAAAACATCCCGCGCGCTCCAGGGCATAAGCTTGCTCTAATATCTTATTGGCGCCTTCGGCATCTTTACCCTGGACCTTGAATCCGCCGAGCTTCGATACGGTCTGTGGCGTTAATCCCAGATGGCCCAGGACAGGAATGCCGGCATTGACTATCGCTATCGTGGCGTCCATAACCTCTTCGCCGCCTTCTAATTTTACGGCATCGCATCCCGCCTCCTTCATGAACCGTCCGGCGTTGCGGATCGCGTCCTCCTTCGAGACCTGGTATGACATGAACGGCATATCCCCGATAAGAAAAGCGTATTTCGTTCCGCGCCGCGCAGCGATGGAGTGATGGATCATCATATCCATAGTTACCGACACGGTTGAGTCAAGCCCAAGCACTACCATGCCGAGCGAATCACCGACTAAGATAACGTCTATGCCTGCGTCGTCCACGAGCCTCGCCATGGGATAGTCGTACGCGGTGAGCATCGTGATCTTCTTCCCGTCACGCTTCTTACTCTGCAGATCGGTAATAGTTATCTTCTTTCTTTCCATAAAGAGCTCCTTCTACTTTTTTCTGTACGCGTCGATGAACGATTCGCAATATATGCTCTTGTTTAAAAGTAGCTCTGCCGTTATGAGCGCATCCATCAGTTCTTTGTCGAGCGGATCGAGTATCGCCGATGTAAGGCCGTTCGCGACAGCCATCGTAAGAAACGTGCGGTTGATGAGGCTGCGAGACTTTATGCCTTGAGTAAGGTTCGACAGCCCCAATACCGTCTGGGGCGCCGGATTACATAATAACCTGAACTCGCGCAGCGATTCGAGCACCTCGGCCGCTTGCGCCTGGGCTACGTTCAGAGGCAAGAGAATGGGATCCAAATAGAGATCTTCCGTATTTATCCCGTACTCTATCGCCTTCGCCACCAGAACTTGCGCAAGCTCCAACCTGCTGGCTTTGCTATTGGGCACGCCGGACTTATCCATAGCGAGGCCGATAACCTGAGCGTTATATTTCCTGGCAAGTCCAAAAAATATATCCATCCTCTCGGGATCCGCGCTTGTCGAATTTATGACCGCTCTTTTTCTGGCGATCTTTAGCCCTTCTTCTATGACATCGGCCTTCGTCGAGTCTAGCGACAGCGGCACTTCTACCACGGCCTGTATAGTCTCAACAAGCCACTTCATATCTCGAGCGGGGTCTTTTGAGTAAGGACCCATGTTGACGTCAAGCATTGACGCGCCCTCTTTAACCTGCTCTAAAGCAAGGTGCTGGATTATGTCGGACTCTCTATTGGCGACCGCCCGTGAGACATCTTTATACATTCCGTTGATAAGTTCGCCTATGATGATCACTTACCATCCTCCTTCATCATCTCTTTTATATAGCTTGTGACCGCCCCGGCCGAATCGGGGTGCCTTAATACCAGTATATCCGCGCCCGCCTGAAGCAGCGAGACCGAAGTCGCTATCTCCCAATTCACGCCCTGGCGAACTCCGAACTCCTTCGCCTCCTTGACCTTCCATGTCTCGGCGCCGACAAATAATATGAAGGGCATAGAGAGCATCTTATCGCCGATAAATGCCGCGAGCCTCGCCCGTTCCATTATGGAATATACGTACTCCATGCCATACCCCAACGCCGTCATGGTAGTATGCATCACTATCCTCTTCGGATCGAATCCCATATCGCTTATCAATATATTTACCTGCTTGGCTATGTTTACGTCTATGGGCGATTCGGAAATTATTGAGTGCCCGTCCGCGAGGCACGTCGCGGTGAGCGTCTTATAATTCTCCTGGGTGGCTATGCCAAAGAGGCAATTGCGGCCTTTTAATGCCTGGCTTGCTTTCGGCAATAGATCGTTGTCCTTGTCGTCATCACCGCATCCTGTTACGATAAGCGGCACTTTCACTTCCCGGGCGATCGCTTTCAATACCGAGACCGATTCTGCGGAAGATCTGTTGCCGTAATCCGGATGGACGCTCTGGAGCCTGACACAGAGAAGTTTTGTTTTGAATCTTTCAACGGCCGCTTTAGCCCATCTTACAGGGTCTTTTATCGCGTCGCCATACGACTCTCGTAAGGTATCCGGCCAATCTTCCGGCTCGCTATCCAATATCTCAAGCGCGGTGACTGGCGCATGCGGCATCGTGCCCTCTTTAAAAAGAAACGGCAGCGCAGTCTCACCCCCGACCTTTATCACAGAGGCGCCGGGGGGGCCTATCTCTACGACATTTATAGCATTACTGTACCTCTCTTTGACAAGCTCTATAGCCATATTATTTCTGCTCCATTAAATTAAAAAAGATCTCTCTGGTCTTATCCTTGATAGTTGTGCTCTCAAACGCAAATATAGGCTTGTTCGATATGCTCCAATCCTCAACCGATGCGTCGTATGGAATAACCCCGGCGAACCTCACCCCTGTGGCGCGTATCTCATCCTGCAGAGGCTCTAAGAAACCCGCCACCTTATTGATGACCAAGGAGGCGGCACCCACCTTTATACCCAGTTCCTTTACAAGATCGGATATCCTTTTAGCGCTCCTTATGCCGATGACTGAATAGTCGCTTATAAGCAACAGTTTGTCGATCGACCTCATCATCCGGCGCGATATGTGCTCCATCCCTGCCGCGTTATCGATCACAACAAAGTCATAGTTCTTTATCACGCGCGCCATTAGGTCTCGCAGCAGATTATTTACATAACAATAACACCCTGGCCCCTCGGGCCTACCCATCACCAGGAGGTCGAAACCCTTCTCCTCTACGACCGCCTCCTGTATCCGCATCTCGATGAAGCGCTCTTTCGTCATGCCGGCCGGGATAGAGTCAATGTGCTTTGAGACGTCATCACATATACCGGCTATCGAATCGCAGCCCTTTATTCCCAGCGCCTCGGGTAATGTAGAATTCGGATCCGCATCTATGGCAAGGACAGAACCCTTCTTATCTGTTACCAGATAATCTACCAGAAGCGCCGCGAAGGTAGTCTTGCCCGTACCGCCCTTACCGTTGACCGCTATAACCGTACCGATGGGAACCTCCCGAGGTCGGTATGCGGAAAGAAGAGCGACGCCACATATTCATCCATGTAGTTCGGCTCCGAGCTAAGATCTACATACGTGATATTTTTATAGACCTCGCGCGCCTTCATGAACGCGTCGCGCGACAATAGTGACATCCGCGCTCCCGCGAGAGACGAATTCCCTATGAATTCATATCTGGATCTGTCGGCATCGGGCAAAAGTCCGATAAAGACGGCATTCTCGATATTCAGGTAATTGCCGAAACCGCCGGCAATATATATCTTCTTTACGTCGCCGAGAGGTTTTTCTACTTTATTCAGAAGCGAAATTATCGCGCTGTATATGGCGCCCTTGGACCTTTTGAGGTTCTCAATATCGTCCTCAGTGATGACAATATCTGTGTCCACTACGAATTCGTATCCGGTATCGGTCTTTCTGATATTTTTTGATTTTAACGCGCGGTCTATCTTCCCGTTCCTGCCTATGACGCCACTCTTCAGCATCTGGCATAATAAGTCGATATACCCCGAGCCGCATATGCCTTTTGGCTTTCCATCATCTATGGTAACCGCCTTGGTATTTAGATCTTTATCTATTTCCGCTCCTTGTATCGCTCCCTTTACAGCTTTCATTCCGCATTCCAGGCCGCTCCCCTCAAACGCCGGGCCTGCGCTCGCCGCGGCGCCGATCATCCATTCTTTATTACCGAGGACAATCTCGCCGTTGGTGCCTATATCGATAAGGAGCGACAACTCCCCATTCTCCGCCAGCCCGCAGGCGATAATGCCTGAGACTATATCACCGCCTACATAGGTAGTGACCCCCGGCAGGAACGCCGCTATCCCTCTTGGGTTTATCTCTATCCCCGCTTCAGGCGCATGTATCGTTTCAAATACGGCGGTAGTGGGAACATAAGGCGCTTTCCTGATATTCGTGGGATCGACTTTTAGCAAGAGGTGCATCATAGTCATATTCCCTGCAAAGACGATGCAATAGACGTCGGTCAGAGCTATCTTTTCTGCGGCGGAAAGGTCCAGTATTATCTCGTTGATATTGTCGAGCACGGCCACGCTAAGTTTACCGAGCCCCTCCAAATTAGAGGCGTAGATTATCCTCGTGATGACATCGGAGCCGTAGAGAGACTGTTTATTGAACGCGATCCTCGTCCCGAGTATATTTTTGTTATTCAGGTCTATGAGCTGGCCCACAACCGTCGTCGTCCCGATATCGAAGGCAAAGCCGTAATTGGTTTTTGTGGTATCTCCCGGCTCGACGGTTATTATATCGAGCGCATCATCCTTATCGGCAACCGTTACAGTTACCTTGAAATCGCTGTCGCGCAGAACTTCACTTAAATGTTTCAGGTTCGCAAGGTTTGTTGAGATATGGACATTGTTAAGCTTATGCGATATCTCCCTGCATATCCTGTCGAGATCGCTTAAGTTATCATCCTGCGTCGGTTTCAAGAGCTCGATATATATTTTTTTTACGAGCGGCGAAAATTTAAATGCGTTCTCTCTCTTTGATACAACGCCCCTGGTAAACTCCTCGGATTCGTGCGCAAGTGACGAACGCGCTTCCAGAGACTCTTTCGGGACATTTACATCGAGATCGGACTCGACAATTGTCTGGCAAGCGAGAGCCTCTTTCTTGTTTATAAGGACCTTGCATTTGCCGCATATACCTTCGCCGCCGCATGCCGCATGGAGCATGACCCCGGATTTGATCGCCGCGGTGAGCAGGTCCGTGCCATGAGCGACCTTCACCTTCTTCTTTTGGGCCGTAAAATTTATCGTGAATTCTTTCACTATATTTTTAAATTCCTCAAGTAGTTGGGGATCCCCGATGCTTCACGCGGCCCCACGGAGATCTTCCAGCCGGTTATCTCTTCCAGCTTTCCGCTCATGACTGAGACGTATCCCGGTATGACGAGTCTTTTGTGCCCTACTATCTTCTCCAAGCCAAGCGACCTGATGGTCGCGTCTATCGATTCCGGGGTGAACTTTTCCGCCGCCCAGGCGGTCAGGACCGACATACCTTCGGCGTCACAGCAAACTATATATGTCGGCACCTTGCTCGCTTCGACTTCACCGGCTACTGTGAAATAGGTTATCGAGAAATTGGTCGTAATGATAACCGGTGAGGCCTTGCCGACCTTACCTATCTCATAAACTTTTGGTTCCACCTGCACCGGCTTCTGCGGATCCGAATATATATCCTGTCTCGTCACAAGTAGCGGCAGGATGAAATCTTTATCGGTATTCTTGACTATAACGAGGCCCGCGTATTTTAATACATAGGATATGGCCTCAGCCAGTTCGGCATAAGGCTCGACTGTGGTCGTGAAAGCCAATAGCGGATAACCGAGCGATCGCTCATTCTTCTTTAATGCTGTTCTTCGGATAGATGTAAAATCCTGGATAGCGCCGGACGCTCTCTTGCCTTTGACGCTTATGACGATCTCTTCGACGCCTGCCTGCTTGACTTTGGCCGTAACTTCCGCCGCCTCTTCGGCACTGGCACAAGTTATTGCCAGCGGCAGATTATATTCCTTCGCCAGTTTTACAAAACCATCTAGATCTGAACCTCCGTCCCAAATAATCAGCGGCCTCTGCTTGTGGTATGGGACGTTTAAACGCCCCCTACCATTATGGATAACTTCTTCTATGGCTTTTGCTGATCCCGAGAGAAGAGCGACATTCAACGTTGTCATGCCCGCAACTTTATTGGCAACGTTCAAAAACTTTGCGCTATCTCCGGAGGTGTTTTTAACACAGATCAAATCTACCAAAATCTCTTGACCGACCCTCTCGAATTTAAGAGCGTTTATTTTTGAAATTTTATCATCAAGCTCATTATCTTTCAGCGTGTCTTCGACCAGGATGCCGATTCCGGCAGGATGATAAAACTTCTGCTCGTGCCGGTACATGACGGTCTCATTACCCATCTCTAATCTATTCTCTCCGGCGCCTATCGTCACGAGCTTTATCGGGGGCTGGCTGGCGCTCTCCAGCACCAGCTTCGCCTCTGCGGTAACGTGAGGGCATCTGTCGAGCGAAGCCTTCTTCTGGGCAAGCGCCATCGCGAAAGCAAGGCACGTCGCGAATCCGCAGTCCTTGCAATTGGTCTTTGGTAGAAGCTTATAGATATCGAGTCCGGTTGGAGCCATCTAAAATCCTTCGATCTTATCTCTTTACATCAATGGCGGCATTGTGAATGCCGGATGATTGACTTTCTCCAGATATTGCACTAAAGCTACCGCGTCAGTCGCAATCGTTTCATCGGCGATCTTACTGATAAGGTCCGGTTCGCCGATCTCTTCGCAGCGCTTCTTCAATTTGTCACCGAGCGCCTCTTTTAATTCTTTGGGCATCCACACTATGCGCTTCAATCCGCCTTCGGCAGAAATGAATTTTTTACTGACGATATATAGTCTCCCTACTCCCAGGAACCCCGGCGTCTGGTTCCCGCCGCCGACCATATTTGCCAGTGTCGTAAACTTCATTCCCGCGGGAGTCTCGCCAGCGTATTCCCTGTTAACGACCATTACGCCGTTGGCCTCAGGCGCTATCGCTACAATGCATTCAAAGCAGCCGCACGAAGTCATGGGTGAATCTATCAGTGAATATATCGACATCTGGCTCACGCGCTGATGCGATGCGTCATGAATGAATCTGTTTATGCCTTCCCATATGCCTTTTTCGGCATCGACGACTTTATTCTTCTTTATAGGCTGATTGCCGCCTGTCGGAGTTATCTCGTGCGCCGCTTTAGCGTCGAGCCATGAATATGCGCCGCATAGGCCGAGCCTCTCGGGGCTCACCACGCAGACGTGATCGGGAGCGAAGCTCTGGCATAGCGTGCAGCTGTAAAATGTATCTACGGATTCGTCGGTCATCCCCGCGAGGCGCTCGTCGCGCGCCACATAAGCCTTGCGCGCTTCAGGTAAAAGCTTGCCCACTTTCTTCTCATCGGTTATCAATTTTACCTGCACCTTATCGACTATCGCGCCATATTCGTCATGGAGCTTTGCCGCCAGAAGGTCCCCGAAATGGCGTATCTTGAATCCTGCTTTCCTGGCATCCTTGGAGATCCTCATCCAGTTCATGTCGCGCTGGCCCATGTGGAATATACCCATGGCGTAATTTAAGAACTTATGTATCTGTCTTTCAAGTATGGGCTCGTAATCCTCGGCCATCTTTCTGCCCGCGACTTCAATAAGTATGCCGAGCGGCGCGCTCGAGCCCTCCTGCATCGAATCGATCTCAGGCCCGATGACCTCTATCTTACCGTCTTCAATATCGTCCATCTTTCTCATCTTCAGGTATTCGAATGCCGGCGAATATTTTCCGCCGAATTGTACAAAAGTATTTTCTTTTCTTACCCGCTCGCCCTCGAATGCGGCCGAGCAGGGCACCGGTATAGGGATCTGGACGATCTTGATCTTTATGCCGCGCGCCTCTATAGCCTTTTGCACTATTTTTTTGTGGTCAAACTCTTTTATAAGACACTCCTCGTGTGCGCATACTCCGGCCACTCTTACTTCCGGCAGGTCCAGGTCCGTTATTATGGGCACCCCCGCCGCGAGCGCGCCCGCGCCCGTAGCGGCCTTAACTTCATCAACCCCGCCCAGTAGAAGTACGAATGCCGGCACCCTCTCCCGCACATAATCCACGCAGGCTTTTGCGTTACCCGGTTTTATTCCACCGAATGTCAGAGCCGCCCTTATCGCGAAGTTCAGCACATATACTGTCGAGATGGTATCGCGTCCGAAAGGAACCACATATGATTCGAGCCCCATACTCAGGCCGCCGTTCTTCAGCTGGTCTACTATGCTTACTCCGTCGACGTTGCCCCCTACAAGAGTGAGGATATTGCGTTTCTGCAGATCTCTCACGATATCGATGGCGGCCAGATCATCTTTTGCCCTGCCCAACACCACCGCTATACCTGAGATCCTTCCGTCTACAAGTTGAATGCCGAGGCTCCTCAATAACGTGTCCGGCAGGAACCCGGGACAACCCTCTTGTGGCTCTTTGCCATAGAGGTATCTCAAAGCAGATATCAACTCTTCAGCGAGCATAGCCGCGACTCCGGAATCAAGAGCGTCCTTTAGAAATGCATCCCACTTATTTTCATCGTCGGGAACTTCAGCTAATAATGTCTTAGCTGTAGACAATATCTTCTTCGCGTCCGATAATGACTTAGTCTCCAGCCCTAAAAGCGCGTTGGCTAAAGGCAGATAGAATGCGGTCTCAGAGAAACCGACCTGTTGGTCAAGGCCTTTTTCACTTATAGCTTTATTTAAAAACTCATCGGCCTCGGCATATAACTTCTTCGCGCCGCTCACCATCAGTCTCGCGACACTCTTAATCGTCAATTCCCGGGTTGTCTTTGCCATTTGGCTTTCCTTCTTTTACTATGAACTATCAACTATGAACTATCTTAGTCCCGCTGCGTCCAATACCAGCGGGACCTTCTTATCCCAGCCTATCGGCATTATGTGCACTCCCTGACACAATGGCTTCAATTCCTTGATCAATCGTGCCGCTATCTCTATTCCTTTAGCGCTCTTTATGCTTGCGCCCTCCATCTCTTTGATCAGCTCCTCCGGGACAAATACGCCCGCGATATTCTTATTCATGAATCTGGCCATCCCGGCCGACTTCAATAATACGATGCCGGCGAGTATCGTAGTCTTCAGGTCTTTTGACGCGTCCAAAAATCTTTTGAATAGTTCGATGTCATACACCGCCTGGGTCTGAAAAAATACCGCGCCTGCTTCGATCTTCTTCTCCATCTTGATGATCTCCGGCTCCAGAGGATCGGCTCCGGGATTTACTACCGCGCCTACGCAAAATTTAGGGGCTCCTTTCAAAGGATTCCCCTTCATGTCAAATCCTGCCCGCAAGCCCTTGATGACATCCAGGAGCTCCACCGAACCAAGGTCAAATACCGGCTTCGCTTCAGGGTGATCGCCCGCGGTCGTGTAATCTCCCGTGAGAACGAGCACGTTCTCTATTCCTAGCACGGCAGCGGACAACAGATCCGATTGAAGAGCTAGCCTATTCCTGTCGCGGCACGTCATCTGCATTATCGGCTCAACGCCCTTCTGCTTCAATAGGCAGCATACAGCGAGCGAGCCGACCTTTAAGATGGAGCTCTGCAGGTCTGTGACGTTCACCGCGTCCACTCTGCCCTTAATAAGGTCAGTATCTTCTAAAAGCTCTCTGACGTCTATACCCTTCGGAGGCCCGATCTCAGTCGTTACGACAAATTTCCCGGACCTGATCTTTTCGCAAAATGTCATTTTAAATCCTCAGGTATCCGTCATTGCGAGGAGGCCTTTAGGCCGACGAAGCAATCTAGATTGCTTCGCTTCGCTCGCAACCTTCGGGATTGCTTCGGCCACTTCGTGGCCTCGCAATGACATTCTTGAACAGCTCAACTACATTACGCATCAATATTGCCGTTGTCAAAGGCCCTACCCCGCCCGGAACGGGCGTAATGTATGAGGCCTTCTTAGATGCAGCGTCGAATTCCACATCGCCAACTATCTTTTCGCCGACCTTATTTATGCCGACATCTATGACTATCGCGTTCTCTTTTATCCAGTCGCCTTTTAATATCCCGGGCTTACCTACAGCTGATATCAGGATCTCGGCCCGTTTTACGTGGTCGGGCAGAACGCCGCGCTCACCTGTCGCGATATGACATACGGTGGTGGTCACAAATTTATTTAAAAGCATCAGGCTAAGCGGCTTACCGACTATCTCCGAATGGCCTACCACGACCGCTTCTTTTCCGTACAAATTTATTTTGGTAGATTCCAATAGCTCCATCACTGCCATAGCGGTACAGGGCCCTATCATATATTGGCCCGATATTATCCTGCCAAGATTCTCTGGATGCATGCCCTCGGCATCTTTCGAGGGAGATATCACGCTTATCAGCCTCCTGGCGTCTATCCCTTTCGGTACAGGAAGCTGTAATATAATCGCCGTAATACCGTCATCCACATTCATATTTTTTATAAGGTTCTCGGCCGCGGCCTGCGAAATGGTATCGGACACGACCTTTAACTCATACTCAATGCCGAGTGAATCGGCAACCTTCTTCTGAGCCTTCGCATAAACTGCCGATGATGAATTCTCGCCTATCTGGAGCGCCACCAGTTTCGGAGCGCGTCCTCTCTTAGCTTTTAAGCCTTCGACTTCGGCCTTGATCTTAGCCTTCAGGATATCCGCTATAACCTTTCCTTCCAATAGCTTAGCGCTCATCTGATCACCTCTTCGCACTTTTCCAGTATATCCTCTTTAATCTTAGGCAGCTCTTCCTCTAAAGGCTGAAGCACCTTATGCATTTCGCCTATAAAATCCGTATCCTTGATGTACTTAAGATTTATATAGACATTGTACTTTGCCGCAAAGAAAGCGCCTTCAAGGCATATCGTGGCGATCGCCACATCCGTAATAAGGTTCTTGTTGCCGCGGTCGGCGAGCTCTTCACACAGCTTGAGGCATTCTGTGCATAGATTACAAACCTCATAAGGCGGCTTTGCCGCTTCCTTGTAAGCAGCTTCCAGCTCCGCGTCATCTTTGCATTCTTTGATGGCCTTTGACAACTTGCCGTACGCCTCGATGTCGGCATCTACCAAGGCCTGTAATCTCTTTCTGGTTTCTTCGGTCTTCTTAAGGACCGCTTCCGCGCCCTTGGTATAATTGGCCACCATCGACATTAGTCCCGCGCCAATCGCGGCGTTAAGGGCGGCGGCGCTTCCTCCGCCCGGAGCGGGCTTACGTGCCGCCAGATCGTTCAGATATCTTTCGATGCTCTCTTTAATGTACATAATTTCGTTCTCCCCTTAGCGTCCACATCGATAGATTCACCCACCGGATGCGACGGCAGGCTTGGCATTGTCAGTATCTTCCCGCATAATGCATATAAGAAACCGGCACCGACCGATGGCCTGATCTCGCGTACCGGCAGTATAAAGTCTTTCGGGGCGCCTTTCAGCGCCGGATCGTGCGATAACGATAGATGGGTCTTCGCCACGCATATAGGCAGTCCTCCCAGTCCGAGCTTCTCGTATATATCCACATTCAATTCGGCGAGCGGCTCATAGCTGACCCCTTTAGCGCCGTATATCGACTTAGCTATTCTTTCCATCTTCTCTTTTATCGGAGTTGCCGCTGGATACAAAAACTTGAAAGAGCTCTTTACCTTTACCGCCCCTATGACGGCCTTACCGAGATCGGCCCCGCCCGCGGAGCCCTTCGTAAATACCTTGCTCTCGACGCAAGAATGAGCGCCCGATTTTAACGCTATCTTCTTCACAAGAGCTATCTCCTTATCGGTATCCGTCTTGAATCTGTTTATCGCAACTACGCAAGGTATACCGTAGATAGTGGAATTCTCTATCTGCTTCCTGAGATTCGATGAGCCAAGATCCACGGCCTTTAAATTTTCACGCTCGATCTCCTTGTCGAGCGGTCTGCCGACAGTCATCTTGAATATGCCTGAATGTATCTTAAGAGCTCTTATGGATACGACCAGGACTACCGCATCCGGCTTAAGAGCGCTCTGCCTGCATTTGATATTCACGAATTTTTCCAGTCCGCAATCCGCCCCAAAACCGGATTCGGTGACGACGAAGTCCGCGAGCTTTAGGCCCACCCTGTCGGCGATGACAGAACTATTTCCGTGGGTGATATTCGCGAATGGACCCGTGTGAATTATACATGGCGTGCCCTCGTTCGTCTGGACAAGATTCGGCTTAACGGCGTCGCGCAATAGGAGCGCCATCGAGCCCGCGACCTTCAGGTCTTCGCAGGTGACCGGTTTGCCGTCCTTCGTGAGGGCGACTATTATCTTCGAGATCCGCTTTCTTAAGTCAGGAATCGATTCGGAAAGGGCCAGGATCGCCATAAGTTCACTGGCAGCGGTAATGTCGAAACCGGTCTCTCTCTCCACTCCGTTATCGCCGCCGCCGGAGCTTATCACGACTCGCCTCAAAGCGCGGTCATTAACATCTACTACCCTGCGCCAATAGATGCGCTCAATATCGATATTTAGAGCGTTTCCCCGGTAGAGGTGGTTGTCTATGAACGACGCGCAAAGGTTATGCGCCTGGCTTACTGCGTGAATATCTCCCGTTAAATGCAAATTTATATCTTCTTCCGGGAGAACCAGGGACTTTCCTCCGCCGACCCCGCCGCCTTTTACCCCGAAGAACGGTCCAATAGACGGCTGCCTGATGCATGCGACCGCCTTTTTACCCAGCTTATTTAAGGCCATTGAGAGGCCTATAGTCGTAACAGTCTTACCCTCACCCAGATGCGTAGGCGTAACACCGGTAACTACAACATATTTCCCTTTGCGGGAACCCGGTTTTTTGAGAATATCGAGCGATATTTTGGCTTTAAAATCACCAAAAAGCTCGAGATTCTTCCTCGGTATCCCTAACCTCGCTGCTATTGCTGTGATTGGCCTCATCATTGCCATAATTATCCTTCATTAAGAGACGATTATTGTATTATAAAGCCTGGGCGGGGTCAATACAATTTGGTCGTAAGATCCCTGACCGGACGAAAACTATTGCGGTGTATGGGTGACGCGCCGTGGTTATTTAACGCTTCAATGTGGGACTTTGTTCCGTAGCCCTTATGCCTTGCAAAACCGTACTGCGGGTATATCTTGTCGTACTCTACCATTATCCTGTCTCTAGTTACCTTGGCTACTATCGATGCCGCCGCTATCGAAAGACTCTTTGAATCACCCCCGACAATGCACTTTAAGGGGCATTTTGTCGCTATCTTCATATTCCCATCGACTATTACGTAGTCGGGAGGGATCTTTAATTTTGAAATGGCCAGGCGCATCGCCTTCTTTGTCGCCTGGTAGATGTTGACCTTGTCGATCGTCTTCTCACCTACTATCCCCACTCCAACGATAGACTTTTCTAATATTTCCCGGTAGGCCTCTTCTCTTCTTTTTGCGGATAATTTCTTGGAGTCGTCTATGCGTCTCTTGAACCTGACATCCCTTATGATGACGGCGCCAGCGACAACGGGCCCCGCCAGAGGGCCCCTGCCCGCTTCATCGACACCGGCGATTGAACTGTACCCCGCGCTATTTAGACTCTTCTCGTGGAGCAGCAGCCTCGTTACTTTGAGCGTGTTCGATCTTTTCGTCAACCTTGGTCTCTTTCCCTACCTTCTTCTTAAGATAATAGAGTTTAGCCCTCTTCACATCGCCCTTCTTAATCACCACAATTCTCTCTATGGAAGGCGTGTGCAGCGGGAAGACCCTCTCCACCCCTTCGCCATAAGAGATCTTACGGACCGTAAATGTCTCTCCAAGGCCGGAACCTTTTTTGGCAATGACTATGCCCTCAAAAGTCTGCGCCCTCGTCTTGCCTTCTTCTACGATCTTGACAAGAACGTCTATGGTATCGCCAACGTTGAATTGCGGAATATCCTTCTTAAGATGTGCCGCCTCAACCAACTTTGTATATTTATCCATCTTCTTTTCCTTCCTTTCATTCTTCGCTTCGCTTAAGAATAAACCAACATTTAAGCAAGCGGTTTCTTGATTAAATCGGGACGGCGCTTAATCGTTCTATTTAAAGCCTCTGCGCTGCGCCATCTTTCTATTTTTTTATGGTTACCGCTTAAAAGAACATCGGGAACCTTCATGCCATTAAATTCTGCGGGCCTCGTATACTGCGGGTATTCGAGTAAATTGTTCTCAAACGACTCCTGGCTAGCCGAGTCGCAGTGGCCCAGCACTCCCGGAACCAGCCTTACAATCGCGTCGATCACGACAAGC
>Ga0268276_1001838_pt1 | contig 19391 bp, 18 predicted proteins | sample saktaG_4_FD_190145 | JGI IMG/M metagenome (GOLD analysis project Ga0268276, IMG submission 190145) | Saline water microbial communities from Sakinaw Lake, British Columbia, Canada - sak_2010_1_5_45m | ecosystem: Environmental > Aquatic > Non-marine Saline and Alkaline > Saline ... | reverse complement strand
GTCGATACGATCCAGCAGGGGGACAGGATGTTTAGGGTCACCATAAGCGAGGTTTAACAGGCTGTTTAAAAACATTCATCTGCGGCGTTTCCCTCGTCCTTCGTCACTGCGACGTACGTAAAAGTAGGACTCATTCCTCAGGACTTCGGGGGCCTTGCATCTAAACGTTTTTAAACAGACTGATGAAAAGAGTTTTTTCAACACCCTTTTAAAAGCGGCGGGAAAAGGCATGCGCCTGGATATTTGCGATACAACTGAATACCGCAGGCGGATAGTTATTATCCACATTGTTTCGTCTGTGTGCTCTGAAAAGGAAACTTGAACTTCGGGCAGATATGTAATATGCCTTTAATGACAAGAGTTTGCCGCATAGTCCTGTTTTGTGGCACGGCCCTTGCTCGCTAACATGGAAGCGAAAGAAGTTTCCCGTTCCGGATACAGTCAACAAGGATCGTTGCATGAAGAAAATGTTATCCGTGTTTATTGTTCTGTTCATGATTGCGCCGCTCACCGCAGGCGCGGAAGAACTCGTCAAAAAGGATGAGACTCTGGATCTCCAGCGCTGCATTGCCATAGCTGTCAAGAGGCAGCCGAATATCCTTGCAGCGCTGAACACCGTGAGGGTCAACGAAAGCAGGGTCGGCCAGGCAAAGGCGAACTATTATCCGCAGGTCAACCTGTCCGCGGGGTACAGCAGAAACTATACAGGATCCTCGTCGAGTGTCTACGGATCAAACAGCCCTTACAATGACTATTCCAGCTCCGTGACGTTGAGCCAGAATATCTACGACTTTGATAAAACGTCCACGCAGGTCAAAATCCAGAACTTGAACCGCGATTCGTCACAGCAGGATATGGCAAATGTCACGAGCCAGATCGTCTTCTCGGTGAAGCAGACCTATTATGCCCTTCTCCAGGCCATGAAGAACCGAGACGTGGCCATCGAAACCGTACGGCAGTTTCAACACCATCTCGAACAGGCGAAGGGATTCTTCGAAGTCGGCATTAAGCCGAAGTTCGATGTGACCAAGGCCGAAGTGGATCTCAGCAACGCGAAGCTCAATCTTCTGACGGCCGAGAACAATGTGAAGCTCGCCAGGGTCAATCTCAACAATGCCATCGGGCTCCCCGAAGCCCCGCCGTTCAGCATTGAAGACAACCTGGCCTTCCAGCCCTATGAAATCCCCTTCGAGGAGGCCTTGAAGAAGGCCTACGCCGGTCGTCCGGATCTTCAATCGCTGCTGTTGAAAAAGGCATCCCAGGAAAAGACCATCGATCTGGCAAAAAAGGGCTATTATCCCTATCTGACCGGTAATGCCAGCTACGGTTACGAAGGCCAGAGCTTTCCCGTCGACAAGGGCTGGGCCGTGGGAGCGACGCTCAACGTTCCTATTTTCAGCGGACTGTCCACCAAGTACCAGGTGGAAGAGGCGCAAGCGAGTCTCGCTGTCCTGAAGGCAAACGAGGAAACCCTTCGCCAGTCCATCTATCTCGATGTCCAGCAGGCCTGGCTCAATCTGCAGGTTGCAAAGGACAAGATCTCCACGGCGGAACTCTCGGTAAGGCAGGCCAATGAAAATCTCGATCTGGCCAACGGGCGCTACGCGGCGGGCGTGGGAAATCCCATCGAGGTGACGGACAGTCTCGTGGCCCAGAGCAACTCCAAGACCGCGCATGTCGGTGCGCTCTATGACTACAGGATCGCTCAGGCGAGCATTGAAAAGGCTATGGGAGTAAAATGACAAAACAAAAGATCATCATAAGCGTTGTCGCGGTCATCATTATCGCAACGGGTGCTTTTTTCCTCTTTCAAAGGGGAAATAACACCCCGAAATACAGAACAGAAAAGGTGTCGCGAGGCGATATCAAACAAACGGTCACCGCCACGGGAACCCTGAGCGCCGTCGTCTCGGTCCTGGTGGGCACCCAGGTTTCCGGAACCATCCAGAAGCTTTACGTGGATTACAATTCCATCGTGAAGAGGGGACAGATCCTCGCCCAGATCGATCCTTCCCTTTTTGAGGCGCAGGTCGCCCAGGCAAGGGCCAATCTTCAGGCGGCCCGGGCGAATGTGGAAAAAGCCGTGACGACCGTCGCGGATTCAAAAAGGACGTATGAAAGGAACAAAACGCTCCTCGCCAGAAACCTGATTGCTCAAAGCGACCTGGACACGTCGCAGACCAGCTACGACTCCAATGTGGCCCAGCTCAGCGCAGCCAGGGCACAGGTTGACCAGGCAAAGGCGGCCCTGAACACGGCCGAGATCAACCTCCGCTACACGAGGATTGTTTCGCCTGTGAACGGCATGGTCATCTCAAGGAACGTGGACGTGGGCCAGACCGTGGCGGCCAGCTTCCAGACGCCGACGCTCTTCACCATCGCCCAGGACCTGACTCAGATGCAGATCGATACCAGCGTTGACGAGGCCGACATCGGCAAGATCCGGGTCGATCAGCCCGTGGAATTCACCGTGGATTCTTATCCGGACACGACCTTCAAAGGAAAAGTTTCAGAGGTCCGGAACGCCCCGACGACGGTCCAGAACGTGGTCACCTATGACGTGGTCGTCAAGGTTCATAATCCGGAGTTCAAGCTCAAACCGGGCATGACGGCCAATGTCTCCATCACCACGGCAACGAAAAGCGGTTCATTGAGGATCCCAAACGCGGCATTGAGACTCCGTCTGCCGGAGACAGGACCGGCACCGTCAGATCAGAAGGCGGCCGGGGCAGGAGCCGGGACCGGTGTCTGGATTCTGGCAGGCAAGAAACCTCAGCGAGTCAGAATCGTTACGGGAATCAGTGACGGGAGTTACACCGAGGTTGTCTCCGGTGATCTCAAGGAAGGCCACGAAGTCATCGTCGAAGCAACGGGTGTTGAAAAGAAGACAAGCGCTTCCCCCACCCCGGGGTTCTTCAGGTAAAATGGCTATCATCGAAACGCGCGATCTGAATAAGATCTACGCCCTCGGCGAGACGGGCGTCCATGCCCTCGTAGACGTCTCCGTGAGCATTGAACAGGGAGAGTTCGTCGCCATCATGGGACCCTCGGGATCGGGCAAATCCACCTTCATGAACGTGATCGGCTGCCTCGATGAACCCACGTCAGGCCAGTATTTCCTCGAAGGGATCGACATCGGAAAACTCAACCGGGATGAACTCGCGGAAATCAGGAACAAGAAGATCGGTTTTGTCTTCCAGGGATTCAATCTTCTTGCCCGGACATCGGCCCTGGAAAATGTGGAACTGCCCATGCTGTATAACGGGACATCCCCGGCAGAGCGGCGGCAGCAGGCGCTCGCCTCCCTCAAGGCGCTGGGGCTGGAAGGAAGGGAACATCACCACCCGAACCAGCTCTCGGGCGGCCAGCAGCAGCGCGTTGCCATCGCGAGAGCCCTGGTGAACCACGCCCCCCTCATCCTGGCCGATGAACCCACAGGGAACCTGGACACGAAGACGAGCATCGAGATCATGGAGCTCCTGGTCAGGCTCAATGACGAATCGGGAATCACCATTCTCCTCGTGACCCATGAACCCGATATCGCGACCTACAGCAAGCGGTCCATTCGATTCCTGGATGGAAAAATCATCAGCGACGAACTCGTGAAAAAATCATGATCAGCATCCCATCGACGTTTAAAATATCCTTCCGGGCTCTCCGGGTAAACAAAATGCGCTCCGCCCTCACCATGCTGGGAATCATCATCGGCGTCGGCGCCGTGATCACCATGCTCGCCGTGGGCACGGGCGCAAGCGAGAGAATATCCAAACAGATTGCCAGCGTGGGAAGCAATCTCATCATTGTTCTGCCCGGAAGCACCACTTCCGGGGGAATCCGGATGGGCTCCGGGAGTCAGCCCACTCTCACCAAAGACGATGCCGATTCCATCGAGAAGGACTGCCCGGCTGTCGCCGAGGCTGCCCCTATCCTTAACGGTGTTGCCCAGATTGTCTATGGACACCAGAACTGGTCCACGGGCGTTTATGGATCCACGCCGAGCATTCTCGATGTGAGAGACTGGCCGCTTCATTCCGGAAGGAATTTCACGGAGCAGGATATCCGAAACGCGACAAAGGTGTGTCTCCTGGGGCAGACAGTGGTGGACAACCTTTTTGGTGCAACGGATCCCGTCGGCCAGATCATCCGGATCAAAAAACTGCCCTTCCTGGTCATCGGCATCCTGGAACGGAAAGGCCAGTCGCCGACGGGACAGGATCAGGACGACACCATTTTCATACCGGTCACGACGGCTCAGAAGAAGATCTTTGGAACGGCCTTTCCCGGCATGGTGAGAATTATCATGGTGAAGGCGAAGAGCACCCAGGATCTGGACGCGGCCGAAAAGCAGATCATCTCACTCCTCCGGCAGAGACACCATATCGGGCAGAAGGCGGACAACGATTTCAGCACCCGAAATCTCACCCAGATGATGCAGGTGGCGGAGCAGTCCACGAAGGTCATGACCCTCCTCCTCGGGGCCATCGCCTCCGTCTCCCTCCTCGTGGGCGGCATCGGCATCATGAACATCATGCTCGTCTCCGTCACGGAGAGGACACGGGAGATCGGGATCCGGATGGCCGTCGGCGCAAAAACCATGGATATCCGTCTGCAGTTCATCATCGAGGCCCTTTCTCTCTCCCTCATCGGAGGCCTCATGGGAATCATTATCGGAATCTCGGGCTCAAAGCTGCTGTCGATGCTCGCCGGATGGTCGACCATCGTTTCGCCCCTTTCGGTCCTGCTGGCCTTCGGTTTCTCCGGCCTGGTGGGAATCTTCTTCGGCTTTTATCCCGCCTACAAGGCATCGCTCCTCAACCCCATCGACGCCCTGCACTACGAGTAGGGGTATCTCTTTTCTCCTTGACAGACATTCCTGAACTGCTATCTTTTAGAACGCCTCGCTTCATGTGCTGTTTTTCCCGGACGGACTGAAGCAGGAAACATGACCGCTGACACACAGGGGGGAAAATGGGAGAAACCATCATACAGGTCGACGCCTTTACCGATAAACCCTTTACCGGAAACCCCGCCGCCGTCTGCATCCTTTCCGAGCCTCGGGACGACGCCTGGCTGCAAAAGGTGGCCGCGGAAATGAATGTCTCGGAAACGGCCTTTCTCACGAAAAGCAAGGATGGTTTTGATCTCCGCTGGTTTACCCCGACCGTGGAAGTGGATCTTTGCGGACACGCGACCCTCGCAAGCGCCCATGTCCTGTGGGGGAAAGGCTATCTCGCGTCCGGGGAACAGGCGCGCTTCCATACGAAGAGCGGCCTTCTCACGGCAGAACTCCGGGACGAATGGATCGAAATGAACTTCCCCGCGGAGCCCGAAAAAAACGCGGAAGCTCCCGCCAGCCTCGCTAAGGCCCTGGGCATCGAGACGATGCTTTACACGGGGAAAAACCGTTTTGATTTTCTTGTGGAAGTGCCTTCGGAGGAGACCATCCGCCGGATGACGCCTGATTTCACGCTCCTTTCGACCATCGATACCCGGGGCATCATTGTCACGAGCCGGTCCGTCGCCGGTTACTGCGATTTCGTATCCAGGTTTTTCGCGCCCCGGGTCGGCGTAAACGAGGATCCCGTTACGGGATCCTCCCATTGCTGCCTCGGTCCCTACTGGGGGAAGCGGCTGGAAAAGAAAGAGCTGATCGCCCGCCAGATCTCTCCCCGCGGAGGCGTGCTCCGTGTCCGCATCGGCGGTGATCGGGTCTACATCAGCGGCCAGGCGGTCACGGTGATGGAAGGAAAACTGGACGTATGAGAACGATGCTCCGCTCCCTGTGCATCCTGAGGCTCCTTTACAGGGCCGGGATGCCCGTGGGCGAACCGTTCGTCCAGAGCGGGATCTTCCTTCTCCAGGAAGCGATGGGGGAAAATCTTGATTGCGGTTTTTATCTGGACCGCTATGGCCCCCGCTCCCGCGAAATCTTCGAGAACATCCTCGTCCTTGAACAGGAGGGAAAAATCACGATCAGCGGCTCTCCCCGGGGGCTTTTGATTGAGGTGACTGAAAGCGGAAAGGCTTTCGTGAACAAGGGAGGCGAATGGGGCGCCTTCTTCGACGTCCCCCCGGTCAGGATACCGGAGGACCGGATCGATGCGGTCTTCACGGTCATCAGCCGTGACACGCCGATCGGCATGGAATCCCTGGGAACAGCGCTGTTCTTAGCAATCTCCGCGAGCAGTTCCGATGCCTTCCTGGAAGAACTGAATGCCGCGAAAGACGAGAAAAAGCTCTCGGACGAAATCAGCAACCGATCCGTTATAGAGGCTCTCCGGCGTCTGAAGCGTCTCGGCATCAAGTTTACAGGCGAGGATCTCTAACGAGGGACATTGGAAAGGGTCCTTGCGGCGCTATTTTAGTGCTTGAAATGGATTTTGCTCTAAGGTACAAATGGCCTGTCAAGAGAACATGAAAGGAGAGAGATGATGAAAAGATCCGGCCTGCTGATCGGTGTTTTATGCCTCCTGCTGGCCCTGTCCGCCTGCGGTTACAAAAGCCAGAAACAGGGCGCCTTGATCGATGACGCACGGGTGCAGGAAAGTGTTGTCGACGGCAAGACAACAAAGTCGGACGTGGTGCTTGAATTCGGTCCCCCTACCAAAACCATGGATAACGAGAAGATGTTTTTCTATACCTGGTCGGAAACAAGCAAATCCAGCATACCGCTGTACGGCGGGGAGACCACCGTCACCCATAACCTCATCATTCTCTTCGATGACAAGGGGGTCGTGAAGAGCCACAAGATCACCCAGACCGCGGGAGAGTCCAAGGCCGGCTTCGGCGGTCAGAAGGATAAGTAATCAAGCCCCTTGACTTCGATCACCCGGCAGAACTTTTTCCTGCCGGGTGATGATCCCTCTTCATTCCGCCTCATATCCGGCTTTCCGGATCCGCTCCGCGATGATCTTGCGGTCAATGGGTTTGTCTTCGTCGTAAGTGGCCTCGCCGGATTGGAGATCCACCTTCACATTTTTTATTCCCTCAATAGCCTGCAGGGCATTGGTCACGCGCATGACACAGTGATTGCAGGACATCCCCTTGACTTTGATCGCCGACATGGACTGCCCTCCTTTCGCTTATTCCAGCGTTTCCCATTCTTCCAGGCTGCCTGGAGCCTGTTCTCCATCGCCGCGGTCCCAGTCGAGCCATCCGGTGCACCGGAGACAGACCGCCTCCGCGGCCTTCCCAGGGGTCTCGTACGAGCCGAGCCACATGCCGCCGACGCATAACTCGTAGCCGCTGGGGACCGTTATGTCTACGCCGATGGTAAACGTTCCCGTACTGGATCGGAAAACATACATTGCGTAAAACCCCCGTTCAGAGTTTAACAGGCTGTTGAAAAGCATTTTTTCAACGCCCTTTAGTGTCTAAAGTTCAAAAACGAAATGCATATGACTTAGAGCTGGAAATAACGATCCATGAGGGCCCGATCGGATATATCCTTTTCCCGAGCATCCCCTTCAGCCCTTGATACAGCCCAGGGCCCTCAGCCTGGCGACCTTTCTGGAAATTCCGGCCTCGTGGCAGACATTCACCACCTCATGAATATTTTTGTATGCCTCGGGCATCTCTTCGGACAGGGTCCCCTTGCCCGCGGCCATGACGATCACTCCCCGATCCGACATCTCTCTGCGGATGGACCGCCCCCTGCCCGCTTTCATTGCCTGGGAACGGCTCATGACCCTTCCCGCGCCGTGGCAGGTGCTTCCGAAAGTCTCCTGAAAAGCCTTCTCGGTCCCCGCAAGAACGTAGGAGCCCGTTCCCATGTCGCCGGGTATCAGCACCGGCTGTCCGGACTTGCGGTAGATATCCGGCAGGGAGGGGTGCCCGGGCGGAAAGGACCGCGTCGCCCCCTTGCGGTGGACGCAGACTTTCGTATTTTTTCCCTCCACAGGCAGCTCTTCGAACTTGGCGATGTTATGACAGACGTCGTAGACAAGCCGCATCCCCAGGTCCGCCGGGCTTCTGCGCAGCGTCCTTTCAAACACCTCCCTCGTCCAGTGCATGAGCACCTGGCGGTTCGCCCAGGCGTAATTGGCCGCGCAGGCCATGGCGGCAAAATATTCTTTTCCCTCCCGGGAGTCCAGGAAGGCGCAGGCCAGCTGCCGGTCCGGCAGAGGGAATCCAAGCTTCGGGATCAGCTTGACGAGCCTGGCCAGATAATCATCGCAAACCTGATAACCGAGCCCCCGGGAACCGGAATGGATCATGACCACCACCTGGTCTTTTTGCAAGCCGAAGGCCGCGGCAATGGTTTCATCAAAAACCTCATCGACAACCTCTATCTCGAGAAAATGGTTTCCCGAGCCCAGGGTACCGAGCTGCTCCCGGCCCCTCTCCAGAGCCCTCTGACTGACCTGGTCTGGATCGGCCCCCTCCATCCTGCCGCCGTCTTCCGTCGTATACAGATCCGATTCCGTCCCGAGCCCCGCCTTCACGGCCCATCTGGAACCGTCGTGAAGGACTTTTTTCTCTTCGCTCACGGAGAGCTTGAGCGGTCCCTTGGATCCCACGCCCGAGGGGATATCCCTGTACAGGGCCGCCACCAGATCCTCCAGGCGGCCCCTGATTTCCTCGAAGCGGAGTTTCGTCGCCACGAGGCGGCACCCGCAATTGATATCGTAGCCCACTCCTCCGGGAGAGATGACGCCGTCGTTCAGATCAAAAGCGGCCACCCCCCCGATGGGAAAACCATAGCCCCAGTGCATGTCAGGCATGGCGAGGGAATATTTCAATATCCCGGGAAGGTGGGCCACGTTCGCGACCTGCTTCGGGCTCTCGTCCCTGCCCATTTCCTTCATCAGCCGCTCGCTGGAATAGACCATACCGGGCACGCGCATTCCTCCCGACGCGGGGATGAGCCAGCGGTTGTCATCCTTTTTCTGGAGCTTTATCTCAGACATCAAAAATCACTTTCCCCTGCCACCCATGCTCCGTTTTCCGGACTTCGGCCCGGTGATAGGTCACAGCCTTGATCTCTCTCTTGAGAGGATGTCTGCCTGGATCAAAGAACTCGCCTTGAACATCCCCCGTGAGATGACGGTCATCGATTTCATCGATGGAAAAATATTTCAGGAGCAGTTTCTCGCCGTTGAAGAGATAGAGAACCTCCCGAAGATAATTGATCAGCAGGTCCTCCCGGTCGGCGCCCTCAACAGAGATCCTGCGGCTTTCTTTCGGCTGCACGGAATGGAGATCGGCCATGAGATCGAAGGCAGCAAAAGCGGCATGGATGAAAAGCGCCTTCTGAGTCTCCCCGAAGATCTCGATTCCCAGGTCCGCCGTATGATCGAAGATGCGATACCGTTTCATGCTTCATTCAAACCCTTTTCAGGCTGTTGAAAAACGCCCATCCCCGCCTTCGCGGGGACGGCGTCTGCGGCGTTGTGCTGCGTGGTTCGACACAAGCTCACCATGACAACAAAGGAGGATTGGATCCCCGCCACAGCCTGTCCTTGAAGTTTTTAATCGGGGGCGGGGATGACGTTTTGATGGAAATTACGAGTTTTTCAACAACCTGTTAGAAATGCCGGGCGGAGAATCCTGAGAAGCGAATTAAATTTTTTCGGGTCACCGTTCTTATCGAGCACAGCGTCCGCAAGTTCAACTGTTTGAGTCCGCTTTAAGCGGACGAGTTTTGAACTTGCAGCGGCGTGAGATTTAGAACGGTCGAGAAAATTTACCTGAGATTCGAAGGGTTCTCTGTCCGGCATTTTTCTAACTTACTCTTCCTTTTCACCGTTCTCCACGGCTTCCTCCGCCTCGCTCTCCTCTTCTCTCTCCCCCTCTTTGCCGCTTCCCCGCTCGGTCCTGGCCATTCCCACGACCTTCTCATCAGCCCCGATCTCTATGAGCTTGACTCCCTGCGTATTGCGATGGAGGATGCGGATCTCGTCGACGCGCAGACGGATGATATTCCCCGTGTTGCTGATGAGCATGATGTCCTCGCTTCCCGTCACCTGCTTGATCCCGGACACGAAACCGATCTTGGAAGTGGTTTTGAGATTGATGATTCCCTTCCCGCCGCGGGACTGGGGCCGGTACTCGGCAATCTCCGTCCTCTTGCCGAAGCCTTTCTCCGAAACGGTCATGATGGAGTTTTCGTTCCCGATGATTTCCATCCCCACGAGCTCATCATCCTCTTCCATCCGGATGCCGATCACGCCCCTGGCGGTCCTGCCCATGGGTCTCGCGTCCTCTTCCTTGAAACGGATGGCCATCCCCTTGCGGGTGCCGAGGAAAATATCCTGATCTCCCAGGGTCTCCTTGACATCGATCAGTTCATCCCCCTCATCAATGGTGATGGCGATGATGCCCCCCGATCTCGGATTCGAGAAGGCGGCCAGATCCGTTTTCTTGATAATCCCCTTCCGGGTCACCAGGACCACATATTTCCCCTCCACGAATTCACGGACCGGAAGAATCGCCGAGACCCGCTCCTGCGGAGATGTCTGGATGAGGTTCACAATGGCCTTTCCCTTGGCGGCTCTTCCCGCCTGCGGCACCTGATAGACCTTCAGCCAGTGGATGCGCCCCAGGCTCGTGAAGATGAGGATGAAGCTGTGGGTCGAGGCGACAAAAATATTTTCAACGAAGTCCTCGTCCTTTGTCACCATGCCCATCTTTCCGCGCCCGCCGCGGTGCTGACTCCGGTAGAGGCTCACCGGGTTCCTCTTGATGTAGCCGTAGTGGGAAACCGTGACCGCCATGTCTTCCTCAACGATCATGTCCTCGATATCGATATCGTCCACGCTCGCGACGATTTCCGTCCTCCGCTCGTCGCCGTATTTCCTCCGGATTTCTTCCAGTTCCTCCACGATGATATTGAGCACTTTCCGGGGATCATCGAGAATGCCCTGAAGGGTCTTGATGAGCCGGGTCAATTCCCTGAATTCCCCATCGATCTTGTCGCGCTCCAGGCCGGTGAGCCTCTGAAGTCTCATATCCAGGATCGCCTTCGCCTGCGCCTCGGAGAGGCCGAACTTCCGGCAGAGACCCTCGGCGGCTTCCTGCGGACTCCTGGACGCCTTGATGAGGGCAACGACGGCATCGATGTTGTTGAGGGCGATGATGAGCCCTTCCAGGATATGGGCCCGTTCCCTGGCTTTCGCGAGGTCGAAAACCGTCCTGCGGGTGATCACTTCCTTGCGGAAGTCAATGAATCTCTGGAGGACATCTTTGAGGTTGAGGACCCGGGGCTGACCGCGATCGATGGACAGCATGATGATGCCGAAGCTTGATTCCATCTGGGTGTGCTTGTAGAGCTGATTCAGGATCACCCCCGATTGCTCGTCTTTCTTCAGGTCAATGACAATCCGGATGCCTTCCCGGTCAGACTCGTCCCGGAGGTCGGCTATTCCTTCCACTTTTTTTTCTTTGACCAGTTCCGATATCTTTTCAATCAGATTGGCCTTGTTCACGAGATAGGGCAATTCCGTGATGATAATGCTTTCCCGATCGTTCCTGGCATTCCTTTCAATGATCGCTCTGGACCGTATCCGGATCGAGCCCCTGCCCGTCTTGTAGGCGGAAACGATCCCTTCCCTTCCGTTGATGAATCCCGCCGTGGGAAAATCGGGGCCTTTGATAAAGCGCATCATCTCTTCGATCGTAATCTCCGGATTCCTGACAAGAGCAATGGTCCCGCTGATCAACTCGCTCAGGTTGTGGGGCGGGATATTCGTGGCGACGCCCACGGCGATCCCGGACGATCCGTTCAGGAGAAGCCCGGGAACCCGCGAGGGCAGCACCGTGGGTTCCTTCATGGACGCGTCATAATTGGGGACGAAATCGACGGTATCTTTATCCAGGTCGGCAAGCAGCTCCTCGGCAAGCCTCGCCATCCGGATCTCCGTGTATCTCATAGCGGCAGGCGGATCTCCATCCACGCTGCCAAAATTTCCCTGTCCGTCGATGAGCGGATAGCGCATGGAAAAGTCCTGGGCCATCCTCACGAGGGTATCGTAGGCGGCCGCGTCCCCGTGGGGATGGTATTTACCGATGATATCCCCGACGATCCTGGCGGATTTCTTGTAGGCCTTGTTCCAGACGTTCCCCATCTCGGACATGGCGTAAAGGACGCGCCGGTGGACCGGTTTCAGTCCATCCCGGACATCCGGAATCGCCCGTCCTATGATGACGCTCATGGCGTAATCCATGTAGGATTTTTTCATCTCGTCTTCGATATTGACAGGAACGTTTTTCTGATAAAGCTGCTCCATGCTGTTCAACCCTCATCATGTATTTTGTTCTTGAAAATATATCGTAATATCAACTATTAAGCTGGTCGATTGTTTGCCGCGGATTATACCATTTTTTGCCGGATAAGTCGCATTCTTTTTATCCCTTTTCCGGCAAAAAAAATGCCGGTTTCACCCTTGACAAATCCTGCCGGATATAAGCAGACTGGCTCATAAAAAACACGTCCTTTGAGGGCGGATCAAGGAGTAAGGAGGCTGGTCATGCCCGCAATAGATAAGAACAAATGGAATCTTTTTTTCAAGAGAGACAAATTCGCCGCACACGTGGGCATCGAGCTGGAGAGCATCGCTCCCGGCCGGGCAAAGGTCCAATGCGAGGTTCAGGAGCATCATCTCAACGGCGTGAAGTGCGTTCACGGCGGGATGCTCTTTACCCTGGCGGACATGGCTTTCGCGGCCGCGGCGAACTCCCATGGCCGGCTCGCCGTCGCGCTGAACGCGTCCATCTCTTTTGTGAAACCCGCGAGAGGCAAGACGATTTCGGCCGAAGCGAAAGAGGTATCCAGGAGCGGACGGCATGCCGTTTATGAGGTTCGAATCGCTGACGAAACCGGCGACACCGTGTCCGTCTTCCAGGGGATGGCTTACGTGAAAAAGGAGGAATGGTAATTAGGGATGGACAACGGCCGATGTTTGAGGCATGTTATGGGGCAATCACGTTTCCAGGGAGGGTGGTCTATGAAAAAAATATTTGTTCCGGTGCTGGCTTTATTCGTTGCCCTCTTTATCACGGGTTGCGGTAAGAGCAAGGAAGAGGGCGCCCCGAAAGCGGGGATGGCTCAGGAATTTTCAGCGACGGTTATAAATAAGGCGGGCGGACACACGATGACGTCCAAAATCTACATGAAAGCCGGCAAATTCCGGATGGAGAATAAAAGGGCCGGGGGAACATACTCCATTGTCAGGCAGGACCTGAACAAGGTCTGGACGGTCATGCCGGCCGGCAAGTCTTACCTGGAGCTCTCGCAAGCGAAGGATCGAGCCGCGGAAGTCCCGGGGGAAAAAATGAAGGGAGAGGTCAGCCGGAAAGCGATCGGCTCCGAAACCATTGACGGGCACCCGACGACGAAGTACGAGGTGACGGCAAAGATGGGAGACAAAACCATGACGTCCCATCAATGGTGGGCGACCGATATCAGCTTCCCCGTCAAGACAGCGGCCGTGAATGGGAGCTGGTCCGTCACATACTCGGATATCAAGATCGGCGGCCAGCCGGACAGCCTGTTCGAACTGCCGGCGGGATACAGGAAAATGTCCATGCCCTCGATGCCCGGAAACATACAGGGCATGCTGCCGGGTAAAGGTGCAGGGAAATAGACGCCTTGATAAAAGGCGCGCCCTCTATCGCAAATCAAATTTGAAGTCCGGAGGGAATACGATCGGCTGTTTCCCCGGTCTGCCCGGGCGCTGATGCGGGAACTTTTTACAATTGCTTGCTCCTTTTTTGTTCATACATCCGGGTATCCGCCTGGGACATCAGCTCATCCAGGGAATAGGGGTTCTCGGGATCGCTGTAAGCCATGCCTACGCTCAAGGAAATCTGATAATCTCTCTTTTCAGCTGCATTATGTATATAAATCTTGTGCTGCAGACGACTTCCCAGCGCTTTCCCATCTTTCATTGAAGTCCCGATCCCGAGAACGGCAAACTCATCACCCCCAATGCGGGCGATGATGTCGGATTTTCGAAAAACCCCCTTCAGGATGGACGCGACATCCATGAGGGCCTTGTCCCCTTTCTCGTGACCCAGATTATCATTGATCCATTTCATCTTATCCAGATCGGCAAACAGGAGCAGAAAGCCGGCCTTTGTCCTCTCCGCTATCTTCATCTGCTGCTCGGCAAGGGTCATGAATCCTCTTCTGTTGTACAGGCTCGTCAGGTGGTCTGTAATGGAGAGGGAAATGATTTCCTCCTCCATCCGCTTGCGGTCGGTGATATCATGCATAATCCCCTGAAAGCCGATGGGTTGTCCCTTTGAATCTCTCGTCAGGGAAACCGACGTTTCCACAAACGCCTTGTTCCCGTCTTTTCTTGTGAGCTCCCATTCCACATTTTTCGAAGCAATGCCCGTCCGATAGACTTCATTATAGGCGGCAAAGACCTTCCGGGCGGTTTCCCTGCTCATATACCGGCGGTTGTTCATGCCTTTCATTTCTTCTTCCGGGTACCCGAGTATCTTCAACATGGAAGAATTGAAAAGCGTAAAATTACCGGCCAGATCCACTTCATAGTAACCTTCTTCGATGTTTTCCAGGATGTTCCGGTATTTTTCCTCACTTTCCCGCAGGGCCCGCTCCATCTTCACGCGCTCGGTGATGTTTTCCATCGTCCCCTGATAAAAGAGATTTCCGTCTTCATCCCTGACGGCTTGCGCGTAAAGGGAAATCCATATGGTGGTACCGTCCTTTCTGTAAAAAGGCACCTCGAAACCTTTCACAATGCCTCGTTCCGCAACGAGCTTTGTCACTCGAAACCTGTCTTCAGAGTTTACATAAAGCTGTTTTCCTACATTCACGACGCTGCTCAGCATGTCTTCAGAGGAGCCGTATCCCAACATGTGGGCGCTGGCCGGGTTCGCGCTGAGCAAGCGACCCTCCGGGGACATCTGAAAAATACCTTCGGGAGCGTTCTCGAAGATGAAACGGAACCGCTTTTCGCTTTTTTTCAAGGTGTCGTTGGTCTTCTTGAGTCTTTTGATGGATCTTTCCAGACGGGCGGCGCGCTGTTGCAGTTCACCCAAGGCTTCCAGGAGTTCTTTCTCGGTCTTCCGGTCGTCCTTCATGATACAAAGTTCCTTTTTACTCTTTGGAATGCATATCACAATTTCCATTTAAGCGTTAATGAAAAAGCCGGAACACAAGGCTTGGGCGGAGGAAGCCCTGAGCGCAGCGGGCCACCCCGACAGCCAGGATCTTGAGGATGGAAAGAAATTCGCTCAGGAAATGCTCGCCAAGATGAGCAGATGAAAAGATTTTCTCCGTCAAAACAGGACTCCAGGGGATTGCTGAAATGGTACTCACACATCCAGATTGGATGCGTAGAGGGCGTTTTTGTAGATGAAGTCTTTGCGGGGTTCGACCTGGTCGCCCATGAGGGTGGTGAAGATCTCATCGGCAATGACCACGTCTTCGACTTTGACCTGAAGGAGCGTCCGTTTTTCCGGATTCATGGTGGTCTCCCAGAGCTGCTCGGGGTTCATCTCACCGAGGCCTTTGTAACGCTGGACCGTGATGCCTTTCTGGCCCAGGGCCATCACGTATTCCACAAGCGCTGACATGCTCGCGAGCTCCGTCCTCCCCTTATCCTCGTCGTCGGCGACCACCGTGTACGGCGCTTCGCCCAGACTGCTCACCTGGTTCAGCAGTTCCTTTATTTCTATGAAGCGCGGCGTCTTGAACGTTTCCTTGTCGATGCAGGTGGTGAAGACCTGCCCTTTCATCCGGTAATCGAGGAGCAGTTTATAGCCGCTGTGTTCCGGGTCCTGCTCCGTCCGGAAGTCCACCAGCCTCTCGCCGATGGCCATCTTCGTTCTTTTTCCCACCTTCATGAGGGCCGATTCGCTGTTGAGGTCTTCCGTTGAGAAAGCCGGATCACCCGCGATGATCCGCATGACGGTTTTGTTCTTGTCCTCTTTTTCAAACCGGTCTAGGACCGTTTCAATCCTCATCACCTTTTTAATCATCGCCAGCAGGCGGTTCCCGGAGATGTTGCCGCCGTTGCCCGTGACAAAGCTGATCTTGTTCACCCCGTTTTCCAGGATGTAATTTCTCATCTCCTCTTCGTTGTGGATATAGAGTTCTTTCTTCCGGTCCACCACCTTGAAGAGCGGGGGCTGGGCGATGTAAAGATACCCCCGTTCAATGAGCTCCCGCATCTGCCGGAAGAAGAACGTGAGAAGAAGCGTGCGGATGTGCAGGCCGTCGACATCCGCATCGGTCATGATAATGACCTTGTGGTAGCGGAGCTTGCTCACATCGAAATCGTCCCTCCCGATGCCCGTCCCGAGGGCCGTCACCATCGTCTTGATCTCCTCGTTCTGAAGCATCTTGTCGAAGCGGGCCTTCTCCACGTTCAGAACCTTGCCGCGCAGCGGCAGGATGGCCTGGTTCTTCCGGTCGCGTCCCTGTTTCGCCGAACCGCCGGCGCTGTCCCCTTCTACCAGGTAGACCTCGCTGCGCGCGGGATCCCGCTCCTGGCAATCGGCAAGCTTGCCGGGCAGGGAGCCTACTTCCAGGGCGGTCTTTCTCCGGGTGAGCTCCTTCGCCCGTCGTGCGGCGTCCCGGGCCCTCGCTGCATCGAGCGCCTTGCCGAGGATCTGCTTGCCCACGGGGGGATTCTCTTCGAGATAGCTCCCCATCCTTTCATAGACGATTCCCTCGACGAGACCTTTGACTTCGCTGTTGCCCAGTTTGGTCTTGGTCTGTCCCTCAAACTGAGGCTCCTTCAGCTTGAGGCTGATGACACAGGACAGTCCTTCCCGTACATCCTCTCCCTTGATGATATCTTTCCCATTCTTGATGAGATTGTTGTTTGCGGCGTAGTTGTTGATGGCGCGCGTGAGGGCGGATTTGAACCCGATCAGGTGTGTCCCGCCTTCCGTGGTGTTGATGCTGTTGACAAAGGAAAAGATGCCTTCGGAATAAGTGTCGTTGTACTGCAGGGCCACCTCCACCTGACAGTCTTCCCTGGCGCCTTCAAAATAGATCGGTTTTTTATGAAGGACGCCCTTGTTCCGGTTGATGTATTCCACGAAAGAGACGATTCCGCCTTTATAAAAGAACTCGCTCTTCTTGCCATCCCGTTCATCTGTCAGATGGATCTTGATTCCCTTGTTTAAAAAAGCAAGTTCCCGAAGGCGGTTGGAGAGGACATCGAAGCTGAAATCAATATCTTCGAAAATTTCATCATCCGGCTTGAAGGTGATCCGGGTTCCCCTGCCCCGGGTCTTCCCGATGATCTCCAGTTCGCCCGTGGGCACGCCTCTCTTGTAGGATTGCTTGTAGACCTTGCTGTCCCTTCTCACTTCCAGCTCCAGATAAGAGGAAAGGGCATTCACGACGGACACGCCCACACCGTGAAGTCCGCCGGATATCTTGTAGCTCTCGTTGGAAAATTTCGCTCCCGAGTGAAGCTTCGTCAGGACGACCTGGGCCGCCGAGACACCTTCCTCCTTGTGCAGATCAACAGGGATCCCCCGCCCGTTGTCATCCACCTGAACACTGTTATCCGCCCGGACCCGGACGTCGATGGTGTCGCAGAAACCGGCCGCCGCCTCGTCGATGCTGTTATCCACCACTTCGTAGACAAGGTGATGGAGGCCGTCTTTCCCCGTGCTCCCGATGTACATGGCGGGGCGCTTTCTGACCGCCTCGAGACCTTCCAGAACTTTTATGCTGTCGGCTGAATAGCTTTTATCCGTCATAAAAAATATGTGTCTTTCCTGAACCCTTTTTTCTCAAGAACGAACTGAGATTTGTTTTCACTCGAACCCCTGGACCCTTTATTCACACTTTCAACGGCATGATGATGCAGAGATAGTTTTCCTTCACCGCGGGCCTGATCGTGCCGGGCCTCAACCCTTCTCTCATCTCGAATACCAGTTTTTCCTCATCCATGACATCCACGGCGTCGATCAGATACCGGACGTTATACACCGCTTCCATCTCTTTATCCTGGGGGGCAATATCCACCTCATCATTCGCCTCTCCCACATCGGGATTCGTGGAGTTCAGCTTCATTCTGTCTCCGGAAATCCCTATTTTAACTCCATTGTACTTATCCGTCGCCATAACCCCCATTCTTCTGAGGGCATGGAGGAATTGATCCCGGTCAAGCTCCACCCTGTTTCCTTTATCCATGGTGATGACCCGCTTATAGTCCGGATAATCCGCGTCGATCAGGCTGATCTTCAGAAACGTATTTTTCTTTTTCATGACGATCATGCCTTTTTCAACTCCTACTTCCACATCCTCATCGCCCTGTTCCAAAAGCTTTTTTATCTCACCCACGCCCCTTCTGGGGATGATGATCCCTTTTTCAAGCTCCAGAAATTTCTGATCGCCGAGATCCATGTCCACCAGTGAAAGCCTGTGGCCGTCCGTTGCAACCATTCGAACCCTGCTTCCAGCCTCTCCCTGCTCCACCTCCATGAATACCCCATTGAGGTTAATGCGCATTTCCTCCTGGGACATGGCGAAAAATGTCTTTTCGATCATCTCGGTCAAAATCCCGCTGTTGATCATGAAAAATTTCTGTTTGTCGTCACTTTCCACCTTGGGATAATCATCCGCCGATATGCCTGGAATTCTGTAACTCACTTTCCCGCAGCTGACATTCACCCAGTTCATCTCGTTCGTTTTGACATGAATGAAATCCCCCTGTATTTCTCTGATCATTTCATAGAGCTTTCTCGCGGAAAGGGTTATTTCCCCTGGATTCCTGACCTCTGCTTCGTAGTGAGCCACCAGACCTATTTCACGGTTTGTCGCAATAACGCCGAGATCATTCTTGCCTCCCGCGCGGATCAGGACGTTATTGAGAATGGGTATGGTGGTTCTCCTCTCTACGATGCTCAATGTTTTCTGAATGCCATCCAGAAATATTTCTCTGCTGATATTGAATTCCATTCTATCTCCTATTCTTTAATTAATAAGTTAAAAGATAGTATAATTAATAATAGGGCCTGTTGAATTGTGGATAGAAACTTTACTCCAATTCTTTCAAGGAAGTATCCCGACGCCTCCCTGTTCATAAACTCATTAAACTCTGTGAACGTTTATCTTTTTATAATGATATTTTCCAATTCCTCTATGGTATTTTTGATTTTTACATCCTCTTCCATGATCTTTCTTATTTTGTTGTTTGCGTAGATAACCGTTGAGTGATCTTTTCCTCCTATCTTTGCTCCGATATCGGGAAACGAATCATTTGTCAGTTTTCTTGCCAGGTACATGGCGATCTGCCTGGGCAGGACGAAATTCTTGTTTTTCTTATCCGATTTAATATCATTAATCTTTATGCTGAATTTTCCAGCCACTGTTTTGATAATTTCGTCCACTGTTATTTCGTAAGCCTTTTCCTGCTTGGTGATCGTGTTCAGGACATCTTTTGCCAGATCCATGG
>Ga0268276_1001837_pt1 | contig 19403 bp, 15 predicted proteins | sample saktaG_4_FD_190145 | JGI IMG/M metagenome (GOLD analysis project Ga0268276, IMG submission 190145) | Saline water microbial communities from Sakinaw Lake, British Columbia, Canada - sak_2010_1_5_45m | ecosystem: Environmental > Aquatic > Non-marine Saline and Alkaline > Saline ... | reverse complement strand
AGGGTCTTCTCCCGAAAGATTTACTCTTTTTGTAAGATTCATCTTAAGCCTCCGGGTTGGTTTTCGGTCAAAAACTTTCAACCTACTCTTCCCGTCGTCGGCTTGTTATTAAATTTTTATAATTTTATCACTCCGGCTTAATTTTGTCAAAATTTCGCTTGCATTATTTTATTTTCATTATATTATAGAGAAGATATAGAAATTTTTTATACTACATCTTCTTTTTTAAAACTATCAATCTCCTCTTTAGAAAAACCTAACAGCTCACCCAAGATCTCTTCGGTATGCTCACCTAATAAAGGGGAGGCTTTCTCTGCTTTTCCAGGAGTCAGGGATAATTTGATAGGGGTATCGGTAATTTTCACCTTACCTGCCAGCGGATGGTCTACCTCGACGATCATCTCCCTGAGCTTGATATTGGGATCTTCTACGATTTTATCAATGGTATTGACTTCCCCCACCGGGACCCCTGCTTGCAAGAGAATATCCAGGACCTCCTGAACGGTCTTTTTCTTGGACCATTCTGTAATAACTGGTTTAAGTTCTCTATAATTCTCAGAACGTTGGGGGTTGGTGCTAAAACGGGGGTCTTTTAGTAAATCTGTTTTATTAATGGCTTTACAGAATTTTTCCCAAAGTATATCATTGCCCACCCCGATGACAAACCAGCCCTCTTGGGCTTCAAAGACATCAAAGGGGGCAATAGAGGGGTGGGCACTGCCGGTTCTTTGGGGGATTTCTCCAGTGACCGTATACCTGACTACCGCATTTTCCAAAACGGAGACCACTACATCCATCATGGCAATATCTACCTGTTGTCCCAGACCTGTTTTTTCTTTCACACGAAGGGCAGCCAGGATACCGATGGTGGCAAAGGAACCGGAAAAGATATCACCTATGGAGGAACCGACCCGGGTGGGGGGACCATCGGCTTGACCGGTGATGGCCATGATACCTCCTGTCGCCTGGGCAATGACATCATAGCCCGGTCTACCTGGGTATACGGTCTTGTGACCAAAGCCACAGATGGAGGCATAGATGATCTGGGGATTGATCGCCTTTAAGGTCTCATAACCCAAGCCCAATTTCTGCATAGTATTGGGTCGATAGTTCTCGGTGACCACATCGGAAATCTTCACTAAGTCTTTGAATATTTTTTTACCCTGGTCCTTTTTTAAATCCAGGGTGATACTCTTTTTGTTCCGGTTGATACTAATAAAATAGGCACTTTCCTTGTTTTTAAAAGGACCGAAGTAGCGGGAATCATCCCCGATACCCGGTCTTTCGATTTTAATCACCTCTGCCCCTAAGTCTGCCAATTGCATGGTACAGGTGGGCATGGCCAAGACATGTCCTAAGTCTAATACGCGTATTCCTGTTAGTGGTTTGTCCATTGTTTTTTTCCTTTCTAAATTTGATATTAATTTAAGTTTAATTGTTTTAGTTTCTCTTTACTGGGAATCCCTTTTTCATCCCAACCCCTCAACCGATAATATTCTTCTAACATTTTATCCAATTCAGGTAAAACTCCTGCGGCCATGCCATCATTACGAGCCAAATGTAAAAGTCTCGGGGGAAGTATATCGTCATTACGGTTTATGCCTAATTTAACATTATACATTCTTTTAAGATTGTGCAATCTCTCTCCTATGGTCAGTAATTCTTCTGGGGTAAGGTTCCATCCGGTTACATAATTTAACCATTCTACTATCTTGGTCGGCCCTATCCTTCCAAATAGCAAAAACTTGCAAAGCCCCAGGGCATTAAAAACATTCATATAATTTTGTAATTTAATCACCAGCTCTGCCTTGCCATTAGAAGTATGCGGGTCCAACAAATTGTCTTCTCCATAACCTAAATCTTCTAAGGGGATACCGGACTCAATGGCGTAACTTAAAGATTCTAAATGACATCCCCCTCTATTGGCTGTGGCATAGCTTAAGGCCATTCCGGTAAAAGCTCGGGGATCATGTAAGGGCAGTTCTAACCCTTTGGCATGAATAGCAAATTCTTCAGAATTTTTTCCCACCTTTTTTGAGAACAATCTTACTCCTTGACCCAGGAGTCTGCCCGGGCCTTCATTTTTTGCCACTTGGTGAACGAGTTTTATTATTGCCTGGGAATTGCCCCACTCTAGATTTATCCCTTTAAAATCTTCTTGATTTAAAAAACCTTTCTCGTAGACTTCCATAGCAAAGGCTACACTAATTCCGAAAGAGATAGTATCTATTCCGTATCGATTACAGAGGTCATTGGCTTCAACTATACTGTCTAAGTTGTCATTTAGACATAGGGACCCAAAGGCGGCTACGGTTTCATATTCCGGACCATGAACAACAAAAGGAGGTGTTTTGATTTTTACTTCTTTTCCACAGGCAATAGGGCAGGCAAAACAGGCATAGTGCTTTTTAAAAAGAGTATCGACAATAGCTTGTCCGGTAATTTTACTGGCTCCCTGCCATCTACTCCGGGCAAAGTTTTTAATAGGCAGATCACCGGTATATTCTCTTGCTTCAACTGATCCGGCAGTACCTAGTTTATGTAATCCTTCGGTGTAATTCCTGATATTTTGACGATCAGTCTTTAAGATTTCTTTTAAGGCCAAGGGGTTCTTTATCTCTGGTTTTAAATTTCCTTTAACTACGGTTGCTTTTAAATTTTTTGAGCCCATTACCGCACCCATTCCGCCTCTTCCTGCTAAGCGGTAATGAGGAGCATCTATCACAATAGAAGAAATATACACTAAATTCTCGCCGGCCTGACCAATGGATGCTATCTTAATTTCAGGACCATGCCTTTCCTTTAAATTTTGGGAAGTATTATAAGTATCTTGACCCCAGATCTCTTGAGCATCTTTAATTTGAATTTCTTCGGGAGTGATATATAGATAAACCGGTTTCTCTGCTTTCCCTCTAATTATTATCCCTTCATAACCACAGAACTTTAGCTCGGCACCCCATTTCCCACCAACGGTTGATTCGTTCCAGATACCGGTTAAGGGAGATTTGGCACAAACCGAGAGTTTGCTAGCAGTAGGGACAGAGGTTCCGGTTAATAATCCAGAGAAGAACAATAAAGGACTGTCCGGATGTAGTGGAGAGAGATTAGGTTGTAATTCATCATATAATAATTTGGCAGCTAAGCCACTTCCTCCTAAATAATTTTTAAATATTTCTTCATCTAATTTTTGAATTGAAATAGAACTATTAGTTAGATTTACTTCAACTATTCTTCTTGGTATTTTAGACATCTTTCGATACCTCCCTTTATTAGATCTCAAAAAATCTTTTAGACCTCTGAGCTATTGTTTTAGTCTGTTCTTCTTCCTATCCCGGGAATTTAAAATATTTTAATCAATATTTAATCTTTTTCTATAATAGTTCCGCTTTGTCCTTTAAATGCTTCTAAAGCCTTGTCTAAAGATGTAATGATGGCTTTCTGTCCTCCATTTTCTAAAAATCTCAAGCAGGCTTTCACTTTTGGTCCCATGCTTCCCGCTAAAAAATGTCCTTCGTCGAAATAATTTTGAGCCTCTTGAAAGGTTATTTTACCTAAAGCTTTCTCATTGGATTTACCATAATTAATTTTAGCTTTTTCTATATCTGTAAGGATTAAAAATATATCGGCACCTATTATTTCTGCTAATCTTTCACCTGCAAGATCTTTATCTATAACTGCTTCAATTCCCTTATAATTTCCTTCCTCATCTTCTAAAACCGGTATACCGCCACCGCCTGAAGCAATAACAATAACTCCTGCATTTACCAGTGTTTTAATCACATCTCCTTCTGAATTGGAAATGGGGTCCGGTGAAGGAACCGTTCTTCTCCAGCAACGTTCTCCATTTGGTTTTACTTTTTTAAATATAAAATCAGGATTATTTTTCTTTATTTCCTTAGCTTCCTCCTCGGTTAAAAAATTACCAACAGGTTTTGAAGCATTATCACCAAAAAATTCGGGGTCATTTTTATCTACTAAAACCTGATTTACTATTGCACAAACTGGCATTTCGACTCCTATTTTTTTAAGATGATTTATTAATGTTTGCTGTAGCATATAACCAATCTGCCCTTGAGTCATTGCTCCTGCTACATCCATAGGATGAGCCGGAACAACATCTTTGCCTAATTTTTGTTGTACCATAAGATTGCCAACTTGTGGTCCATTCCCATGAGTTATTACTAAACGGTCGTCTTGGTTAAGATTTTTTATAATTTCTGAGATATGTTTTGTCGTTTTCCAGCAATTTTTGAATTGTTCTTCTGAAGTTCCTTTTTCGTTCGCTTGTTTTATCGCATTTCCACCTAAAGCTATTAAAATTACTTTTGCCATCTTTATTTCTTCTCCTCCAATATTTTTTATTAAGTGATTTTTGGAAAACTTTAAATCCCTTATTTTGTAAGGCTTTCAGTATACCTCTACTTTATTATTCACTTCTGCTCATCTTCCATTCTATAATATTTTAAGAATATTCTTTTTTAGCTCTAGTAACTTTCCGAAAAGTAGGCGGTAATATTATGAATAGATCTACGGTAAACCAGAAACCTATTTTTAATTTAAGACCTTTGGAGAAAATACGAAATCCCTTTCTCTTTTATCCAAGTTTCCCATTAAAGATGCTTTACTCTTCTATTGATAGATCACCTGTCCCTTATAAAATTTTACTTAAAGTACTTGTTTACAAAAAATTTAGGGAATTTATCTTATTTTCGATTCTTCTAATATTTAACTCGACAATATTGTATTTCAATATGTTTTGGATGAATTACCCCTTACTTTAGCTATTCTGAAGCATTGCTATGAAGGAGCGTTTTTCTCCAAATTTATCTCTTTTCCCAGAAGGCAGAAATCTCTTCGCCCCTTAATCTTACTTTTAGTAAAATTCCGGTTAGCCTCTTCTATAAAATCCTTAAAATAAGAAGACACTAGAAAAAAGCAACATAAAAATAACGAGTGTCCGGTAGTTCTTTTTTAGATGCCTTACCCGGTCTATTAAACAACATTGTTCTGGTCGGCACATCAAAAGAAAACCTAATTTCAGTAGCTCAATTGCTATCCAACACCATTCCTTCTCGTTTTCTGTTTTTCTTTTATTTTCTTTCGTAAAGAATGTTTCCACCCAAGATTGTTTTCTCTACCAATATATCTTTAATGGTATCTGGTGAAACTTGGGTGGGATCATTGCTAAGCATAACAAAATCAGCCAATTTTCCTGCTTCAATTGATCCTTTTATGTTCTCTTCAAAAGATGCATAAGCACTTCCAAGAGTATATATTCTGATAGCCTCTTCTACCGAAATTTTTTGTTCTGGACCAAGAGTCTCTCCCCCAGAACTTTTCCGTGTTACCATAGCCTGAATTGCAAGCAAAGGTTCAAATGGACCACAAGGATTATCACTACTCCCTCCTACTGGAATTCCATAATCAAGAAAAGATCGATGCGCAAACATCATAGAAATTCTATGCCCATATTCCTTCATCTTTTCTCCATGCTCCCAGACATAAGTTGAAAATGGAAGTACTACAATTCCTAATTTTTTGATTCTTTTAAGTATTTTTGGGTTTACAACGGTACAATGTTCAATGCGGTGTCTATGATTCTCTCTCGGTATCTTGCCCAATATCTTCTCATATGCATTTAAAACCATATCAATTGCCCTATCACCATTTGCGTGAACAGCAATTTGGAACCCTGCTTCATGGGCTTTGAAAAATATTTTTTCTAACTCTTCTTGGTTTTTTGTTACGATCCCGCAGTCACCCGGTTTACCTTTATAGCCTTTGTATAAATATGCAGTTCTTGCAGATATTGCTCCATCTAAAAAAGTTTTTATCGGCCCAATTTTGAGCATATCGTTCCCAAATCCTGTTCTTAGTCCCAACTCTTTAATAAATGGGAGGTAATTTTCGTGTATCATCATATAGACTCTTAGATGTAATTTGCCATCTTGTAATGCTCTTTGAAATACCTTTACTTCTAATGGGCTAACCAAGGCTTCCCCAACACTAGTAATTCCTGCCTTTAAATATTTGTGGAAAACTATTTGAATTGCTCTCTCGCACTCTTCTTCTGTTGGAAGAGGAATTAACGACTCTTCTCTTCCTATCCCTGGAATGAATATATAGTCTGTATCTTCTGTGCATATTCCTGTTAATTCTCCAGTTTTTTCATCTCTTTCGAGTTTGCCATTCACTGCATCTGTCGAGCCCTTTGACAATTTCACAACTTCCAAAGCTTTAGTGTTTACAACACCCATATGACAACTGTTGTGTTGAAGATGAATTGGGTGCTCCGCTGATACTTTGTCTAAGTCCCAGCGTGTTGGATGTCTTTTTTCTACAAGTTTTGTATCATCGTAATTTACTCCCAATACCCATTTTCCCTTTGGTGTTTTCTCTGCTCTTTTCTTGAGAGTATCTATAATATCATCAATTGAACTTATGGATTTTGGTGAACAATCAACCTGAAAAAGTTGTCGGCAAACTATGGACAGGGGGTGGCAGTGAGCATCGATAAAGCCTGGAACTATCGTCTTCCCTTGGGAGTCTATTATTATTGTATTTTCTCCTATAAGTTCTTCTATCTCGTTTGTCTTTCCCACTTTAACAATTCTTCCATTTTTTACTGCAACAGCTTCGGCTCTCGGATTATTTTTGTCCATTGTAATAATATTAGTATTCAAAATTGCTAAATTCACAGATAACATATTTTTACGGTATACTACATAGAGAAGGATTAAAAAGTAATAGTAGTATTAACGGAGGGGGCTGCTATTCACAAATTATGAGTAGCCTGCCGGACAGGCAGGTATTTCTATGTAATTATACCTTATTCACCTTCTTTCAAATTCTGTTTTGTTACAAGCCCTTACTTTTTGGATTTCCTTCTTTTTTCAACATAAGACGTGATCAAGCCCCAGATGCCTCCTCGAGCGAAGAGCACGAAAAAGATAAAGGTAAGCCCTATAATTAACGGCCATCGGGCCCAGAGAGCACTCGCTTTTTCCGATACTAGAACGACTAAAAGTGCCCCTAAGATCGGACCGAAGAGTGTTCCGATCCCACCAATAATTTCCATCATGACGATTGAAGCTGACGTATCAAAAGCGACATTGCTTATGTGAGCGAAATTCATGAAGAGGGCATAGAGCGATCCCGCCAGACCGAGGAATAGCCCACAGATCACAAAGGAGATCAGTTTGAAGATCCGCGTGTTGTATCCGATCGCCTCCGCCCTAGACTCATTTTCGCGGATGCCCACCAGAACCTTACCGAAAGGTGATTCGGTGATGCGCTTGATAATAAAAAAGGAAAGGAGGAAGAAAAAGAGCACCAGCATATAAAATCTAAGCTCTGTATCCAAAGAAATCTTTAGAAGGCCCAAGATCTCCAAATCCGGTCTAACAATTCCAACTAAACCGTCATCGCCTCCGGTAACAGACTTCCACTGATAGGCAATAAAGAAGATCATTTCGCTGAAGGCTAGGGTGAGAAGCACCGAATAGGATCCCTTTCGCATTGTGGCAAAGAAGCCCAAAGTTAAAGCCAAAATGCCAGCAAAACCGACACCAAGGAAAATGGCGGTAAAAAGAGAGGCATTCAGGTGAATGACAGAAAGCCCTGTCACATAAGTTGCTGCTCCAAAAAACGATGCTTGACAAAATATCATCATGCCAGTGTATCCTAGCAGGAGATCAAAAGCAATTACAGCCAGGGAAAAAATGGCTACTTCTATAGCTAATGCCTCGTAGGAAAGGACCAAAGGCAACACAGAAAAGGTAATTACCAGTCCAATAAATCCTATGTTATCTTTCAATATATTCTTCATCTCAGTCTCTTACTCCCAGAAGTCCTCTTGGTCTAATTAGGATAATTAAAATCATCATAATAAAGATGATGATTGCTGAAGCGCTCGGCCAAAAAATCCCGACTACACTTTGGGCAATGCCAGCAAGTAACCCTCCCAGAATGGCACCGGTGAAACTGCCCATGCCTCCGATTATGACCACAGCAAAGCAAATCCCTAGGATACTAACGTCCATGAAGGGGTTAATCCCGCGCATGGGCGCCGCCAGAACGCCGCTTAGTCCGGCCAAGGCCATGGCCAACCCAAAGGTCAAAAGAAAGACTATCGAGATATTTATACCAAGGGAGCTCACCATCTCTTTGTCTTCCGTACCAGCACGGATAATGGAACCGAACTTAGTCTTTTCAATAAAGAGATACATAGCGACCGTGATGAGCACTGCCAACGCCAGGACGAATACCCGATATCTGGGGAAAAAGAGGGAGCCCAGAAAAAAAGTACCCTCCAGGATCCGAGGAGTGTAGAAGGACTTACCGACAGGTCCGTACGTAAGGAGAATTAGTTCTCTGCCGATCAGGGCGATACCAAATGTCATCAGAATCTGATAGAGGATGTTCGTCTTATAGAGTTTCCTCAGGAGTAACCTCTCCAGGCATATGCCGATAAGTGCCGTACAGGGAGGAACACAAACCAGCGCCAGCCAAAAATTGCCGGTCAGCGAAACAACAGAATAGGCAAAATAGGCGCCTATGGTGTAGAAAAACCCGTGTGAGAAATTGATGATGTCCATCATGCCCCACACTATCGTCAAGCCCATGGCTAAAATCACGTAGATCATGCCCAGCACGATGCCATTGAAAATTTGAACTATAATTAAATTGAAACTTATATCCATTAAATCCACCTCCTCCAAGCTGTTAGGGGCTCAATTTAGTTCACACCCAGAACTATGCATCATCTCGAGAAGGGGGGCTTTATTGTCCATCCCCCCCCCAGCAATTCTCTATTTCATTATTAAAATTTACAATCTGTTTCAGCGCAATCAGGGAAGTTCTTGGAGAAACCGATAATCTCGGAGTAGTCATCCTCGAATTCCTTCTCACCTTCCCTCTTACAGCGCAAGGTATAGTAGTACTTTATTGCCTGATGATCGCAGGACCGGTAGACTTCCTTGCCCGTGATTCCGTCGTATTCCATATTTTCCAGGGCAGCGGCCACTTTCAAATTATCCGTTGAGCCGGCATTCTGAACCGCAGTTAGGATAGCCATGGTCTCCGCGTAGGCGGAAGCAGCATTGTAGGTGGGTAGTTCATTAAAGTTCTCTTCATAGATTTCAATTAAACGCTCGTTCTGGGGGTTCTCGATGTTCCATGTATACTGGACACCTATAATGATATCTTCTAAGATCCTGGTGCCAATGGCACGGAACTGTGTTAGGCCTGCGCCCCAGACGATCCCAATCTTACTCTGGTTCTTCATGCCGAAGCTCACCGCCTGTTTGAGGGCATTTATGGTGTCGCTGCCAAAGTTGAGGAAGAGCACTACGTCCGGTTTAGCCGCCATGATTTTAGTAATGTATTGGCTGTATTCGGTCTCACCCATGGGATGGAACACGTTACCCAGCAGTTTTTTGCCATTTTCCACCAGGACCTCTTCCGTATTTTTTAACAGGTCGTGACCAAAAACATAATCTGGGGTAATCGTATAAAAGGTGTCAGCATCAAATTCCTCTATCATCCTGGGCACCACTTCCCGAACAGCGCCATAGGTGGGCACCTGCCACCGGAAAGTATTCATGTTGCAGGCGCTTCCCGTAATCGAATCCGCTCCAGCCAGAACGCCAACGATAATCTTCTGGGTCTTAGCATATTCCATGAGCGCCAGCGAGACACCACTGCTGGTCCCGACGATGATAAACTTCGCTCCTTCATTTTCCACGGCTTCTTTTGCCTTACGAACAGCTTCACTGGGATTGGGCACATCGCGTTCGATGAGACGGATCGTCTTGCCCAGAACCTGACCACCGAATTCTTCGATGGCTAGTTTTACGCCCCGACTCTGATCCCTCCCGCTCTCTGCATAGGGACCACTGAGCTGTGCCGCGTTGAGGATCACAATATCGTCCTCACTCTGGGCAAAAGCGCTCGGTGCCTGCAGCCCCAGCAAAAAAAGTCCAACTAGCAATACAATTCCGAAAACACACAACTTCGTAAATAGATACCTACTTTTGATACTTTTACTCATTTTAAATACCTCCTATTTATTTTTTTGGAGAAGCATTTTTTACTTCTCAGATCGACAAATACCGCTCACGGATCATTTGATCCTTCTTTAGTTCCTCATTGCTGACATGAGCTACAACTCTTCCCTGTTCCAGGATATAGTGACTGTCGGCTACTTTCATGGAGGCTTCCACATTCTGCTCCACAAGAAAAATAGTCACTCCTTCCTCCTTGATCCGCTCAATAATCTCTATCACGATGTCTACTATAATCGGCGCCAGACCCTCCGTGGGTTCATCCATGAGGATTATATGGGGATTTCTCATGAGTGCTCGGGCCACGGCTAGCATCTGCTGCTCACCCCCGCTTAGTTCATTCCCCTTGTTCTTGTGTCGGCGGGCTAGGTTGGGGAAGGTTTCAAAAATACTTTCCATTGTCCACTTTCCCTCATCACCTTTGCGCTGGGCAATGAGTAGATTCTCCACCACCGTCAGGGTTTTGAAGATACGCCGTTCTTCTGGAACCCAGGCCACTCCCATTTTCCCGATTTCGTAAGGTTTTTTGAGCGTAATGTTCTGGTTATTTAAAAGAATTGATCCCTCCCGCGGAGGCGTTAGTCCCATGATGCTTCGTAACGTGGTTGTTTTTCCCGCTCCGTTGCGCCCCAGCAGACAGACCACTTCCCCCTTCTCAATCTCTAGATTAACCCCATAAAGAATATGGCTCTTTCCATAATAGGTTTGAATACCTTCAACTTTCAGCACGGGATCAAATTCCTCCTTTACTGCCCAAATAGGCGGATATCACTTTCCTATTGTGCCGAACGTCATCGGGTGGACCCTCGGCAATGATCTTCCCCTGATCCATCACCGTGATCACATCGGAAACGGACATGACTACATGCATTCGATGCTCAATCAGGACAATCGCTAACCCCTTGGAAATCTTCTTGATCAGATCCATGATCTTAAATGAATCCTCAGGGGTCATCCCGCTGGTCGGCTCATCTAAAAGGAGCAGTTGGGGAGTGGTCGCCACGGTTATCGCCACTTCCAGGGCTCTCTGGACACCATAGGAAACTTCGGCGGCCTTGTGGTACATCATATCGGTAAGGTTCATCTCTTTCAGAACGGCCAGCGTTTTTTCTTCCACCTCATTCAGGGATGAAGCCTTCTTAAACAGGGAGAAGTTGTTCTTCGTGCGAGATTGTACGCTCAACCGGACATTTTCCTTGATGCTAAGTGCAGGAAAAATGTTTGTGACTTGATAGGAACGACTGATGCCTAAATGTGAAATCTCATAAGGCTTTTTGTTCGTAATTTCCTGTCCCTTAAACCAAATCTGTCCGGAGGTGGGGAAAAATGAACCTGCCAGCATATTGAAGAGGGTGGTCTTTCCGGCGCCATTCGGTCCAATAATCGAATGGATTTCCCCTTCCTTAACTAGCAAGTCCAACTCACTAACAGCCACTATGGCACCAAATTTCTTTGTTAGCTTCTTTGTTTTCAGAATAATCGCCATAATTTATCTCACACCTCTTATTATACATCCTAAACGTGCAATAGATTTTACTACCCTATTAAATCTTTAATCGGGCAAAGTAGGGAAATATTGTAAAATCGCACCTCCTGCTTTTACCGTTACTTAATTTTTGATATTAACTAAAAAACGTTACGTCTCTCTAAGAAGGCAGAAAATATTAGATTTTTTTCACTAGACCTCCTAGTTGAAGCTGAATTGATAATAAATTTCTTCACCCCCCCATTATCATACTCATTACAGCTTTTTGCCCATGTAATCTATTTTCTGCTTGATCGAATATAACCGAGTTCGGTCCATCCATAACACTGTCAGTAACCTCGAAACCGCGGTCTGCTGGCAAGCAATGCATATACAAGCAATCTTTTTTAGCTAAAGCCATTAACTTTTCATCAACAAGCCAGGAGCGGTTAGCCTCAAATAAGTGACTCATCTCTTCAAAATTGGGCTTTTCAGTTACTGGCGGTAAATACTGCAAGCTCGGCCAACATTTTGGGTAAACAGCATCAGCTTGGTGAAAAGCCTCACGGATATCATCTACTTCCTCAAAACTCCCACCATAATACTCAACATTCTCCTTGGTCCTTTGGATAATCTTCGGATCTAACTCAAAACCTTTGGGCCTTGCAAAAACGACAGTGGCACCAAACAAAGAACATCCTACCATAAGAGTCTGTGGAACAGAAACAGGCTTCTTCATACTTGGCGAATATGCCCAGGAAATCGCTATTTTACGACCCTCAAGACTACCCCACTTCTCCTGCATCGTTAATAAATCTGCTATCCCCTGGCAAGGATGAAACATATCATCTTCCATGTTTATAACCGGAATATCTGCCCATTTTGCGAACTCACGAATATATTTATTGCCATTACCATACTTCCAACCTGTGGGATCTCCAAACATACGGATAGCAATTGCTTCACCAAAACGACTAAGGACTCTAGCTACATCAGGTACTCGTTCAGTTGCAAATGCTTTCTCTTCCCCAACAAGAGCCGGGGTGTATATTTTCTCAGAATCTAAGTAGTTTGCGTGCCCTCCAAGCTGCATGATTCCGGACTCAAAGCTGTTTCTCGTTCTTAGTGAGCGGTTGTAAAAAAGCAAAAAAATTGTTTTATCCTCTAATAAGTGATGCTTTCTGCCAGAGGCACGGTCCAGCTTAAGCTGTGTAGCCACATCTAACAATGTTTTTATTTCCTCTTTTGAAAAATCCATTAGCGAAATATAATCCCGACCTCTTAGTGATTTTGTTTTCATTTTTTTCTAATATCTCCTTAAATTTTTTATTTTTTTGCACTATTATATTATAGTGATTTATAGTAAGCTGCCTCTTAATAATCCGAAAAAACCGAAATTCATATGTAGTTCTAATTTAAATTTTTAGCAAATTAACTATCTTATTTTTTAATAAACTTTTCAAAGAACGAAATTTTCTAATCATCAATAATGGATTAACTATTTCTTATTCTCAAATATAAAATCCCTGTTTATCTATCTTTCTTTATTAAATATTTCAGTGCTTCTTGACGCAGGAATATCGGCGCGCACTACCTCTTGGTCTGCAATTTTTAATGCCTTATCCAAAACTTCTATACCTTCGTCTACCTGCTCTTCAGTAATAATTAGCGGTGGTGCAATAACAAGAGTATCATACCAAGGAGCTATATATAAACCGAGTTTTATTGCCTCATTTGCTATTTTGTTTGTCATAAGAAGCTTATGGAATTTATCAGCTTTGGTATCAAATGGTTCTTTTGTCTTTCTATTTTTCACTATCTCAAGAGCCCAAAAATGTCCAACCCCCCTAACGTCCCCGATACACTCATGACGATCTCCCAATTCATATAATCTTTTTTCTAAATACTTACTAACTTTTTTAGGAAGTCCGCTTGCTGTAAGTTTTTTATACTCTGCTATTGTTGCGGGAATAGCTGATAAGACGAGTGGATGAAATGAATATGTATGTCCATGACAAAAAGTTTCTTCCTCGAAGTAATCTGCAATCTTTCTTGTTGTCACCGTAATGCCGGCAGGCACATACGCAGCTGTACACCCTTTTGCTGTAGTCAGTATATCAGGCTTAACTTTCCAATTTTGCATTGCCCATGTTGGTCCTGTACGATACCAACCAGACATCACTTCATCTGCAACAAGTAATACGCTATTTTCATCACAAATCTTCCTTAATTGGGGGAGATATTCTGGTGGTGGAACTATTCTACCGTTTGTCCCCACTACGGGCTCAATAAACACCGCAGCTACATTGCCTTCTTCTTTAATCATGTAGTCTACATATTTGGCACATTGTATATTACAATCTGGGTACTTTAATCCAAATGGACATCTATAGCAATAAGCGTCTGGTGCAAAAATTATACCAGCTATTGTAGACCTTGCTCTCTCTGCATACCATCTCCTTGGATCTCCTGTTAACGATATGCCTGTAGCAGTAGAGCCATGATATGAATGATAACGAGATATTATCTTATAATTTGGCGCCATATATTGTCTAATTATTTTTACTGCTGCCTCATTTGCTTCAGTTCCAGATGTAGAAAAGAAAATTTTATCTAACCCTTCGGGCAAAACTGTAAGTAAAGATTCAACCGCATTTTCAGATGCTTCATGTACAAATCCAGGAGCTATATATGGCATTTTTTCAAGTTGCTTAGCTATGGCTTCAATTACTACCTTATTTTTGTGGCCAAGATTAGAACACATTAATTGAGATGAAAAATCAAGATAGCGTTTATTGTCTTCACCGTACATATAAACACCTTCAGCATCTTTAATAAACAATGGCTTTTTCCATCCCTTTTGTGCTCTCCAGGTGCCATAACTATGTTCCGTTAGAAGTTTAAGCTTTTCTTCTGTTTTAGTCATTTTAATTTTTCTCCTTTTAAGTTATACTGACTTTTTAAGTCTTTTTAGCAGAAATTGTATTTATTTATTCTAAGAACTAAAATTATAAGTCCCAAATTACTCAATTATCTTTCCTACCATTAAACAAGCAATTTTCATGCCAATTAAATTTTCTGGATATAATTTCTTTGAAAACTTAAGGGATATCAATAAGTTCAGAATAAATGGCAGCCACTTATATTTTGTAATACATGACTTTTTAATTATTAATGCTGTATTCTGCTACAGCATATTACAACACCATAATTCAAAAAACTCTCTACCTAGAACGGGTAAAACATAAGAATAAATTATCTCAATTTTTTACTTAAACTAAAAATTATAAGGTGTATTAGTTTTTTTCTTAATTAGTTCTTTAGCTTCTTTTACAATATTTTCATAAGTTAAGCCATATTTAATAAACAAATCATCTAAGGGCCCTGACTCTCCAAAGGTATCCTTTATGCCTATTCTTTTTATTAGTGTAGGGTAATTCTCGCTTAAAACTTCTGATACTGCTCCTCCTAATCCTCCAATAATGCTATGATTCTCTACGGTAAGTATGCAATTTGTTTCCTGAGCAGCTTTAATTAAAATTTCCTTATCTATTGGTTTTATAGTATGAATATGAATTAATCTTATGCTTATTCCTTCGTTTACTAAAATATTTGCTGCCACCAACGCTTCCGGAGTCATTATCCCTGTAGAAACAATGGTTACATCTTCCCCGTCTCGCAAAGTAACACCTTTGTTCCATTCAAATTTATAATTCTCATCAAAAATAACGGGAGTCTCACAACGGATACAACGCAGATATACAGGTCCATTATATTCAACACATGCCCTAACTGCCTGTTTCATTTCCACAGCATCTGCAGGAACAATAATAGTCATATTGGGTATAGCTCTCATAATAGCAATATCTTCAACGGCTTGATGGGTAGCCCCGGCTTTTCCAGTCGGAATTCCCCCATATGAGCCTACTACCTTAACATTGAGTTTAGGATAGGCTATAGAAATACTAACTTGATCACAGGCTCTTTTAGTGGCAAAAACTGCAAAAGTAACCGCAAATGGTATAATCTTTTTGGTAGAAGCCATGCCCGCGGCTACTCCCATCATATTTTGCTCGGCAATACCCATTTCAAAGAATCTATCCGAAAAGGCTTCTTTAAAAATAGATGTTTTAGTTGAGCTTGCTACATCAGCATCCAAAACCACTATATCATTCCTCTCTTTTGCTAATTCTACTAACGCTTCGCCAAAAGCAGTTCTGGTAGCTATTAATTTATTCTTCATAATTAAAATCCTTTTTCGTTAGAGTATCCCAATTCTTTTAATGCTTGTTTTGCTTGTTCTTTGTTGGGAGCCAATGAGTGCCATTCAACTTTATTTTCCATAAAAGATACGCCCTTACCTTTAATCGTATGGGCAACCACTATAGTAGGTTTTCCCTCAAATTTAATCGCCTCTTCCAAGGCTTGTACTATCTCATTTATTCTATGGCCATTTATTTCTATCGTATTCCAACCGAATACACGCCATTTCTCGATTACTGGTTCAATATTCATAATTGTATTGGTTTGTCCATAAAGTTGTAATTTATTATAATCTAATATAGCAATAAGATTATCTGTATTATAATTAGAGGCTACCATTGCCGCTTCCCATGCTTGTCCTTCCTGAGTTTCCCCATCTCCTAAAATAACAAAAGTTCGGTAGGTTTTTTTTAAATATCTTGCAGCTAAAGCCATCCCTAATGCCACAGAAATTCCCTGTCCTAAAGAACCTGAGGACATATCCACTCCAGGCGTCTTGTTCATATCAGGATGCCCTTGAAGTCTGCTATTTATGTGATCAAAAGTTAATAATTCTTCTTTGGGGAAATACCCTCTCTCAGCCAAAGCAGCATACCAGGCAGCCGAAGCATGACCTTTAGAAAGAACAACACGATCTCTGTCTTCCCGTTCAGGATTTTCAGGATCAATTTTTAAAATATGAAAATATAAAACAGCCATGATATCAACTATTGATAAAGCTCCCCCTATATGCCCTCCCTCTGCATTAGATATCATCTCAACAATATATCTTCTAATAATATTTGCTTTTTTTTCTAAATTTTTAATTAGTCTTTCTTGAAATACCACTAAAACTCCCCTTTCTTTGCATATGATAGGAATTTTTAAAACTATTTTCATATATATAATAGAAGCAATTTACGTGCCAATTAAATTGTAATCTAAATAAATTGTGTAAAACTCTTATGTTTCAACAATTAAATTGGGATATACAAATAACTGTAACCATTAATATAATCATTATCTGTTGCATTGTGCCACAGCACTTTGCAACATTTTTATATTTTTGGTCAGATGTTTATATTATTATAAAAATTGAAATAAGAAAGAACTTTCTTTTTTTATTTAATCTAATAAATAAAAAACAAGATTAGCTTAATTATTTCACGAAGATTGTGGGGAATGGTTTAGAAAAATTTTTAAGGAGAAAGTTTAGCTTCTTAAAAGAAACTAACTAAAATACAAGAAGATTATTTAGAAAGGTTTAAAGATGTGAATGTTTATTCAAAATTTATTTAGAAATTTTATATTTTTCAATTTTTCTATATAGGGTGCTTCTATCAATCCCTAATACTCGAGAGGCTTTAGCGATATTGCCCTTAACCTCTTTCAGAACTTTGAAAATTGCTTCTTTTTCAATATCTATTAAAGAATTAACTTCTCTATCCTCTTTAATGTCCAGGTCATTAGATTTAAAAAGCTTAATATTTTCGGGTATTACTTCAATAGTAATTTTATTATTTTTACTTAAAATTAGTGCACTTTCAATCACATTTTCTAATTCTCTTATATTGCCTGGCCAATTATACTCACACAAAACTTCTAAAACTTTTTTATCAATTTCAATATTATTTTTGTTTATTCTTCTCCCAATTTTATCACAAATATATTTTACCAAAATTGGAATATCATCTTTTCGTTCTCGTAATGGGGGTATATCTACGGTAACTGTATTTATACGATAAAAAAGATCTTCTCTAAAATTACCTTTCTTTACAGCCAATAACAAATCTTGGTTAGTTGAAGAAATAATCCTTACGTCAGTAGTAATAATTTTATTGCCTCCTATCCTCATTAATTGATTTGATTCTATCGCCCTCAATAACTTTGGTTGAGATTCTAGAGGCATGCTTTCTATTTCATCAAGAAAAAGAGTTCCGCTCTCCGCTAATTCAAATTTGCCGGGTTTTCCACCCCTCTTAGCGCCAGTGAATGCTCCTTCTTCATACCCGAACAACTCGCTTTCGACTAAGTCTCTGGGGATTGCCGCACAATTAATAGCAATAAAAGGTTTATCCCGTCTATTACTATTATTATGGATAGCCTGGGCAAAAATTTCTTTTCCGGTTCCGCTTTCGCCTTGTATTAATATCTTACAAGAACTAGTTGAAGCAACTTTTGCTAAATTTACTGCTCTTTTTAGTTTCTCATTACTCCCAATAATGTTTGAAAAATTAAGTTGGGGTTTAGATCCAATAATGCCGCCTACTAATTTATGTACTTTTTTCATTTCTTTAAATAAGGCCATTATCCCTTGAGATTTGCCCTCAGAATCTTCAACTACTTTTTCCGTAAGAAGATATTGGAAATTTTCTTTGCTGCCAAAAGGTGTAATAGTAATTTCTTTCTCTAAATATCCTTTTCTATTATTCAGAATATCAAACAAAGAAAAATTTGTTCTGATTAATTTATCTATCGGCTTCCCAATTGCTTCATGGGATTCTTTGCCTAATATTTTTCCTGCAATAGAATTTAAATGAGTTATTTCTCCTTTCTTGTTTATTACAATTAAACCATCACTTATTGATTCAATTATTGTATTTAAAAATTTGTTGTTTATGCTCAATTCAAAAATTTTTTTCTCTGTTTTAAGTGCACTTCCAATAGCATTAGCAATACCCACAACCATGCCTAAAGTATGTTTATGTAGCAAATGATATTTACCTGACATATTTAGAACTCCAATTATATTACCAGAGGAATTCCTAATGGGTGCTGAAGAACAGGTCCAATAACGAGGATAAACATTATAATGTTCTGGGCCAATAATTTGTACGGGTTCCCCAGTAAAGAGAGTCATTCCTATGCTATTTGTTCCTACAATTATTTCAGATCTATTTGAACCTATCACCACCCCGACTTCCTCAGATTCTTTTAATATCTTTTTATCACCAATAATCTTAAGAATATAACCCTCTTTATCACTTAAATCTATTCTGAACCCAGAACCCCTTATCATTTTTTCTGCCATTTCCATTATAGATTGCGATGTTTTACTTAAATCTCTATTTTTATCTAATAATACTTTTATTTCTTTATCATTGGGTTTTTTAACAGAATTTTTTAAATTCGGACTCACTTTTGCAAGCTTACATCTTTTCCATGAACTAGCAATTACTGGGCGAACAACTGAGGAATCAATTTCGCCGGTTTCAATAAATCTTTCCCGAGCTTTTTTAATTTTATTCATTTTTTCTAAATAATTTCCTGAAGAAGGCAGCAGAATCACCTCTTTGCGCTCGTTTTTTTTCTAGAAAGAAAAATATTTCTATCATTTTAACCCAAGTCAACATCTTCACTGGATACCAGGGCAACGCTGGCTACCTTATCTTCCGGAGCAAGGTTCATTACCCTAACTCCCTGCGTGTCTCTTCCGGTATGACGAATTTCTTTCACCGGAACCCGAATAACAATTCCATTTTGGCTGATTAATACTAGTTCGTCCTCTTCGCTCACCACTTTAACATCTACTACCTGGCCTCTTTCTTCAGTAATCTTGATAGATTTTAACCCCTGGCCGCCCCGGTTACTAAACTCTCTGAATTTCTTTAAATCCGTTCTTTTGGCATATC
>Ga0268276_1001836_pt1 | contig 19409 bp, 27 predicted proteins | sample saktaG_4_FD_190145 | JGI IMG/M metagenome (GOLD analysis project Ga0268276, IMG submission 190145) | Saline water microbial communities from Sakinaw Lake, British Columbia, Canada - sak_2010_1_5_45m | ecosystem: Environmental > Aquatic > Non-marine Saline and Alkaline > Saline ... | reverse complement strand
CGCTAAGCTTACGAAGTTTCGCGAGGCTGAATACCTGATAACCGCCCGAGTCGGTAAGTATCGGCCCTTTCCAGCCCATAAACTTATGCAGCCCGCCGGCTTTTTTTATTATCTCAAGCCCGGGCCTCAAGTTCAGATGATATGCATTGCCGAGTATTATCTCGGCGCCGCACTCCAGAAGCTCATCGTTCGACATGGCCTTAACCGTGCCTTGAGTGCCGACCGGCATAAATACGGGTGTATTCACTTCTCCATGCGCGGTCATAAGCTTCCCTAAGCGCGCTTTACTCGACTTATCTTTATGTATAAGCTCGAACATCCTATTTCCTATTCTCTACAATATCAACATAGCATCGCCGTAACTAAAGAACCTGTAACGCTCTTTGATCGCCTCTCTATACGCCTCGAATATAAAATCCTTCCCCGCGAACGCGCTGACCAACAGCATAAGCGTCGATTTTGGAAGATGGAAGTTAGTGATTAGGTGATCTACGATATTGAACTTGAAACCCGGGTAGATAAATAGATCGTTATCCCCTGCAGTCTTATCTTCTAGAGCCCAATACTCAAGACTCCTTGCGGATGTCGTACCAACAGCAAAAACTTTTCCGCTCTTCTTCTTTACATTGCCGATCGCCTCTATGGTTTCCGACGGGATATTAAAATACTCTTTATGTATCTTATGATCCTCTATATCCTCCGTCTTGACCGGAGCAAAGGTGCCGTAATTTGTATGTAACGTTACGCATGACAGTCTCACGCCACTGGCCGCTAAAGCATCGAGCATCTCTTTCGTGAAATGGAGACCAGCCGTCGGGCTTGCCGTCGCGCCCTCTTTAGCCGCATATACGGTTTGATACGAATCCTTATCGTCAGGTTCGTCAAGCCTGTCGATATAGGGAGGCAGCGGCACATGACCCGACTCGAGTATCTCATCGATCTGCCGGCTGAACCTAATAAGTCTTCCGACTTCTCCCCTACCCAGCACTTCAGCTTCGGCGCCGGATTCCATAGCTATCTTTTCGCCTTCCTTCAGCCTCCCCGAGGGTCTTACCAGGGCCTCGCATACGGGATCCTTCTTCTCCAGCAGGAAGAACTCGACCTTACCACCCGTCTTACGCCTGCCGAATAGCCGCGCAGGGATCACTTTAGTGTCGTTGAGAACCAAGATGTCTCCTTTATTAAAATAATCGCCGATATCCTCGAAAGTTTTGTGGGATATCGATCGTTTTTCACGATCGAGCACCATCAGTCGGCATTTGCTCCGCTCCTTTAGAGGATATTTCGCGATCAGTTCTTTAGGCAGGTCGTAATTGAACTCTGATAATTTCATTAGAAGCTACAACTTATTGGCGATCTTGTTGATCGTCGTAACGGCGGCTCCCGGATAATAGATCTTCAATATCTCATCGGCTTTCTTACCATGCGCGGCCATGCCATTAGCGCCCCATTGGCACATCCCCGCTCCATGCCCCCAGCCTATACCGCTCAAGGTCAGTTTATCGTTATTTATCGATGGCTCAAAATTGGTGCTGCGCAGCTCATTTGGGCCGATCATCCTGCGAAAATCTTTTCCGGTAAGCATGCAGGAAACACCGGAATCATCCTTGATCTCAACCTTATCCACTCTACCGGACTTGTTTCTCCCGACAACGGTAACTGACTTGATCTTCCCGACCCTGTAACCGTTTTCACCTAACTTCTTTTCGATCTCCGAAAGAGGGATGTTCTTGGTCCACTTGTAATGAGGGGATTCTTTACAAAAACCGCATTCCGATCCCTTGAGGGGCTCTATATCTATATTCCAAAGATTTGAGGCGTCTTCTGTTTTACCTCCGCACGTTGCATGATAATACGCCGGAAATATATCGCCCTTATAGATGAGGATCTTACCGCGTGTCAGTTTCACCGCCCTGGTGGTGGACCACCTCTCCGAAGTGGCTCCTGTATAGACCTGAGAATATATGTCGTTGGTGAGATCGTAGTCCTGCAGCTTGTTCTGCCTGGCCTGATATAGAGCAAACGTCCGTGCGGTTATAGCTTGGGCCTTTATGGCCTCAATGGGCCAGCGATGTGAGATTTCATTATACAATACTCCATAAAGATACTCTTCCAGGGGGATCCTGTTGATCACCGCGAGTTTCATATTATCTCTTTTCATGATGTCAATGGTGCCTCTGAACGATCTTCCGTCAAGATAGATAAGTGACCCCTTCGGTACCGTGACGCGTATCTTTGAGAATTTAAATTCCCTTGAACCGAACATAATACCCTGCTCGCCCGCCCTGACTTTTGTATGAAGAATATAACCTCCCGTCAAAAGCTTTTCTGACGGTATTGAATATACTTTGTATGTGCCCTTTACGGCTAACGACATCGAATCCCTGTTGTCTAGGACCAGCACCCGTATGACCGGATCGTCTCCTTTTTCTAAGGCCGGTGAAGCCTGTGGCATCACAATGGAAAGTGCTAGCATGAATAAGAATAGCGTGATCGTCTTTTTCATCTTCGTCTCAATAGAATGAGTAGCGCTGAAATAGTCAATGATATGATGATGCATGTCGTTATCGGGAAGAAGAATGTGAAATTATTCCTCTTTATACATACATCTCCGGGAAGTTTGCCCAGCCATGGGATCTTGTCACCTACAATAAAAAGCCCTCCCACAAGAAAAATTATAACTCCAAATAACATCAGCACCTTGCCTAACGAATTCAGCTCGAACATATTATCCGTTGTCTCTCTTCTTTTCTATCTTCTCTTTTTCGGAGAATAGACATCCGCAATAATTCTGCCTGTATATATCCTTCGATTTTGCCGTACCTTGAGCTTTTTTGAAGCCGGGCCTGAAATCATCGTAATAAAATTTTATCTCGGCGCTTTTGGCTACATCATCGCATATGCTCTTGAGCGCCTGATGATCCTGGTAGGGGCTCCCGAGCAGCGTCGTAGTGAACGCGTCAAATGCGTTCTCTTTCGCGAACTTGGCACTCTTTTTTATACGTATCCACCAGCATACAGGGCACCTGTTGACCGTATCCTCGCTATACACTACATGCTGGAAATAGTCCTCGAGATCGTAGTCGGAATATACAACATTCAGCTTGACCGACTTAGAGTACTCCTCCACCGCGTCTTTCCTCTTCAGGTATTCCGGGTAAGGATGGATGTTAGGGTTATAAAAGAAACCCCCTATCACATGTTTATCTTTGCGCAATTTCTCTATCGGATAGATCGAGCATGGGGCGCAGCAGATGTGAAGTAGGATATTCAAAAAAGTTCCTTACGGGCTATTTTGGGATTACGCTCCAGGCCCATATGTTCGTACGCCAATTTTGTGAGCTCCCTGCCGCGGGGAGTGCGCTTCAAGAATCCCATCTTGAGCAGGAACGGCTCAACTACATCGACTATAGTGTCGACCTCTTCATTCAGCGAAGCCGCTATGGACTCTATGCCAGCGGGCCCGCCGCCGAACGATTCATGCATGATCTTTATGACTTTTCTGTCGACATTGTCGAGACCCATGCTGTCTATATTATGGTTCTTCAGCGCCTCATTGGCGGTTTCTCTGGTGATCTTGCCGTCATGCTTGACCTGGACCCAGTCCCTTACGCGGCGAAGCAGCCTGTTCGCCACCCTTGGCGACCCTCTTGAGCGCCGCGCTATCTCTTGGGCAGCTTCCTTGTCTATGGGTATATCCAGGATCCTGGCCGAACGGATAATAACCTTGACAAGATCGGCCGTATCGTAGAAATCGAGATGATGGAATATTCCGAAGCGCGACCTTAACGGGGCCGTGAGCAGCCCTGAGCGCGTCGTCGCGCCTATCATGGTAAAACGTTTCAGCTTGAACTTATATGTCCGCGCGTAAGCTCCTTTGTCCATCACCACATCGATTTCAAAATTCTCCATCGCCGGATAGATATACTCTTCCACTATCTTGGAAAGGCGGTGTATCTCATCTATGAATAGTATATCGCCCTCTTCCAGATTCGTAAGCACGCCCACGAGATCTCCCGCCCTCTGGATGGCCGGCCCGCTGGTCGAGGTTATCTTAGTACCCATCTCATGCGCGATTATGTGCGCCAGAGAAGTTTTGCCCAGTCCCGGAGGCCCTGAGAGTAGCACGTGCTCTAGGGGCTCTCTCCTCTTCCTGGCAGCCGCGAGCGTCACCTTAAGGCTCTCTACGACATCATTCTGCCCGATAAATTCACTGATCTTACCTGGTCTCAGAGATATGGTCAGTATTTGATCTTCATCGGAGTCTGCCTGGCTTGCGATCAATTTCTCTCTTCCCTCGGGTAATATCTTCTCTTTTGTCATCTTTTAGATCCCTTATAGACTTCATTCAAGATATCTTCACATGACGAGACTTTAGGATTGCGCCGTATCGCCTTTTCTATCATGTCGCCGGCCTCATTCTTCTTATACTGTAGCTGGATGAGCACGTTCAGCGCCTCCTCCTTGATATCATCCTCAATCTTGGGCAGACCTCTCGATACCTTATCTTTCATGAGACAGAATTTTCCTACCTTTCCCTGTAATTTAGCCACTATCTCACGGGCCTTCTGCTCGCCTATGCCCGGCAATGTCTTTAAAAGCGCCATGTCGCCATTGTCAATGGCTTCGGCTATAACCGAGAACGACAGGCTCAGTGCCCTGCACGCGGCCTTCGGCCCTACGCCCGAAACAGTTATGAACTGCTCGAAGAAATCCCTCTCTATGTCATTCAAAAACCCCACCAGGACAGGTATAGCCTTCGATTGGTCCATCTGATAGTAATGATAGACCTTGAGATTTACAGTCGTGGCGTCGCCGCTTTCAGTATGGAGATTCTTCATCACGGCCGGCGGCATTATCACTTCGTAGCAGATGCCGTTGACATCGAGTATGACGCTCGAATCTTTCTTCAGTTTTAATTTGCCGTTGATTTCCGAGATCATATCCTCTCCCCTATTTTCTTGCCATGTAACAGTATGATATCGCCATGGCAAGGGCGTCGCTTACGTCCACGGGCTCCGGGGGGTCTTTTAATTTTAAAATATTCTGGACCATCCTCTGGACCTGCTCTTTTGACGCGTGACCGTTACCCGTTATGGTCTTCTTTATCTTTGTGGGGGGATAGTTCACCAGCCGTATCCGGTGTATTCCACTCACCAGACAGACGACCGCGCGCGCGTGTCCCATGAGTATCGCCGTAGTGGGATGCCTGTAATGTGAATATATCTTTTCCAGTACCAATACACCTGGCTCGTGTTCCTCTATGATTTCGGTAAGAGAATCGAATATCTTCTTGAGTCTCGATTGTATCGGCGTGTTGGCCTGCGTCTTTATTGTGCCGGCCTCGATGAGCTTGAAGGTTCTCTCTTCTATTATACCGTAACCAGTCGTCCCGAGGCCGGGATCGATGCCGAGTATTCGCATTATCCTCCTTCGCGCTTCTACGATCATACTCCGGTAGCGCTTCGGAGGGATTATTCCTGCGAAGCCCTACCGGCTATTGCTAGTTGAAGGGCGTAGCAGAATTATTCTTTTATAAGGTTATCCGGTATATCAAAATTTGCGTAGACATGTTGAACGTCCTCATGATCTTCTATAGCGTCGACCAGCTCCAATATCTTCTTCGCGTCAGGCCCCTCGACCCTAACCGTGTTCTTGGGCAAGAGTGTTATCTCCGCGCCTTCCGTCTTTATGCCGGCGTCATCTATGGCCTTCTTGACCTTGAAGAAATCCTGCGGGCTCGTCTTTATGGCGTAATTCTCGTCCTCGACTATCATATCTTCCGCGCCGGCGTCCAGAGCGACACCCATCAACTTATCCTCTTCCGCGCTGGCCTTGCTTACGACTATGTAACCTTTCTTCTCAAACATCCATGCCACAGAACCGGCGCCTGCCATATTGCCGCCTCTTTTCGTGAATATGGTCCTGACTTCGGCCGTAGTCCTGTTCTTATTGTCGGATACGCCTTCTACGTAAACGGCGACTCCGCCCGGACCATAGCCTTCGAGCGTTATATCCTCGTACGTTATGCCTTCGAGCTGGCCCGTACCCTTCTTGATAGCCCGTTCGATATTGTCCGCTGGCATACTGGACTCTTTAGCTCTCTCTATGGCGACCCTCAGCCTCGGATTGGTATCTGGATTCCCACCGCCCCTGGCGGCAACCGATATTTCCTTTATAAGCTTTGTGAATAGACTGCCCCTCTTGGCGTCAGTAGCCGCTTTCTTATGCTTGATCGTTGCCCATTTTGAATGACCGCTCATTATTCCTCCGTCTCGTCTTTCCTGGATAGCTTAGCCTTCTCAATTATAATTTGAGCCAAATTGGATGGCACCACTTCATAGTGGGAGAAGCTCATTGTGTATGTTCCTCTCCCGCCCGTTATTGACTTCAGTTCATTAACATATTTATACATCTCTTCCAGCGGCATCTTGGCCTTTACCGTTTGTGACCCGTCGCCCGGTTCCATCCCCATGATCCTGCCACGCCTGGAGTTCAGGCTGCCCGTTATGTCACCCATAACTTCATCCGGCACGGTTACATCAACGTCCATTATAGGCTCTAAGATGACCGGCTTGGCTTTCAGCATCGATTCTTTGAATGCGTGACGCGCGGCGGTTTGAAAAGCGATATCCTTAGAATCGACCGGATGGGTCTTGCCGTCATAAACTATCGCCTTTACATCTACCACCGGAAATCCGGCGAGGCTTCCCGAATCGAGAGCCGAACGAATACCTTTTTCACAACTCACAACAAATTGCCTGGGTATCGCGCCGCCGACCACCTCATCTACGAACTGGAACCCCTCGCCCCGTTGAAGCGGCTCTATGCGCATCCAAACCTCTGCGAACTGCCCGGCTCCTCCGGTCTGCTTCTTATGGCGGTACTGGGCGTCTCCCTTGCCGAGTATCGTCTCTTTGTACGCCACCTTAGGCGTGCCGAGCTCTACCTGCACGCCGTATCGCATCTTCATCCTGTTGATCATCATGCTGATGTGCATATCTCCCATCCCGGAGACTATCATCTCTTTGGTCTGCTCATCCCTCGTCACCCTGAATGTGGGGTCTTCGGCCATTATCTTGTGAATAGCGTTAGATATCCTATCCTCATCTGCCCGTGTCTTCGGTTTAAGCGAAAAAGATACAGCAGGCTCGGGGAACTTTATCTCGTCGAATTTTACCATATTCTTGTCGTCAGTTATGGAGTCGCCTGTCTTTGTATCTTTAAGCTTTGCCACACACGCGATATCGCCGGCCTGCGCCAACTCCATGGAGACCTGGTTCTTGCCCATCATGGTAAATACCTGACCTATCTTCTCTCTGCTACCCTTGTTTACATTGTAAAAACCGCCGTTCGACTGCAGCTTTCCGGAAAATACCTTAAACATCGATATCTGGCCCATAAAAGGGTCGGACAAAGTCTTAAATACGAGCGCGGCAAACGGCTTATTCGGATCGGCATCCAAAGATATCTTATCGCCGCTTTCGGGCTTCGTCACTTCTGCCTTGGCCCTGTCGGCCGGCGACGGAAGGTAGTCTATTATAAAATCGAGGAGTTCCTTGACTCCTATGTTGCGGGTAGCTGAGCCGCAAAGTATCGGTGAGACGTCTCCTGTGTTCAGCCCCTTCTTTAATGCCTCTGTAATCTCTTCGGCCGAAAGCTCTCCTTTATCCAGATACTTCTCCAGCAGTGCGTCATCCGTCTCCGCGACGGTCTCTGTCAGAGAGTCGCCAAGCGCTTTGAAGTGGGACTTTTCCGCGTCGTCCAGGCTCTCCGCGCCTTTTTGGGTTATAACGCTCGCCACATCTTTGAATGACGACTCCTTGCCTATCGGATAATCCACAGGCACGCAATGCTTGCGAAACTTATTATTTATATCATCAAAACACTTGTCGTAGTTAGAGTGCTCCTTATCGAGCATGTTTATGAAGAAGAAGCACGGCACTCCATCTTCCTTTGCCAATCTGAATGCGCGCTCTGTGCCTATCTCTATGCCTCCGGTAGCATTAACTACCACTATGCAGGCATCGGCCGACCTCAAGCTGCCTATCATCTCCCCGACAAAATCGGTATAGCCGGGAATATCGATTACATTTATCTTCTTTGATTTATACGGAAAGCTTATGAGCGACGTGCTGGACGAGTGCTTCTTCTCTTTTTCGTCCTCATTATAGTCGGACACGGTAGTCCCGTCCATGATCCTACCCATCTTAGCGACGGCGCCGGCGTTTAAGAGAAGCGCTTCGGCTAAAGACGTCTTGCCGCACCCCGAGTGGCCCAATAGTATTACGTTTCTGATATCCTTTGGCTGGAAACTTGGCATCTATCTCCTCCAACTTTTTCTACAGAAAATCTGACCCCGGTCCCGACTCAAAGCAATAAAAAGAAGTGGCGGGAGAAGGACCTGTAAACGGTCTTCGGCATTATCATACTATTATATCGATGGGGTGGTATATGTCAAGAAGATTAGCCCAGGAGAACCTTCTTTAGGCTCTCTTTGCCGAGTATTTTGAGAGCTTTTAGAATATACTGCCTGTTCTGAGGATTCTTGTACTGCAGGAGAGCTCTCTGCATCATCCTTTCATGGGGATACTTAGCCACGTAAAGCTTATTCCCCGTAAAGGGATCCTGTTCAGTATAGTACATCGCGCCCGCGAGGGTCATCGGTAAAGGAATAAAATCCTGGACCTGCTCAGGGCTTATATGCCTTTTCGCAAGATACAAGGCAAGCTGAAGGGCGTCCTCCAGCCTGGCCCCCGGATGACCCACTATGAAATAGTTCACAAGGTACTGTTTCTTATTAAGGCGTCTGTTCACTCTTTCGAACCGGTCGGTAAACTTCTCGTATACGCTGAATCTCGGCTTATTCATCAGATCCAGGACATGATCTGAGCAATGTTCGGGCGCGACTTTAAGCTGTCCGCTGACATGGTGCGCGCACAGCTCGTTCAGATATTCGTCCGAATAACTCTCAGTCAGGAGATCGTACCTGACGCCGCTACCGACGAAAACATGTTTAACCTTAGGCATGGCCTTGAGCTTCCTCCATAACTCCAGAGAATCTCCGTAGCCGGGTTTGAAGTGCCTGCAAATTTCAGGCACAAGACATCTCTTCCCGCGGCATGCGCCCCTCTCTTTCCACAAATGGCACTTGGCCATATACATATTAGCCGTGGGCCCTCCTATATCGGTGATCGTCCCTTTGAATCCCTTCTCTTGAGATATAGTCTCTATCTCATCCAGTATTGACCCTATACTGCGGCTTTGAACATGTCTACCCTGATGCATGTAGAGCGAACAGAAGCTGCATCCTCCGGCACACCCGCGATGAGAAGTTATGGAATTTCTCACAATACCGAATCCCGGAACGCCGCCGGCCTTATCGTAGGATAAGTGCCAATCGCGCATAAATGGAAGCGCGTATAACTTATCCAGCTCTTCGGTCTCTAAAGGCAGGGCTGGAGGATATTGAATAACGAGCCTGTCTCCATGCTTCTGGACTATAGCCCTTCCCCGGATGGGGTCTGCTTCAGCATATATATCCTTAAAAGCTCTGTTGAAGTTACTCTTATCCCTGCTGACATCCTCGAAGGAAGGTACAAGCACTCGATCCTTGACCGCCTCAAGATCTCTCCTGGCTACTACGGTGCCTCTTATATTATCGAGCGATCGTATATCCTCGCCGCTTTGAAGTCGCCGCGCTATTTCGAGCATCTGCTTTTCACCCATGCCGTAAACTAAGATATCGCACTTTGCGTCGAGCAGAAGCGAGCGCCTCACCTTATCCGACCAGTAGTCGTAATGGGCCAGCCTTCTCATGCTCGCCTCCATGCCGCCGAGGACTATTGGAACTCCCTTATAAGCCTGCTGTAATTTATTGGCGTATATTATGGTTGCCCTGTCGGGTCTTAGATGGGATCTGCCCCCGGGTGAATAGTCGTCAATATTGCGGACCTTTTTGTTGGCGGTGTAGTTGGCGATCATAGAATCGAGATTGCCCGCCGTTACCCCGAAGAAAAGCCTTGGCCTGCCCAGCGCTTTAAAGTCATCCACGCTCTGCCAGTCGGGCTGGGCTATGATACCCACCCTGAACCCGGCGCTCTCTAAAACTCTGCCTATGACGGCGGCTCCGTACGAGGGATGATCGACATACGCGTCGCCTGTAACGAGTATGATATCGAGCTCTTCCCAGCCTCGTCTTGTAAGGTCTCTTTTGGACGTAGGTAAGAAATCTTGCGTCATATTAAAATTCAGGGTAAGGTTTGTTCAAGGTCATGCTGACCGCTTTGGGTCTTCCGGTAGGATCATCTACATACTTTACCAGAACATCATCTTCCTGTTGGAGGTACTCAAGCGAAACTATCTCGGCTCCATGTATTATCTTCACTCCGGAGGGGACATAGAATGTCATCTCGCCCTCTCCCCGGCACGTAAGAAGAGAGCCCACCCGGTCGATATCCATGACCTGTTCTGTGAACGTCTTCAGGTCGGTCGCAGAATCATCGCAACGGCCCGCGCCCGGGGCCGAAAGGATCAGCGCCGCCGCAAAAATAACCGTTAAAAATTTTAATATCTTTCTCATGACGGACTACTCTCCTATTATCTTTACCAGGACTCTCTTTTTTCTCTGTCCGTCGAACTCACCGTAAAATATCTGCTCCCATGGGCCGAAGTCCAGCCTCCCGTTTGTGACGGCGCAGACGACCTCGCGCCCCATTATCGTTCTTTTTAAATGAGCATCGCCGTTATCTTCTCCCGTGAGATTATGTCTATATTTATCCTTGCCATAAGGCGCGAGCTTCTCCACCCACGCCAGAAAATCCTGATGTAACCCCGATTCGTTGTCATTTATAAAGACGCTCGCGGTGATGTGCATTGCATTGACCAGGCACATCCCCTCCTTGACGCGGCTCTTTTTTACGGCCTCCTCGACCTCGCGCGTGATATTCACGATCGCGTAGCGGTCATTCGTATTCATCCAGAGATATTTAGTATATGATTTCATTGTCTTTCTTCCGTCATTGCGAGGCCCGAAGGGCCGAAGCAATCTCTAGCCTGATAAGGTTAGATGCGCTCCTTAAAGATATGCAAACATCATTATATATTTACATTGACCGCAAGTAACTAAAATAAACGATGATGTTAGTCTCGCCAAATATACGGGTTGAGGCTCTCTCCTACTAAATACTATCCCTCCTGTTTGATCTACACTCTTAGAGGCGCATATCGGACAATTAAAAGATTTTGCTAACTCCGCTCTTTGTTTCAATAAAGTAGTCTGACCCCTTCCGCTACCGCGGAAAAAGTTACTGAATACCAATAGAATCTGATAAAGTTCAACTAGCCCACATTTCGCACATAGTCTGGCAAGAATTTCGCCTTCAAGCGATAGAGAATCCTCTAGCGGGGATATTCTTTTATTGCTTGCCATTAAGTTTTTGCAATTACCACACTTATAAGCCGGCAGATTCATAGTTACATATTGTGTTTCTTCATGTTTTTTTTCGGGTTTTGTTTTATCAGAAATTAAATCACGATCATACCATTGTGTTAAATGACATTTTTTGCAAGTCAGAACTTCGAAATTATTTTCACCTAGATCACATACAGCAGTTTCGCCAATTATTCTAGTAAGAATAATGCTCGTATCAAAAGTATCATTTTGGCATTTAAGACATTTCATTTATATCTCTATTGCTCCCCCTTGCATATACGTTATACGCCAATCTTCAGTATACCCCTAATCTCAAACCTAAACCTCTTGTCAACGTATCCGGGTCCGTTTCATTCGGAGCCAGTTCTCGTGTCACAGTAAAATGTCACAGCATGTCACAGTACGGAATCCGGGACACATTATCTAGCTCAACTCACACAGTAAGTATCCCGGCAAGAAATAACGGCCGTCGTATACCAGTCATATCATAGCCGTCAGTAAAGATAATTTTTCTTTTAGTATCGACGCCCTTAAACTGGCTTCTTCCTTTACTCTTACCGCCAACTTCAAAAATGATGTCTTCGAAATCACGGATAAAATAATCCGGAGTTTTTGCCCCGCGCATAGATTTAAGATAAAATACTTCCTTGCCTAAAGCCCTAAAGGCTTCCACAAAAAAATCCTCCCGCAAACCTCCGATGGCCTCATCAAGCGGCTTATACAAAAGACGATACGGCAAGGCCATGACAACCTTCGGCTCCTTCATTACATTGCTTCCTATCGGCATGACCCGGTGTAAAATAAAAGCCCGTTCTAAGAGCGTAATATATTGCTCGGCCTTATACTTCGTAATATGAACATTTTGTGAAGCCGAGGAATAGTTGATCCCGTCAACCCCTGAACGACCGATAAAACGGACAAGTTGCTCAATTTTTTCCAACTCATCGGTCAAGAGCTTTGCGATATGGGGGATGTCTTTACGAATAATCGTTTTGAGGATGTTCTCTAAAAGCGCCAGGGGCTGCGGCTCCCGCAAAGCGAATGGCATAAGGCCACCCTGGATATACGACAAAAAATGTTCCCCGGCCTTAAAAACATCCGCGGAAATCTTTCCTTCCACAATATCCCGGAGAGTTAAGGCGCTAAACTCCTGACCATATTTAAATTTCGCGTACTCCCGCAGCGTAAAAGGATAGAGCTTCTTTAGCAGGATGCGCCGCGACAGATCGTAACCTGATTCATACATTCCCAGCGCCGTGGAACTGGTAAAGATCACTCTGATATCAAGAAGATCGTAGAGTTTCTTTAGATCAGCTTCAAAGCGGGGATAAACATGCACTTCATCCAACAGAAACAACCTTATCCGCATCGTTTCATGCAGAGTTTTGACGAGATTAAAAAGATCACCCTCCATAGCGTCCAGCGATACATAAAAAGACCTCTCGCTTGCCAGGGCTAATTGCTTGAGAATAATCGTCTTGCCCGCGCCGCGCGGCCCAACAATACCAATAAAATGGGCTCCGTCGTCCCGCGCGATTGTCTCGTAAAGCGCGCGCCTTTTATCATATTTCTTGCCGTCTTCTCTGGCCAGACGATCAAATTCAAGCAGTTGATTAATATTCATTTTACCTAAAACCCCCTACTGTGCGCACATCGTAAGTATACCATAAATACTCATATTGTCAAGTTATTTTACAGAATGCATATCATTTGTTAAAGTAACATATCGTAACGCCTAATTTCCCGACTATCCAAACGAACACCTCATCGTAAATCTGAACCTAGGTACCCTTTTGCATTGAGTTCTAATCGTCTGTAAAGACGCTCGCGGTTATATGCATCGCATTGACGAGACAGAGCCCTTCTTTTACCCTGCTCTCGTCCAAAGCCTCCTGCACCTGGTCGGTGATATTTACGATCTCGTACCTCTTCTTCGTATTGAACCAAAGATATTTAGTGTAGGATTTCATATATTCACTTTCTACTGAACAAGCACACTTTGTTCTTGCCAAGTTTTTTCGCCAGGTACAATGCCTCGTCAGCGCACTTTATCAGGTCTTCTTTTGTTTTGGCATCTTCTCCGAAGGTTGATACTCCGACACTCATCGTAATCTGCATCTTTGAAGCTTCACCGAAAGCCGTGTTCGCAACCAGGAGAACTATTCTTGTTGCAAGAAACGAGGCAGCGTTTTTATCGGTATGAGGAGCGATGATAGCAAGCTCCTCGCCGCCATACCGCGCAAGAAAATCCGTATTCCTGGATATGCTTGTGAGGAATTCTCCTAATGCCGACAGGACATGGTCCCCCGCTACGTGACCATAGCTATCATTGTATTTTTTAAAATTGTCCAGGTCTATAAGGATAAGGGAGAATTTCTGTGGATAGCGAATTGCCCTTCTAACCTCCTGGTCCAGCATTTGGTCAAAATAACGCCTGTTATAAATATGTGTCAAGCTGTCGATGAGCGCCATCTCCTGGAACACCTTCTTTTCCTTAGCTTCCTCTCTCAACTGATGCCATTCCGATGCATGAAAAATAACAAGTTTCAGTTCGTCAAAATTAAAAGGTTTTGTGATATAGCCGTATGCGCCGGCCTTCATTGCTTCGATCGCTAAAGGCACAGAATAATGCGTGGTTATAACGATCATCGGTGTATCGGATTTCACTTCCTTGAGCTTTCTGACAACCTCGACATTCTTTATGCCTAACGTATCTAGCGGCAGCATTAATACGCTGTAGGATTCGTTATGCACGGCATTAAACGCATCTTCTGGTGTTTCCACGATATCAATAATATAATTCTTCGACAACTGTTCGCATAAAGTGCAGCGCATTTCATTATCGCCACCTACAACCAATATTCTCTCTCTTTCCGTGCCTGCCATATAAGAGTTCCTTTTTTATCCTTTTTTATCCTTTTTTTAGAAAGCAGCTCTAATTCGCATAGATCTTCATATCTTTCGCCTCATGGCTCCAGTATATCGGTCTCGTACTCTTTTCTTACAGTAGTGTCGTAGAACGCCGCGCTCTGCCCGCCCAGCATCATATACATACTCGCCTGTTCATAAGGATTGAAGTTCACGTCATCCCTGTAGCGTCTGGCTATGAGCTTACCGGATTCGCTATACATCTTCATCTCCATAGGCTTGCCCGTCTCGTCGTACGCTATCTCATATAAGAGCATAGGGCCGCTATAGATCCATCGTATAGCCGCCCAGCCGTCTATGCCGGTCTTCAGTTTGCCGCGGCCGTCATAAAGGGCCTCTTCCACCCTCTTGCCGATCATGTTAAACCTCTCTATCTTTTCGATCGTCCCGTCGCCGCGGCAATATACCTTTGCCTTGAGATAACCGTTAACGTCATAGACATCGCACTGCCTGACCTTGCCGGTCTTCCAGTATTCTATCTTCTTGAGCCCCCTGACCTCGCCTTCCGCATAGACTGGCTGTGAAAGAAAAGCCAAAATGAATATAGAGGAGAGAGCGCGCGCCACCATCATCTGTAATTACAGAAAGTGAGCGCCAGTGGAAAATCGGTCTTCCTGAGGTGGGCTATGACAGCCTGCAGATCGTCCTTTTTCGGTGAAAAGACGCGTATCTTCTCTCCCTCTATCTGCGCCTGAACTTTCAGGTCCATCCCTTTTATGATCTTGACAAGCTCTTTGGCCTTGTCCTGGGGTATTCCCGCTGCCAGGTCGGCTGTCTGCTGGAAACATCCGCCGAATACATGCACGGGGTCGCTGAAGGTGAGGAGCTTCATGGAGACGCCTCTCTTGGCAAGCTTGGCGGCAAGTATGTCTTTAACTGAACGCAGTTTGAAGTCGTCGTCCCCCACGAGCAATATCTTCTTCTCCGTGCGGTTGTAGTCTATGGAGGACTTGCTGCCCTTAAAATCGAATCTCTGCGCAAGCTCTTTCTTGGCCTGATTGACCGCGTTATCCACTTCCTGCAGATCGGCCTCAGAAACTATATCAAACGAATAACTCTCTTTTGCCATCTCATCGCTCCTCTATCTTAGTTTCATCCAAGAGACCTTCTGCGGTGAAGAATAATGTCGCTCTTATACCCTTAAAAAACGAGGACTCCGCGGGCTTGTATATCCAGTCTTCGCGTTTTCCGTCGAAGTCATTTACAACTACTACGGGCTCGCCGTATTTCACAAGGACGGAAGCCTTATCCATGCCATTCTTCAAGTCTCCTGCATCTATAGCTCTCTTAACGGCATCAAAGGCCCTCGTCTCTCGGGCATATTGCTTCTGTATCTCGGCCTGTGACTTGCCCAATTCTATGAGCGTGCCTAGCCCCTCAGCGCAGCAATTAAACGCGCTCGATAACAATATGAAGCAGGAGATCGTCACTATCCTCAGAATAGCTACTCCCATTCTACCGCAGGCGCCGGAGCCTCGGAAGACGCATCCGCCGGCCCTTCTATGTTTTCCATAATAGCTTCCGGATCGGAGACATCATCCTCGCCTCTCGGCGAAGGCATAAGCATCCCTTCCACGTCGTCAGTCCAGGCATATCCTACTGAATTATAAACAGATAAGCACGTGATCAAAATAATGAGAGCGAATAGTCTCTTCATATCTTTGTCTATTTCCTTTCTTATGGATTAAACTTTATATACGGCGTCTTCCTTACGGACCTTCTGATCGACCTTAATACTGATTAGATCGCCCGCCTTGGCTTCCTGGGCAGGGACACGATCGATCTGCATCGAGGAGACATCCTGCACAAAATCTGATGTACTCCCCTTTATGTGAATCTTATCCCCCACCTTCAGCGAGTCGGTAAGTTTGATCATGCTCACGCTGATATTACCGAAAAAATGGTCCACAGCCCCTATCTGCTTCTCTTCCATAAAGACCTCCATGGCTGCCGGCAGGCCCTCTACCGATACGGTACAGGGCAGGCAGGCGTTTTTTTTAACGCTGCATCTTAAAGCTCTATCATCAGTTTATCACGAAGGATCGAGAAAGACAAATGGCAAGAGATATTGTCCCCCACCTTAACGATCCTACTCTTTAGGGTATCCAACCGTTTGAGCAAGTATTATTCTTTGATCTGACCTTAGCTTCATAGCCTTCGCCAATACTCTCTTATCGACCCATCCTCGCACGACCGTTGCCAGCCCGGCTGAAGCGCAATAGAGATATACATTCTCACTTATAAATCCCGTGTCCGTAGCCGCATAAAAATCAACGTCCTCTACGGACATGCCTGCCATCCTGGAAAGATCCGCTACAAAAATGAGATTAATCGGCGCGTCTTTTACAAATGGCTGTTTGCCTGTTAACGCCCGTATATCGCCCGCTAAAACAGGTGTGAGCATATTTGTCAAGGCATCATAAAGGAAAACACCTTCGGACGTCACAACATAAACGTCTATCTCCTGCATATTTTTTGCGGTGGGCGCGGTCCGCCCTCCGGAGCTGGGGCGGTTGACGCCGCATGCGGCCCAGAGCAGATCCGATAACGCCTGCGGCGTTAATTCTTTAGATGAGAATTCACGCGAACTCTTTCTCTCCTTTAATGCCTGCATCAACGGCTTGCCCCCGTCGTTCTGCGGCGGTAAAAGCTTGATGGACTTGATCTCCTCCGAGCATATTGCGGCTGAGCAGACAGATAAAATTATCGCGACTAATAATATTTTATACCTCAATCGCGTTTTCATGTTACCTTTCACAATCTCCTTTATCTTTTTTTTAGGATATTAGTCCTTATCCATATTCATAACCGCCCAAAAATTTATTTGTGTCCTTCCATGACCCTTACCTTGTAGGCGCGAAAAATCTTATCCTTGCCCACTGATCCGTAACATACGGCGAACTCACCCCTGTGGTCTTTAAGGTCCCTGATTATGACGTTCTTGGTAACCTTCATATCATTTTCGGTAAATATAGTTGCCCTTGACACATTGACAATGGTGCCGTTAACGACTATTTCATATGCCTTGATATCCACCTTTTCGATATCCCCCTTGACCGTATCGGCATGGCAATAACCACATACAGAGAGGATGACAAAAAGAGATAACACTGCTATCCTCATTTGGAAATCATCACCGCTTTCCCGTTATCGCTGGTAGATAGCACTAGCCTGCCCGGGCATCCCGCGGAACATACGGTTCCATAAGCATACTTTATATCTATGCCGCCGGCTGCCAATTTCGCGGTGAAATCCTTCAATGCGCCCGGCTTATTAACGAGCTCTGCCGTGACCACTTCGCTCTCCTTTACAGCCTTGTAGCCGGCTTTTTTTATGGCATCCGCCGCGCGCAGATTGTCCTCGGTCACCAGCATTATCCTGGCCTCTTTATCGTCGGCATATCCGGCGACGCCCAATACATTGATCCCTGAATCGGCCAATATCTTGGCTATATTAGCCAATATACCTACCTTATTCTTCTCTGATACCAATATCTCCTTCGCCAGCTTAACGTCTTTTACCATACCGCACCTCCCTTTTTATTTTCTGACCACTTCGAAATACCAGTTGTCGTACTGGCTCCAAACAAGGGTTCTGGCGTCACGCTGCTTCACATACCATCTATAGCTGGCGCCCGGCTCAAATTTATCCGCCGGCACTTCCGCAACGAACGTCCTGGGGCCTATCAACTGGCTCGAGACTTCCAGGTAGCCGTCGCCCTTGAATAATACAAACTTATAGGTCTCTCTGTTCCCGCTCGGTATCGGCACCATCCGCCAAGCAAAAATGACCTTATCCTTGCCGGTCAAGTCCAATACGGACCCATCCGCCGGTTCGGTGTAGGCGACTTTAGGCACGGAGCCGGAGTCGCCCTCCATGCCTCCTCCTATTCCCCCGGCCGCACATGGCATCAGGAGAATCAGCGCCAGGAAGAAGATCATCTTAATATACATGGATCACCCTAAAAGTAATTCGTCGATCGACTCATCTACGCACTAATAACGAAAATGCTTAACCCTAACCGATCAATCCCCTGATCCTGGCTAAAAGCTCGCTGAACTCGAACGGCTTGACGACATAATCATCAGCGCCACACTCTATTGCGGTCTTCATATCCTCGGCAGCCGACCTTGCCGTAAGAGCGATAATAGATATCCCGGCAAACTTCTCATCGGTCTTGATCATGCTGCATACCCAAAAACCATCCATTTTGGGTATCATAAGATCCAGAAGGATCAAATCAGGTGCCCGCGTGCGCGCCAGCCTGTAGCCCTCTTACCCGTCTTCGGCGGAAAATACTTCGTAGCCGTACTTCTCCAGGTGCATCTTTAGTAGATTTGCGGCGTCTGGCTCGTCCTCGATTATCAGTATCTTTTTTTTAATCAAAAGCTCAAGCCTTCTCTTTGGGGCGGCGCGGTGATATTATCCAGAGAGCCAAATACGCTATGATAGTGAATCCGCCCAAGAGGCCACCCAGTATGAATAAGAGCCTGACGAAAGTCGAGTCGACGCCGAAGTACTCGGCCAGCCCGGCGCATACCCCCCCTATTTTTCTATCGGTATTCGATAGATAGAATTTTTTCATATGCTCCTTTCTTTTGTTGTGTACCATTATGATAGTATAGGGAACGCGGGATTTCAAGCACAAAAAAACGCGTAGCAACTTTCGCTGCTACGCGTTTAAATTAACCCTGCACTGGTCTACTCTCCCAGCCAGTTGCCCGGCAAGTACCATCAACGCTGGAGGGCTTAACTTCCGTATTCGGAATGGGAACGGGTGTGGCCCCTCCGCTCTAAAGCACAGGGATTAAATCTGTAACAACCCATAATAACATTCAACATAAGCGAATAGAGCGTCGACCATAATGGAACATTTTAAAAATAAAATGGTCAAGCCTGACGACGGATTAGTACAGCTAAGCTGAAAGCCTTGCGGCTCGTACACTTGCTGCCTATCAACCTTGTAGTCTCCAAGGCGTCTTCAGGGATATCTATTCTCGGGGAGGGCTTCACGCTTATATGCATTCAGCGTTTATCCTTTCCGAAC
>Ga0268276_1001834_pt1 | contig 19429 bp, 11 predicted proteins | sample saktaG_4_FD_190145 | JGI IMG/M metagenome (GOLD analysis project Ga0268276, IMG submission 190145) | Saline water microbial communities from Sakinaw Lake, British Columbia, Canada - sak_2010_1_5_45m | ecosystem: Environmental > Aquatic > Non-marine Saline and Alkaline > Saline ... | reverse complement strand
TTTTCAACATCATAAAAAATGTTTGGAGATTTAATATCTCCATGAATAAATGTGAGATTTTTGCCAATCGAAAATGATTGTTGAATCGTTGAAAAATTAGTTTTTATTTCGTGACATTTAACTAAATCTTTTTCAAGTAAAATATGAGACCACTTGCTTATAAATGTGTCGAATCTTTCATCGATAAATTCTTTGAAAAATGGACAAAAAATTGAATCAGTGCTGCATTTTAAACCGGGAAACATGTTCTTCAAATCTTTATTCCAAAACTTACTGTGCATTTTTGCTGCATCATTTACAATTCTTAATGCCACATCAATGCTTTCTAAATTCAAATTCAAATTTAATTTATAATTTTTTTTAAACAAATTTTCCAAAACAATTCCAGTATTTTTGAATTGTTTATTCTTGGTTAAATTATAAAATTTTGGAATTTTAATATTCATATGCGTTGCCATGTTTGTGTAAAAATAATATTCACGCTCATATAATTCTATTTTTTTTGCAATAATGGATAAATTATTCTCTTTCACATTTTCGTATTTCAAAATTTGTGAATATTTTCCACTAGTGGTGGTAATAATGTCATAACTTACAACATCTGCAATATATCCTCCCTTTAATTTATCAGAGTCAATAATTATATCTTTTATATTATGAATCGTGCTATTTTCAAATATAATATTTTTTAAATTCACCATACCACATTCCTTAATCTTTTTATTTATCAATGCATCAGTATCGAAATTATCAAAATTTTTAACTGTATGGTCAACACCATATTTAATCAACTCATCGGAATCATATGATGTTTCAATACCAATTATCATGTTTGGATTTGCACCTTTTGCACTTAGAATTCCGGTTTTAGAATCTTCAAAAATAAAACATTTATTGCGTTCTATATTATACTTTGCCATTGCCTTCATGTATGGTTCCGAGTGGGGCTTTCCATGTGTGCAATCGGAATTTGTAATGTAAAAATCAATAAATTTTGAAAATCCCACATGGTTACATATTTCGCTCGCAACGCTTCTATTACAATTTGTTACAATACATACTTTGTGTCCCTGAATTTTCAACTTGGTTAACAAATCGTGAACTCCTGAAATGAGTTCGAGTTTATTTATATTTTGTATAAACAACTTGTTTTTTAGGTCAGACAACTCATTTAATGATGTATTTGTATTTTTCAACAACGTGTTTAAAACACAACTGTCGTTGTTTCCGTGAATGTATTTTGCATATATATCGTGCGTCAACACAATGTTATATTTTGATAATATATTGTTCCAAACATCAAAATAAATACTATCTGTAATTACCAAAGTGCCGTCCAAGTCAAATAAAAATGCATATGTTTGATTCATATACGCTTCTACTGCTTGCGGTGTTCCAAGTGAAAAAACACATTTGTCATCCAATTCGATTCCTTTAAAATCCAGACCTGATTGAATCATTTCCGAAATAACACAAGACGTGTATGGTTCATTATTAAAAGTTATATTACTATCCACAACATGTTTACAGTATCTCCATAATTCCTCCATGTCATTGAAGGCATATGCGCCAGTATTTGCGTTACTAGATATTTTGATTTTTTCTTTAATTTCCATTATTTTATTGTCATCTCCGACCTTGATGTATGAGTAAATTGGATTCTCATCATCATTTTTCGTATAAAAAACTGCATTTGGCGCGGATGCATTTTTTAATATATCAACTATGTTTTGCGTATAAAATGTGTCACAGTCTAAAATTAAACATTTATTATTTTGTTGTTGCTTATACTGGGTTAATATGATTCCAATGCCATGAAATAAAGTTTCTGCAGCACCTCTTGTAGTTTGGGTTATTTTAATTAAATTAATTTTAGAATATTTACTTGTAATAAAATCTGAAAACCCATCATCATCTAATTTTGAATTATAAATAATAAAAATTTTATCATCTTGCGCACAAACTAAATTATCTACAACATGTTCAATCATAGTTTTTTCAAAAATTTGTATCAACGGTTTTGGTTTAATATAGCCATTTTTAGAAAATCTTTCTCCTCTTCCTCCTAATGGAATAATAATATTCATTATAAAAATCTTTTATTATATTATTTTATTTTATTTTATTTGTTCTTTATTTACGTATTATAAGTATTTATTCTTTATTTACGTATTAAGTATTTATTCTTTATTTATTTATAAATACTTAATACGTAAATAAAGAATAAATAAATCTAAACTTTTAAATCATCCCCAAATCTGATATTCTTTTTCGAGTTTCACATTGTGCAACATTTTAAATGTTTTATTTTCGCTCGAAAAGTAACTCGGTGTCAATATGCTCCAATCTAAACCATTGTCAAAAAGCGTCAACTTGGTGTATATGTATCCAATTAATGCGCTGCACCAAAATCGCGACGTTTTTTGCGGATTTGCATCCTTCTTGCAATACGCCTCTATCCAGTCAGTTACCACGATATCGTACGGCTTATCATAAACAACTTTATGAATTTCTTGTAATGTGTTCATGTTGAATATTTTATGATACTGCTCTTGCGATTCACATTTCAAACGTCTAAGATAAATTTTTCCCTCATATGTGTTCAAAAACTCGTCAAACTCAACAAATTGAACACCGAATTTTTTTTTATTATCTTCTGGGTCGGGTGTGTCTGATATACCCGATGTCCAAACGTAAACACCTTTCAATTTTGGGGTTGTCATAACCGGGTCAACTACTACAATTCCAACGTGAGAATAATCACTTTGAGTCATGAATTTAATAAACCAGCTAAATATTCCCCACGAATTATGTTGCAAGTCGTCGCATACCAAAAGGTCTCCCGTTTTCAAAGTTGCCTTTAATTCCTTTAATGCAACTTCATCTAATTTTTGTGTTTGTGTTTGTGTTTGTGTTGTTTGTGTTGTTTGTGTTGTTTGTGTTGTTTGTGTTGTTTGTGTTGTTTCACTCTGATTCAAAAGTTTCATTTCTGTTTCTTCACTTCCGCCATTCATTTTTATAAATATTTTTTTTATTATATTAATACTATTTTATTTAAATAATTATATTATATATATAATCAAAGTTAAATTCATTCAATTATTCAATTATTTATTTATTATAATGTCGAACTTTTTTTCAGATATAATGGCGGATATGAAGGGGATGGAGCAAAGTTTGCTGGGCCCTGACTACTTGTACTGGAAACGTATTTTAAAACCATCCGATATGGGCATGTCAGATGATGGAAATTTCAGCGCACTTGCCAACAACATTGGTGGATTGATTAATTATGTTGAAGTTCTCGTCACTGGAAAAGGTGGTTCTACTACAGGTGGTCCTTTAGGTGATAAGTTCTTTTTAAAAACGGGCGGACAGTGCACAGATGTTGCATCAAATAAATTAGTCGACCGACACATTTATGTTAATAATATTCCAAATGGAAATATTCCATTTATATCATCGGGTCTAGGCGGAACCAACTTTACAGAATTTGAAGGGCTAATTCCTGGAACGCTAGGCGATTTAGGTAAATTAAATCCACTTGGTATTTTTAAGTCATTTATGATGGGCCAAAACCCGCCGTGCATGTCAATAACCTTGAATACGGTCACTCCTGTAACTGATGCAAATTTTGATGATACAGGACGGGATAACAATGGGACTGAAACCAAGTATGTCGCAGTTGCCGATGTGAAAAATATGGATCCGTGCACATTTCCCAGTAAAACAAATCCGGCAGACCCGACACAAAAATGCTCAGAAACATTTGTAAATTCAAAGTATGATTCTGATTCTGACTCATCATCGTCATCGTCGTCGTCAAAACAGAAATGCAAATGTAAATATAAGTATTCAACAATTCCAAATATAAAAAAATATCGAAAAAATAAAAACAAGGTGGAAAAAACGACGATGCAAGATTTTTCAAAATTACCAGATGATTTATATGTAAAAGCATTTTATGCTTGCATAAGTATCTTTTCTCTCTATGTCTTGTATCGGTTCATTCAAAGATATAACAAGAAATAGAAATAATGGTAACGACTAAAAAACGAAATACGGGGACTAGGGCTTGAACCTAGGACCTCGGAGTTATGAGCCCCGCGCGCTTCCTCTGCGCCATCCCCGTTGAATACCACTCACAGGTATTGATCCTGTGCCTGCCTTTTAATGAGAAAGAGATAACCATCAAACTTTCGGACATTGTGAGTGTCTTGACTGTGTTCGACGATAAGCTGCCCGCCGTGGGAGTGGTTCTAATAGTGCTATGTTTTTACGTACATACGTCGCTTAGCTATGACGAGCAGCTTCTGTAAAGCTGCTGAAGTAATGAATTCCCCCGACAGGTTTCGATCCTGTGACCTTCCGCTTATAAGGCGATAACCATCTTCAAATTCGGACTTTTGCAAGTCTTGTTGAGTAGACGACGGTGTTGTAGACGCTCTGCCGCTGAGCTACAGGGGATGAAGGGTGCTCTAGTGCCTTGGTGCACCGGTGCGATGTGATGTAGGGGACATGCTGTCCCCTCTGACCCCTTGCCCTATTTGAAGGGAGGGGTCAAAGGGGAACCGTAGGTTCCCTTTATGGATACCGGCAACAGGTTTCGATCCTGTGTCCTCGCGGTTATGAGCCGCGCGCGCTGCCGCTGCGCCATGCCGGTTTAAAGGGTGCTCTAGTGCCTTGATGCACCGGTGCGATGTGATGGGTTGGATACCGGCAACAGGTTTCGATCCTGTGTCCTCGCGGTTATGAGCCGCGCGCGCTGCCGCTGCGCCATGCCGGTTTAAAGGGTGCTCTAGTGCCTTGATGCACCGGTGCGATGTGTGAATTAATCCTCCCGACAGGTTTCGATCCTGTGACCTTCCGCTTATAAGGCGATAACCATCTTCAAATTCGGACTTTTGCAAATCTTGTTGGGTAGATGACGGTGTTGTAGACGCTCTGCCGCTGAGCTACAGGAGGTTTTTTTTGGAACTACCCCTAATTTTTTCTTTCTTTTTAATGCTCTTATTTCAAAGCCTTTTTTTTGGGACTTGTCGAGATTCGAACCCATGTTCTCATTGGTGTATGAGAGTAGATGTTTCTTGAACAGAAGGTTTCCCGCTAAGCCATGCGCTCACTCGCACATGCTTATAACAGTATGTTGTTTTTTGATATACTAACATGATGTCATGATGCCCGCGATGGTTCTCAATAACAAAAAAAACAAAAAATGGTTTTATTACGTTTTATTACTGTATTCTTCAAAAATTGTATTATTATTATTTGCTTGTATATTGTCAACTCTTTTTCAACCTTTCATTCTCTTCTTGAAGTTCATCGCGTTCTTCTTTAAGACTGTCGCGTTCTTTTACAACCCTGTGGAATACAGTCGTCAATTGTTTGAGTTCCCTTTCGAGACGCATCCTTTCATTTTTTTCGTCATTCCACCCTTGCCACATTGTCCAGACCATTATATATGAATGAGTTGTTTGATGAATTTGTCTAAGACATTTTAATACAAGGATAAAAGAAATCAATTTTTATTTTATTTTTATATTGAAAATAGATATATTAAATAAAATGAACTTTACTAATTTTTAAACATTTTCAATTTCTCTCCAACTTGTTCAATCCGACCATACTGGTTAAGCTCTTTTACATCAAATGGTTTTCCGCTTGAAGAAAGAGTTTCAAATGTATCATCCTTATAATAAACCTTGTTTGTTTTAAGTGAACGAATCAACCTTTCACCATTTTCGCCCTTGTACGCTGCAGGAAGCACTTTGAACTCTTCTTCTTCTACTGCGACATTTGCGACGAGTTCTTTTTCTGTTTCATCCAGTTCAATATTTGGAACATATGAAAATGAACTTGAATCCGGCGTTCCCAAAAATTCAAAACACTTGGTTCCCTTGTGTATTTTGCAATCAATAGATGTATTTTTAACTGCATCCAATAACTCTCGATTGATTTGTTCCTTCTTTTTGGAAATATCAAAGAGCGACTGGTCTGTTGTCTTGCCGCCATCGGTTGTCTTGAGTTCTTTATTCAAAGTTTCTTTTTGAGCTGGAGAGAAGACGGTTAAATATTCAAACACTTGAACCGTTTTTTCATCTTCAGATAAATCTTCGTGACTACAAATGCGGCGCGCTCGCCCAACAACTTGTTCAACGCGCACAGCATTCCAGTACGGTTCGGTTACGTGAACAAAACGCACATTTCGCAAATTAATTCCCTCTGAGCCTGATGCTGTAATCATAAAAACTTTAATAATTTCTCCGTATTTATTTTCTAATTTACCAGATGTTTTTTTCCTTCTCTCCAGATAACCTTTTATGTTTTGCGGTGTAGATGCAAAGTCGCTGTTGAATATGTTTCTAATAATTTCCTTTTCATCCGTGTCTTCCGTTCCTGTATAAAGCGCGTACATGGGCTTTTCCTGGTCTTCTGGTGCAATGTCCACAAACCATCCTTCACCATCTTTATCTTTTTTTATTTTGAACTGCGCAAAACCATTTGCATTCAAAACGAGAGACATCATTCCAATTCCTTCGAGAGAACGAAACTGACTATAAATAAGATTGAGTCCTTTATTATCCGGATTTGTAATATTTTCAAGCATTTTCAAAAACTTTGGACTGTATTCGTTCAAACGACCTCCTTCATCTCGGGGTTTCAAGTCGTCTCCGTGTGTTTCATAGTATTCAAACAGTTGGCGGATTTTGTCATTATAAGAGCCATCAACAGCCGATTCCGATTCCTGCGCTTCTTCTTCAGCACCTTCAACGAATGTTTGCGCCTCTCTGCGAGTACCAGCGCCTTCATCCGAGAGCAAAAAGGCATCCACATTTTGTTCATTTAATTTCTCCTTTTTCGGTCTTGCGGGTCTTCCGGTTACTTCATCAGCGGGAGGAAAAACAAAATTACAACACAATCGAGAGAAGATGCGATAAGAGTTGGAAGAAACTTCATACATGTTCTTATTTTTTTGAGATCGTTTTGTTTTTGTTATTTCGTCAGTTCTAATATCCACATATTCGCTGTACTGCATATTACTCATTGGAACCGTTTCAAGTTTGATGGCTAGCAGTCGCGGCATGAGCTGTTCTTGCGCACTTTTGAAATATGATGCTAGCCCGAGAATTCTGCGCTGGAAAATGGGCAACTCTTTTACACCGATGATTTCAAATGTGTCTGGATTAACTTTCAAAAACTTATTCTTGAAATCTTCGAATTTATCCGGAAGTGCGGTGAAGTTTGTAATAATGGGGTCTTCGGTTTTGATGTGTTCGGCGTCAAACATTTGTTTTATTTTCCGAAGAAATTGTTCATTTGATTCGTCTCCCGCTACATTTTTTATGACTCCGGTATATTCGCCACCCTTCAACGCAGGTGAGAATCCAAACGGATTTCGCGTTATAGTAACGGTTTGAGAAGACGGTGTATATTTTACATAATCGTAATTTGCCACATTATATTTTTTCAGCATGGCAATAATGGATGATTCATCAAACTTTTGTTCTTTATCAACTGTTAATTTAAATGACCACGTTTTAATGTAACCGCGCAATATATTAAATAAAACAGCCAATTCATTTGGATAGTTGATAATTGGCGTTCCTGTTAGTAATATTACTTTGGCATTATCTGCATTCTGCAAATACTTGTACAATTGTATAGAAATGTACGTTTTCGCCTTTTTTTCATCTGTTTTCGTGGGTTTTATATTTTTAAGTTGATTACTTATTGAATTTACAATTCTGTGCGCCTCATCAATAATTACCACAGCATTGTCAAATGGATTTACTTTTCCGCCCTTTGTTAGTTCTTCTATTTTTTTTTTATTGAGACCATTGTAATTAATGAATTTATATTTTGCCTCAATCATTTTATCCAGTTGCGCTTCCAGTTGTTGTTGTTCTTCGGTTGACAAGTCGGGATAATTATTTTTCGAGTTGCTCACGTTGATCATCCAGGCGCCGCCATTTTCTTTTATCATGGCAACATCAATGTTCAATATTGTTGCCAACTGCGCAATTTTTTCTTCTTTATCTTTGACATTTACATCTTTGATGGAAATAAAATCCCAATGTTGATTTTTCTTGTAAAATTCATCGCCGCATTTTTTAAGATCATTTCTATAGTTTGCTTGGAGAGATGCTGGAGTCATAATAATGATTTGTTTTTCCGTTTTGATTCCTTCTGCGATTGCGATTGACGAGCATGTTTTTCCGCTTCCAAGTCCGTGAAACAGGAGCAATCCGCGATACGGAGTGTACAAATTTAAATAATCTTTCACAATTTGCTGGTGCGGAAACAGCGACATTGCGGCGCTGTCTGTTTTTGCATTACTTATTTGTTTGCATGTGATTTGTCCTTCTTTTCCAATATCTTTGTACCTTGACGCAAAGAACTTGTTGATAAAATTAACGAAAATTTTACGGTTATTCATAAAATAAGGAGATGCTATGATTTTTTCAGACGGAGGGCGCATTCTTTCTCTCAGCGCAACTGAACCAATAATTGTATCTGGATCAACCACGCTTTTGCCCTTAACAGAAACCGGTTCGTCTTCTTTTTCTTTTTCTGACGATTTCGGTTTTAAAACTTTAATTTTTATTTTCTTGGCGGGTTTTTCTTTTTCTTTTTCTTCATCTTTTTCTTCATCTTTTTCTTCATCTTTTTCTTCATCTTTTTCTTCATCTTTTTCTTTTTCTTCCTCTTCCACTGGCGGAGTTACGACAACAACCGGTGTCGGCTGTTCCTCTTCCTCTTTCTCTTCCTCTTCTGTTGTGGAGAGAATGGGTGACGTTGGTTTCTTTTGGTCACCAAATTGTATTTGCACATTTTTCAGAGTTATTCCGTTGCACACTGACGGACGAGATTTCATTGTGTATTTTCGAATAATGTCGATAATTTTTTTGAATTGAGCTGCAGTTTGAACTTGCTTTGACGATGACATTTTCAAAAACGCTGTAGACGTAAGAAGTTTTATTAAATCTTTCTCAAATTTATCACCGAGAGATGTTTTCTTACCATCCTCACTTAAAACTGAAATATTTGTATAAAAAGTTCCATCCATGTTTTCAACCTCGTTACAATAAAATCGAACCTTTCCTTTTTGTCCTTTTTGATTTATTTCCACGGCATACTTGTCAATAAACATTGCATCCGTTGCATATGACATGTCAAACCGCATCGCAACCGGAACAAAGTCGTCATCTTTCATAATGGCCCGAACATTTTTCAAAACCACTTGATACAATTTATCTGTGAGTTTTTTTAATTGAAAATGGGTTTCATTCTTAGAATTATATACAAGGTTATCAATCATTTTAATCTTATTTTTATCATCTCTCTCTATTCCAAAACAGAAATAGTCTACAAATTTTCCACCCAAGTACCACATTCTGTATTCATTTTTTCTATTTGAAACAATTTTATTGTATGGTTCAGCAATAACAACAAGGTCAACGTTATTTTCGCGAATAAAATCAGTATAAATATCCAGCAATTCGGAAACATTTTCATTCATAACAAAGCGTTTATCTTGAGGAAATGCCTTTTCAATTTCTTTTGGCAACTCTTTTTCGCTTGCCGCCTTTTGCGTCATGACCAAATACACATCTGTCATGTCTGCTGAAAATCCATTTTTAACAATAACGTAATCCGTTTTTTCTTGCACATCTTTAAAATATGCAAGAATTTCTTTCCGCGTTTGGTTGATGCTAGGGTTGCCAGAATATGAAAATAAAAATGTTTTACTATTCGGCAATACAAATTCCTCATTTTCAGGCGCGTGCAAGTCGACAGAATAAGTTTTTGAATTCGTATAATAGCTAAATTCGGGCGGAGGATATATTACTGTTCCCTCTGATTGCATTTTTTTGTAGAATGCGTATGCATTTGCAATGTTCATTCCTGAAAAAAAACGCGGGATGGACTTGTCGATAAACAAATCTTCAAAATTCAATAAAAGGTCGACCTTTTGTTTTTCGCGTGTTTCCTTTGTTTTTGGTTCTAATTGTGGTGGTGGTGGAGTTGGTGTTGCTTCTTTTGTTTCCTGTATTTCTTCGCCTGGTTCGCCTGGTTCGCCCGGTTCACCCTCTTCGCTTTTACTTGTTTGTGTTTGTTGTGTTTGAGGGGTGTCGTCAGTACTTGGACTTAAATTTTCCAATTCTTCTTTTCCAGAACTTTCAAGTTGTTTTTCGATTTCTTCGAGTTCTTTTACTTCTCTCTCTCTTTGTTGTTTAGCAGCTTCTGCAAATGAGATTCGAGGCAACCCCTCCTCCTCGCCTTCGCCTTCTGATTCCGCATCTGATTCTGTTCCCAAGATGTCTCGCTCTATCGGCTGCGCAACCTTTGAACGCGCTTTTTCAAGTCGTTTTTTTATCAACAGTGCACGTTCCTCTTTATTCTTCTTTCCTCCTCCATCCATTTCTGCTTCATATTTTTCACCTTGAATTTTTTCAATGTTTGAAATGTAATCATCTTCAAGCAACTTTACAGTAAACCCCGCGCGTTTTAAAACATGTTCCAAATTTATATAAAACGGAGTCAATCCTTTTTTCGTTTTTATATTGTACTTGTTATTTTGAATAACGCACAGTTTACCCTTTGCATCAAATTTGGGAACGATGTCAAGTTCATCTGCGGCCGATGATGCTGCCGAAACAGATGCAACAAACGAATCTTTATTTTTTGCAATTAAATCATTTAATGCCGGGTATTTATCTCTCATCATTTCTTTGCAAAAACGAATGTCATCTTTTCCTGATGACTTTTTTTTAAAAACCCACATTGGCGACTTGTAATCCTTTTTTTTGTTGTACCCGCTTGCACCCACCACTCCGTCAAAACGCGCACTTGAGCACCAGCCACAAACAAATAGCACCATCGGTTCAATAATTCGATGTTTTTCAGTGCCTTTGCTGAAGTCGTCAATATGTATTACCATATTTCCGTCGGATACCAATGTATTCCACGCAATGTAGAGAGATTTGAATAAAAAATGCACCATCCATTTATCAAATGTGGAATGCGTAATAATGGATTGCTCACCTTCTGTGGTAAATACTTCTAAATCAAAATAGGGAGGACTTGTAAATATCAAATCGAATTCGCGTCCTTCCAAAATTGCCTCTGCGCTTTCAAATGGTGCATCAATCACTTTGTACCGGTCTTTATTTGAGAGCTCATGACTCACATGCGGTACGAGTTGATACACGAGTGAGCCTTTACTGCTTATACCGGGTACAGAAGAGAACGTCTCGTCAATCATGGCCCTGTATCCCGGTTGCAGCGACGCATTCGGGTCAAACGCCAAATAAGAATCCAGGTTTTTTGCTAGCGCTGCAAGTAAGCGGTCGCCCCAGCCGGCGCTAATGTCCAATACACGCGTTTTTGTGCTACCTTCTAGAAAATAGTCGTAGACGGAAGCTGCAAGTGTTGCTTTAAAAAAATTACATTCCATATTTTTATATTTTTCAGGTAATTTACTGCTTAATTTATAAAATGATTCTCTCAAATTAAAACTTGTCAAATCTTCTTTTTCTTCCATGTATTTTTCAATGACCAGCTTCATGTATTCCTTGTTGTTCCACGCGGCAAACGGAGAGAGCTCTTTGCCTTCGCGCTTGCATTTCATTCGTTGCAGTCCTGTAAAACAATCAATCAGTTTATCCGCTTCGTAGTCACCAGGTTGCGTGTTGATATACGTGTATCCTGATTTGTAACCGTCGGCAGTTAAATTCATTTTTTGCCACACTTCTCGCCCTAGTTTTTGTTGATAATTCGAATGTCGCGTTTTGACTATTTCCGGTTCATATTTTTTAAGTATTTGAAAAGCATCCTCTTTAAATTTTGGAGTGCAATATTCAGGCGGATGCGGGAATTTCAGCTCACCGCTTTGTATTTTATCAATAATTTTTGTCGCAATGAATTCCTTGTCGTATTTTCGGTATGTTTTTTCTGTCAAATTTATTTTTCCATCTTTTATGTAATCGTCAATATTGAATGATTCTGGTTCCATTATTAACTATAACTAATAATATTAAATACTATATATATTATTAGTTATACATTTTGCTAAATCAATTTTTGCTTATTCATTATTTTAATTTATTTTTCAATGATTTGATTTGTTTTTTTTTCGAAGAATCTTTTTACTATTTATCTCTCAGCCAAATACATGTCCGCTCCGACTCTGATTATATTATATCCTAAACTTTTAATAAAATCAAATAATTCTTTTCTTAATTTTATTGAAGGATAATTATTTTTTTCATAATGTTCATCCCACGATTCAAATAAAATTTTTGGATAATTATTTATTTTGATAGTTTCAACACTTCCTTCTAAGACCTCTTTTTCATGCCCTTCCACGTCAAGTTTTATAAATCCAATGTTTGTCAAATTATATGAATCGAGTGTATTTTTTGGAACATCAATGTATGGAGTATTTTTAATACTATCATATTCGAATTTAGAAATTCCGTTACCACCTCCATCATTTGCATCTCGAATATAATATGGAGTAATTCCTGCTTCATTACTTAAAGCACAATTATATTTAGTCACTGAATAATCTAGTGAGTTTAATGCGATATTGGCACATAAATAGTTGAATGACTTTGGAGAACATTCAAAAGAATAAACATGTTTGGCTTTTTTTGCTAATTGCACAGTATACCATCCAATGTGAGCTCCTATGTCGATTACATTTTTATCTCCAGAAACCAAATTTTCAATTGACCAATCGATATATCCTCTTTCATAAAATCCAGTATTAAAATAGTCTTTTGCGACTCTAGCTTCTGGTATAAACATTGTAGTATCACTATTAGGCAGTTTCATATAAACAGGTTCATCCGTATTATAACTTTTTTCTTTAATTAAATACATTATATTATTTACCATGTATTTAATCATTTAAGTAACTTTATATATTGATTATGTTACTAATGTAGACATTTTTTTAATGATTTTCTTGAATATCTTTTATTTTTAACTAGTTTATTAACTCTTTTTGACTTGTTTTTATTTGATTTATTTTTTTTCCGAAGAATATTTTTGATTCTTCCTCCTAAAAGTGAACATGATGGGTTTGAAGATGATGATGGTTTATGAAATTCTCGTTGAAGTGTTTTTACCCTTTCACTTTGCATAGCTTGATCTATTAAATATTTATTTTTTAGTCTTATTAATTCATCCATAAATCTTGCATCTTTTATTCCAAGTATACCACCCTCCTCTTCTTCATATTTTTTTTTCAACTCTCTGAGTTCTTGAATATTAAACCATGGATATAATTCATGAATGGAATACGATCGTCTAAATTTATAAAGAGGTACTCTCCCTTCCAGTGCACGATAATAAATATCTCTTGGAATAGTATAATGTGGATAAGTTTTTTTAGCGTGTTCAATAGCGCGAAAGTCTTTGTCTTCGTAATTTATGCTGCCGTCTAACATTGATCCGAAGTTGGCTCTCTTTAATTCCAATTCCAATTGTGGTGGTGGTAATTCCAAATCTGTCATTAACGTATATCTGGGGTTGACTTTGGACATGATGTTATATATATACAACCGTGTATAATATTTTTTTTACCAAATAACAAAATAAATAATTAAACATTAATTATATTTCAAAAGTTCATTCAGAGCCAACTCGCACGCAATTTGTTCTGCTTTTTTCTTGATCTTGTGTGTTCCCTGCGCGAAAAACACCACAATTTTCGACTCGGTATCAACAATTGACCTTATTTTTAAAAAGGACTGCAAATCGGAATACAAGTGCGCGTTTTTATAATCTGCTTCATAAAATTGTTGCCCGAGACACAAATACACACCCATAGTGTATCCTGTTTCCAACGTGTGTGAAATCTCAAAATAATCCGGCGTCGTTTTGAATTCCTTCTGAATTTTGACTTGAAGAATATTCTTATAATTGTCATCATTCTTTATCAAACTCACCCAATCAATGTGAGTATCAAATACACTTTCAATGAAAAGTTGTGCCATTTGAAAACCAGGACCAGTAATAAAAATGTTCTTGAACCAATCATCTTCATCTTTGACAGAAATCTTATTAAAGTCTAAAAAAAGCGCACCGATGAATGCTTCAAATAAACAACCCAATTTTTTCAAGTTTGTTCGCGTATGTTTTTCTTCTGCATGCTTTGAAATAACCAACCACTTATGCAGTCCCATTTCATAAGCGATTCTTCCGATGGATTCGTTCTTGACAATTGCTATTTTTTTTTCCGTCATGAATCCTTCATTCTCTTTAGGAAAACGACGATACAAAACGTATTTTGTTATACATTCCAAAACTCCATCTCCCAAAAATTCTAGCCGTTCATTTGATTTTGTTTTAAGAGATAAACAATTATCCGGTTTTTCAGCGATTGTAATATTGTCTCTAGCATTTTCAGCCATTGGGCGTTTTGTGTATGATTTGTGTATAAACGCTCGCTTGTAAAGTTCTATATTGAATACAGTTGGACAAGGAACACCGTATTTTTGGAGAATAGATTGAACTTCGCTCAATGTAATCTCCACATTATTTTCGTTATACGGATTGAAGACCAATCCGCCATTTTCATTGTACATGATGTCTTCGTCGTGTTTAGAAGTCATTTTTTTGTCGGGCACTTGAATATAAATGGCAATATAAGTCTAAGTTGTTTCAGCAAATAATATACTCTGCTACTCCACTAACAAATAAAGTATTTTAATAATTAATTGAATATTTTAATTAGATTAAATTATTCAATAGAAATATAAAATAAAATATTTAGACAATGTATAAACAAATAAAATGGTGTTAATGAATGCAGGAAAAGCCGCAAGGTATCAACAAAGCATAACGAATAATAATGCTAAGAGCTATGGTTTGAAAATGGGTGGCTTAGCTCCGCTTGTCGGTAGGGGTCAATTTGCAACTATTGCAATTCAGCAGCGTGGTGCTTATTGCGGCTGCGTGCCGTATGGATTTACTTCTGGTTTGCTTTACATGAAACAGAGGGGTATCTTTCAAGTTAACCAGGCAAGTTCTGGTGGTGTGGGTAGAATGCATACTCAACCAGGCATTGAAAATGCTCTCGGATAAAGAGAACCTTTACAATAAGTAGGGGGTTGAAGGGGCGAAATGCATGGTAATTAAATTTGTATAAATATATAATTATATAAAATGTATATAATTATATTGTTAGTACCAACATTTATTTTTTATTTAGCAAATAAAAATAAAAATAAAATATGAAAGATAATTCATTACAAAATATTGAAAATTATAAAAAGGATTCAGGCGATGCAGTGGTTTTGTATAATGAAATGGATATATACATGAAATATGTGAATGTAATTAATCAATATTTATTATTTGGAATTGAAACCATAAAAAATAAAAATTCAGAATATTTAAAATATATTTTGATAAAAGGGCTATTTACAATTTCACATGTTTTTAAAATGTTATTACTATTCACTCAAAATTTGGATTTAACGTATTATCATTGTCAGAAGTCGTATTCTTATTACATTGAGTTTATTGGACAAATTGGAGATGATGCCGTAACATATTTGCAGTTGAATTCCAAAGATGCTGCACTTTTCGTTTATAAAAAGACAATATTTGACATTAACCCAGAGTATAAAAAAAATTATTATGAAACAAAAAATGAGGAAATAAAAAACAATATTGTTTCAATGCTAATAGAAATGTACAATAAAATAATTGAAACCGAACTAACTCAGTTGACGCCTGAACAACTTCAACTAAAGAATGGAACAACTATTAATAAAATTCACACCAACGTGGCACACGTAAATGACAAGTTATATAAACTATATTATTCTTCGCAGACACCCGCACAATCCGCACAATCCGCACAATCCGCACAATCAAATGGTGGAACTCATACAGACAATCGTGAATTGCTATATAATAAATTAATGTATATAAAACAATTTTGTGATATTATTATTTCGAGAAAGACTGCACACGCACATGGCAGTGAAACAACAACCGATTATTGTGAAAATTATAAAGACTATATTAAAACAATCGAGTATTTTATCAAAAAAATCAGAAAGTTGGGACAGATTGATGCGAGTCGACTCGAATCTCTCAATTCATTATTTATAATAAAGTATTTTTCACACGAGTTTGAAGAGAGAATAAAAATGTGCAACGCGTTGAAATTCATAAATTGGATTTTTTTGCCACAACGCGATTAAAAAAATAACATTATTTTATTTGTGTAATAATGTTATTATGATATTACAATCTTAACAAGTATTTATAGTTGTATTTATATTATTTATATTATTTATATTGTTGACAATGATTCTCGTTCTCAATTTAGGAACATGTTTTTTGACAGCATCATCGTGGTTAATAATATGAGAACCCACGTTTGTAAATTCGACGCGCAATAATTCTTTAATGAATGCGTAAATGTCGTGTAAAACGTAGTCTTCGCATTTCCCAACAATGAGAACGCTTCCAGTTCGAAATACCATGAATGATATTTCAATGTATTTTTTTGAATCGTCGCCATTTTCCAACTCTAACTTTGTTTTTACAAGCGTCGATGCAGACGCGGATGCAGGTGCGGATGCAGGCGTGGGCTGTTGTCCAGTTTGAACCACCAAACTCATTTCATCGACGCAGTAGAAGAATTTACATTGAATTCCCGGATATGAACAAGAATCGTAATTGCTATTAATTCGGTACTTGTATTTAAGAATGTCGTACAATTTATCGCGGTCAATAAAGTAACCGCAATTAAAATTCGAATTAATCAAAACGGTTTCGCATTTGTTTCTTTGATAGTCAACGTGTTCTCCAATAATATTTTTTAGCATACTTATTAGAATGTCAATGACATTTTGAAGGGAAGCATCATTTTGTATTCCCGGAACTTCCAACTTTCCCGTGTTGAAAACTTTAATATGCATTTCTTTGAATGTGCGCGCATCTGGCGGCGACATTTCGTCTTCGACTCTCATTATCAAAACAAAACAATTGAAAAATGCGCGTTTTTTTTTGCACCTGCAGTTTAATATATCCTTTTTACAAAGACCAATATTTATTTTCCGCTGATCTTTGAATTTTATTCTTCCATCAGGATTGTCAATGTGTTCGATAATTTGCGTTTCGACAAATCCGGTTTTTTTATCAGCTTCAATTTTCACACATGCCTCAATTTCAGCAAGTTCCTCTTTTGTTATGGATGAAAATTTGATCTGTTTTTTTACAACTCCTTGACACTGGTTCGAATATGGCATAACCGGAATGTCCCAAAATACTTTTTTAATGTCAATTTCAGTATTCAAATACGATATTTTAGTTTTTGTTGAAATGTATATGGGTGAACATACTGGAATTTCTTCAGATTCGCAATGCTGGTGCTCATTTTGGTTATGCGGATGAGCTCCGGCGTTGTCGTCGTCGTCGTCGTTGTTGCCGCCGTCATCTGAGTTTAAACTTGAATCGAGTTGAGGTGATTGATTTTGTTTTTGACTATGGTCTTGTTTCTTTGAACAAGTGTTTCCATTGTTTCCATTGTTTCCATTGTTTCCGTTGTTATGACTATCATGATTATTTTTTTCCCCATTATTGATTGAAGCATTAGCATTTGAATTGTTTTCCGTCGCCGATTCCCAGTTTTCTCCTCGAAACATTAAAAAATCATTCCATTCGTCGTCAATGTTATTAGCAGGATACAATGATTTAGATTTTGATGTTTTTGTTTTTCCGGTGCCGGCGTCTTTATTATTTTGTCGCTGCTGCTGCTGTTGTTGTTGTATTTTCATTTAAAGGGATAAACAAAAGTAATGTTGATTACTTATTTACAAATCAATGTTTCTAAGTATATTACTTGATATTATTTAATCAATTTTTATTTTAAATAATATTATTAATAAATAAATATTTAGAGAGAGTTTTTATTAATAATATATAACAATATACCATATATAACAAATAGTAAATTATTCCATGTTTTTCAACAAGTATTTTAATACAAGCAATAGTAATGATGAAGAAGTTGTCATTTCAAATGCCGATGGCGTTACTGTTCAACAGGAAGAAGTTGTTGCCGATGTTGTTACTGTTCAAGAGGAAGAAGTTGTTGCCGATGCTGATGCTGATGCCGGCGCACAACCAAAGCAACAATCATACGACGCTCAGTTTTATTTTGATGAGGCGTTGTACGAGAAGGCTTATGCGCTAGCGCAGTCGGTACAGGCACAGTCGCAAAAGGCACTAGCGGAAGAAAATGCACTAGCGGCGGAATTAGAAGCGATGAAGACCCACGCAAGCGACGCTTGGTTTAGTGTTGTCAAGACTGACAAAAATAAAAATAATTACCACTTGTATCCTTATGGAGTAGAACCTCCAATGTCAACAATGCCCATTTTATTTATTGAGGAGTTTGTTCCGCCGCAAACATGGTCTCGATACACCACGACCGATTGGCGAGCATATATTTTTTATGATGCAACTAGCGAATGCTATGTTTTGAATGGAACGCGCAGGCGCAGTGGCGAATCAAAAACGGCTCATCCCGATATTCGCATGACATTCGCGTCGAAAAGCTCGCTAGCATTTTATTTGCGAAAATCCATGTGTGCGTGGCGACATGATTTGAGCATTACAATGTATTCCATTTCTCGCAACGTGCTTCATATTCTTTCAACGCCCAATGCGATTCCGAATTTTCACAGCATTCACAACTGCCGGTCTAAATTTCGGTCAGAACTTTTCGGATATGACAACTGTCATCCTTCTACGCGCGAACTCAAATCATATTTTAAAGTTTTGCGCGACGGAACAGAGGGAATGATGTTTCGATAGACGAATTATGTTCGCATATAGTTATGTAATTATATAATCGAGACATATATGTATTCTATTACCAGATAATAATTTTATATAATTGTAATAAATTTTATTATATTTATATAAATAATATAAATATAAAAAACGGGTGATGCTATATGTTTTCCGCCGCATTGGACTCATCCACATCAGGTTTCGCATGTTTTATTGGGACAGTATAGATACACAATAAATACTTGGATTTTAGAAAATAATGTATTGAATTGTTAATTTGTGCGACGCGTATGTCAGGGTGATTCGAATGTCATAGTTGATTTAGTGCCTATAGATCACGCATAGCGCATGTAAAAGGCAAGGGTATAGTATGGCGGGTAATTGTAATTATTTGTCCCCGAGACGCCCGCGTAATCGATTGTTAAAAAATCATCGGTATTTGTGGCGATAGCAACAACCTGATCTCCAGTGGTTTGTGGGTCTGCTACTGATGCTTTTCTATATGCATCACCTCCCGGAGTAAGGAAAGCTGAATCTCCGACCGGGATCTGATAACTATGACTATGAGGGGCAGCAACATGGGTGTGGGGGGCAAGCGTAT
>Ga0268276_1001833_pt1 | contig 19436 bp, 28 predicted proteins | sample saktaG_4_FD_190145 | JGI IMG/M metagenome (GOLD analysis project Ga0268276, IMG submission 190145) | Saline water microbial communities from Sakinaw Lake, British Columbia, Canada - sak_2010_1_5_45m | ecosystem: Environmental > Aquatic > Non-marine Saline and Alkaline > Saline ... | reverse complement strand
ATGAACATTAATATCGCCTGAAAAAGAAGGAGTAAAAGTTCCGCTTGAAGTAAAAGTATAAACGGTATAATCTCCTTCAGTAGTAATTATTACTCCGTTTTTTGCAGTACTACTCACACCAGTCTTATTATTTCCGCTCGAATCAACAACAGTAGTTCCGCTCGATTCATTAAATTTGTAATATGCAACTAATCCTTCAGGAAGAGTTTTTCCATTATCAAGTTCCCCATTCAAAGAATAATTTAAGTCAAACAATCTACTCATGTTAGAAAATATTCCTTGGTATAAACTAGAGTTAGAAAGATAAAGAAATTTCAAACTCTGAATCAAACTAGCAGTATTGCATTCAAAAGAAACTCCTTTCACAGTCTGTAAATGTGGCAAACCATATTTACTTTCAAAAGTAATTACTATATCTTGTAATATTTCATTTGAAGAACAAACTGCGCTCGAAGGCACAATAAAAATAGAAGAAGCGCCTGATAATAAATTTTGATCAAAACTAAAATTAGAATCACCAATTTTAATATTAGTAATTATTACTCTTGTAGAAAAATTATTTTTTAATTTCAAAATAAATTCTCCAGTACTAGAATTAAAAGAAGTGTCACTAATTGAAATATCCAAAACCTTCAAAGCTTCAATAGAGGTTTTTTGTTGCAAAGGAGCAGGATTAATAAAAACAAAAGTTGTCCCAACAGCAATTAACGCAATAACTAAAACAACTCCAAGAAGAATAACATACTCCATTGTTCCCTGAGCAGAAGAATACTTATTTTTACTCCTAAAAACCATGACTAACAATAGTTCTTTCTTATTTTAATGTTTAATGGTTGAAAAAGAATTTGAAAAAAACAATAAATTATTAGATTTGTCTAAAAATATAAACAAAATAATTTTTTGCCTCAGTTCGCCCATTCTAACGCCGAAAAAAGAACATTTAGTTACAAAAGCTTTTTACTTTTTAGCCTGCTCCCTTTGTTCAAATGCATGCTCAATATAATTTTTTATGTGCCCTTCAATACCAAAAACCATATTATGAAAGTTGTGCCTTACTAACGCGGCACTTGCAGAATCTTTTGACAAAGCACTTAAGGTAAAAGTTTCCCTATTTATGTGTTTATTAGCCAGAGCAATTTCTTTACGAATGACTTGTATTGATTTTTTTATAGTGTTTAACTCACTTTCATCACAATTTTTTACTCTTTTAATAAGCGATTTTATTTTTGCTTCATATCTCAGCCCTTCAGTCTTATCTAAAACGGATAATTTTGGTGGAAAAACCCAACCAATTCGCGCTAAATTTTGGTGTATTTTGGGAGAAAAAAGAATTGAAATAAAATAATCAAACTCGCCCTTAACATTTTTATCAAAACCCTTCTTCTCAAAAGCACTTATTCGCGTATACATTTCATTAAGGGTTGGAAATTTTTTAACCTTAAAACGAGGAAAAACAATTCCTTTAACAGATTTATATTGTTGGCGTTGCCTTTCTGAAAAAGCACCCCTTAAACTTTTTGGTTTTATCATTTATGAAAACCTCATTTTTTAGTTTATTTGTTTTAATAAATGTAGGAATAATTGTTCTTTTAAAGAATGTTTTAACGCCGGCAAAACACTCTCGAAGCGTTTAAAAATAGAAAAAAACGAATCGTTAACTGGTGATTTGAATGAAATTTGTCGAGATTAATATGTATCTTTTCGGAAAGCCAGAATGGGAATTTGGAGGAAAGGTTAATCCAAAACTAATAAAAGAAAAAGGAGATGAACTAAAAGAAAGATTATATAAAATTGCTGATGATTTGAAAAAACTCACAGACAATGGATGGGACTTTGAACCAACCCTTTATGATATAATACTGACAAAAGATATCACCAAATCCACCGCAGAGAAAGAACTAAAAAAACTTAAAATAAAAGCAGAAATTATGGTATTAGATGATGAAGAATAAATTTCATTCAACACCCCACCACATAAGGATACAAAAAAATACTACTTAAGCAAAATACAGGTGCCTATGAATTAGTGTATCCGTAATTATGGATATATCCAGATTTATGGACAGGTTATAATTAATTACTATTTTTCAGAAACTACTTAAATACTCTTGCTGAAAAACGATAATTAATTACTCAACAACATTCAATTAGCCTAAAACTTTTCTAAACTCATTTCTTGGCGAATTTCTTCTCGAGTTTTTTGTAATATTCTTCAGCATCTTTTTCTATTTGTTTTAGTATTGGTATTGAGTATCCTTTTGACTCAAACTCCAATAATCTTTCATTTATATAAGTTAACCACACTTGTTCGCCTTTTTTTGCCTGTTTGTGAATCTCATCTAAAATCGTGTTCCAATTAGGACTTTGCCGAATGATTGCTTCACAATCCGCTTTATCTCCCTCACGGTCAGTAATTGTTTTGAAAACAAAAATATCCTCAAGCGAAGCAGTAAAAACAGAAAAGTTTTTTCCTTCAAAAAATATTTTTGCCCTTGGAATCATCGTGCTTGAGAAACTCATTTTTCCACAAATTTTATCAAGAAACATATCAATTCTTGCATCTTCTTTTTGTAGTGCTGCACTAATTGCTAAACGATTAATACCATCAGTCAAAGCAGTTTCTTTGTACCCTAATAATTTTACTATACTATAAAGGAAGTCATATTCTTTTTTTGATTTAACTACTAAATCAATATCTTTAGTCAATCCCTTTAACCCGAATTGCATTAAAGCCCCTCCACCAATTAGGTATGCGCTTATTTTGTTTGTGGCTTTAGAATCAATAGCTTTGAAAATATTGTTCAAATCTTTCACACTCTGAATCATAACAAACTCACCCCATACAATTTTGCTTTTTCTTGTAAATCTTTCTTAGAAGGATATCCTTCAATACTACTTCCACCAAAAACTCTATAAAGGTTTTTCACAATTTCGTCATCCGACTTAACATTATGTTTTAACAAAAAAATTGCTAAAAAAACTAAATTTCTGTAATCAAAATCTGATTTAGTTACTTGCAATGCTTGGTCAAAAACTTCTTGTGCCACAAGTTTATTTTTGGGCGAATAATAATAATTTGTAACCGGCAAAACTTTCACCCCAAAATCCGCAAAAGCAGAAAACGCCGCTCTTGATGCATCAACAGAACTATTAGTAGAAAAAAGAATTTCTTTCTCTGATTTAAAATAAATCACAGAATCCTTTGGAGTACGTTTATCAAAACTCATTTCCTGCCTTAATAAATCTTCAAAAAATTCTTTTCCCAAAGGCCAATTATCCCCATTAATCACAAACTGGTTCTTTATCTTTAGCACTAATCCAATACGCCTTGCTTGTTGAACCAACTTATAAACGGTTTGCTCATCACAACACAACAACTCGCTAACTTTTTTAACAGTTTTTGGAAAAATCATTTGCAAAAGAATAGCCAAATTAGAATCCCTAAAAACACTAACTAAGTTAGGGTGTTTTCTAAGTAACAAAACAAGCTTTTTCAAATAAGGAGCACTAACCAAAACACTCTTATCAATCGCACCTTTTTCTTTAAGTTTTTTTAAGACACGATACGCTTGAGACTGACTCACATGCAAAGCACTTGCTATTACCCCCACATCATCAAAAAAATCCAGTAAGCGTAAAGCCTCCAACTCGTTCTTCGAGAAACTAATAAAATAATCCATAGTTATATTATAATGCGAAAACTATATAAATAGTCGCATTAAAATATAAACTTGTTTGTATTTTATATTCAAATGCTAATAATAGATTTATTTTAGCAAATTAATATAAACAAAATAAGTTTTTTGCCATCAGTTCGCCCATCTGCGCCGAAAGACGAACGTTTAGTTACACTGCTGTTTTAGGAAGCAAACTTCTGCACTTCAATAAGATAATTCAAAGACTTTATTTAAAGCCATTAGTTAAAAGCGGTATTTTTAGCAGATAGCTTTAAAAAGAGTTATGAATAGATATTCATTATGTTTTGGATAAGTATTCAAAACCAGTAAATGAAAAGGAAGTGAAATATATGCCACGAAGAGACGGAACAGGACCAAACGGAAAAGGTTCAAAAACAGGAAGAAAAAAAGGAAAATGTGAGTAAATTAACCTTATAAAAAAAAACAATTAATTAAAATAAAAAGGAGGCGAAAATATGCCAAGAGGAGATAAAACAGGACCAGCAGGACAAGGACCCATGACTGGAAGAGAACTGGGTTACTGTGCAGGATACAATCAACCAGGTTACGCGACCACTTGCCCTAAAAAAGGATTCGGTAACGGTCGAGGATTTGGTGCAGGTCGAGGATTTAGACAATGTAATGGACAAGGTTTTGGAAGAAGACTTTGGACAACACCTCAAGAAATGATTCAAGTCAACAAAGAACCCACTGAAAAAGAACTTTTAAGCGAATTAAAAGCAGAACGGTCTGAAATAGATAAAGCTATTAAGAAGATTGAACAAAAAAAGAAATAGTGCAAAGTGAACTTTGAGGGGATTAAATGAAGTTGGGAATAATAATATCAACAAACGATTCCGAAACAGTATGGAACGCATTTAGATACGCAAATTACGGATTAAATCAAAAATATGAAGTGAGTGTTTTCCTAATGGGTAAAGGGGTCGAATACCAAAAAATAAGTTCAACTTCATTTAATACAATAGAACAAGCAGAAAATTTTCTAAAAAGCGGAGGAAATCTTTTTGCTTGCGGAACCTGTATAAAATCAAGAGGGGAAAGTGGATCAAACTTGTGCCCAATCTCTACATTAAAAGATTTGGATAAACTAGTTCAAGAAAGCGATAAGATAGTAACATTTTAGTGATAAACATGGTAAGACCAAGAATACCCCGAAATATTAACTTTGAACCAGATACAACTTATTTCAAGCCTGCAGGAATACCTTTACGAGTACTTGAAGAAGTTGTTCTTTCCTTTGAAGAAGTCGAAGCTCTAAGATTAAAAGAAGTTGAAGGGCTAAGTCAAACCGCATCAGCAAAAAAAATGAAAGTTTCTCAACCAACTTTTTTTAGAATACTTTCGATTGCAAGAAAAAAAATAGCTGGTGCATTAATCCAAGGGAAAGCAATAAAATTAAAAAAATAAATTAATACCCTAATTTTCAGCTTGTCCATAAGATTTATATATTGGTACAGGTCAATATGTTTCATTGAGGTGATTTGTTTGAAAGTTATAAAGTTTGGTGCGACATGGTGTTCTGGTTGTTTGGTAATGAAACCTATTTGGGCTGAGATTGAAAAAGAAAATACTTGGCTTAAAAATGAGTTTTACGACTTCGATACAAACAAAGAAATGGTTGAAAAGTACAAGATTAACAAAGAACTTCCTACATTCATTTTTCTTGATTCAAAAGGAAATGAATTCTTAAGACTGCATGGAGAAATAGCTAAAGAAAAACTCTTGCAGATAATTAATGAAAATAAAACTAAATAAGGCGGTGCTTGGTATTTACAAAAAAATAATCGCCTTGATATTTTTACTTTGCCTAATTTGCATGGCTTTCGCACAAACTACTGCTCTAGAACAAAAAACGGTTAATGTTTATATTTTCTGGGCTGAGGGTTGTCCTCATTGTGAAGGGGAAATAGAATTCTTACAAACAATTGAACAAAAATATTCTGACTTAAACCTAGTATTGCTCGAAGTAACCAACAATAAGGAGAACATTGATTTGTTCATAAAAGTGGGTGAAAAACTGGGGGCTGATGTTGGGGGAGTGCCTTTTACAGCAATTGGGGAAAATTATGTCAAAGGCTGGCTTAATGAATCAACTACCGGAAAACAAATTGAAGATGCCATAAATTATGCTCGTGATAATAATTCAAAAGATGTTGTTTCTGAAATTAATTCTGACCAAAATATAATAGACCCTAATAAAAATGTAGGGGCAATTACACTTCCAATTTTTGGGAAAATAGACCCAAAAAATATTTCCTTGCCAGTATTAACAATAATGATTGCTTTTCTTGATGGATTTAATCCCTGTGCAATGTGGGTGCTGTTATTCTTGATCTCTTTGCTTTTAGGAATAAAAGATAAGAAAAAAATGTGGCTGTTTGGGATAACTTTTTTACTGGCATCAGCATTAGTTTACTTTTTGTTTATGGCGGCATGGCTTAACCTGTTCATGTTCTTAGGATTTATACTGTGGGTGAGAATACTAATTGGGATAGTGGCAATTGGGGCCGGAGCATATAATTTGAAGGATTTTTTTACAAACAAAGAGGGGGGTTGCAAAGTAACTGGCGGCGAAAAAAGGAAGAAAGTATTTGACCAATTAAGAAAAATTATCCAAGAAAAAAGCTTTTTCTTAGCCCTTATTGGGCTAATAGTTTTAGCGTTCGCAGTAAACTTAGTTGAATTAGTCTGCTCAGCCGGACTCCCCGCAATATACACTCAAATACTAGTTCTAACAAACTTGCCACTTTGGCAGTACTATGCCTACTTAGCATTATACATTTTTGTTTTCATGCTTGATGACTTAATAATATTCATTTTAGCGATGAAAACTCTTGAATTAAGCGGAGTTTCAAGCAAATACAGCAGATACTCTCATTTAGTAGGCGGAGCGCTAATGCTAGTAATAGGGATAATATTAATACTAAAACCAGAATTGTTAATGTTTGGGTGAAATAAATGAATCAGAAAAAAGAAGGATTAAAATTACTAAAACTGCTTTCTGACGAAACCCGACTAAATATAGTAGAATTCTTACTTGATGGTGAAAAATGTGTTTGTGAAATATTTCCTCATGTAAAAAAAACACAATCAACTACATCAATTCATTTAGGCAAACTAGAACAAGAAGGCATACTAAAATCAAGGCGAGACGGAAAAAAAATATTTTATGGAATAAAAGATTTAAGGATTTGTGGCATCTTTAAAGCGATAGGTTATGATCAAAAAAAAATGTTAGAAAAATCTTGTTGCATGAAAAAGGAGTCTAAACAATGAAAACATTTGATTTAGCCCAAAAGGTTATTTTTTCAGAAGAAAAACCAATAAAAAAACATTTTCTTAATGCTAAAGGCTTTCATGCAGCATTAATTTGTTTAAAAAAAGGAATTGAACTTCCACCCCACCCCGAAGATTATGGCGTATTTTTAACTGTCCTTGAAGGTAAAGGAATATTTACTGACGCATTAGGAGTACACACTTTAACAAAAAATCAAGGAATTTACATAAAAAAAGATGAAATAAGAGGAATTAAGGCAGAAGAAGATTTAACGATACTTGGAATTCAAGATAGGAAATAAATGGAGTTGAAAAAATGAAAATAGAAATACTTGGCACGGGTTGCCCCAAATGCAAAGTTTTGGAAGAGAATGCAAAAAAAGCAGTTGCAGAAACGGGCAAGAAAGCAGAAGTAATTAAAGTAACAGATATTAGCAAAATTGTCGAGTATGGGGTAATGTCTACTCCTGCAATAGTAATTGATGGAAAAGTAAAAGCAAGCGGAAGAATAGTTGAATCAAAAGAAATTAAAGAATGGTTAAAATAAAGGGTGATGTAGATGAAAATGGTTAGTTTAATTTTAGTGATAAGTTTAATTGCAACTATAATTATTTTTAGTGGGTGTACTGCTTCAAACAATCCAAGTACAATTTCGGATGATGTTAATCAGCCCCTTAATGGGCAAGATTTAGCTCCTGCACCAGTTTCACAAAATATTATTCCTACTGTTGAAAAAGTAGAAGTAATTCACTTCCACGCTACAAATCAATGTTATTCTTGCACTACTTTGGGGCAATTAGCTGAATCAACAATTAACAAGTACTTTTCAGAAGAACTAAAATCGGGAAAAATAACTTTCGCACACATTAATGTTGAACTCGCAGAGAACCAAGAACTAGTAAATAAATATGGCACTACTGGTTCATCTTTATGGATTGGAATTTATAGTGAAGTTGGTTTTCACAAAGAACAAAACACGACAGTTTGGTACAAAATAAATAATCCAACTGAGTTTGAACAATACTTATCGGGGATAATCACAAAGAGAGTTCAAGGCATAATTGAATAAAGGTGCATGAAATGTTTTTCGAATTTATGCAAGCAATGGGCTCAAGCGAAATACCCCTCATAGCCGCATTTTTTATCGGGTTAATGATGGCAATAAGTCCTTGTCCTCTTGCAACAAACATTACTGCTATTGCTTATATTTCAAAAAAAATCCAAGGATCAAAACATACCTTTCTAACAGGAGTTTGTTATACTTTAGGAAGAGCATTTACTTACATTGCATTAACAATGATAATTGTATTAATTGGAGTGAATACTCAATTTATTGCACTGAACCTTCAAACATATGGGGAAAAATTATTAGGGCCTTTATTGATAGTAATCGGAATAATTTTTTTAGATTTTATTAAATTTCCAACTTTGATAAAAGAAAACAAAAATATTGCTGTTTTGAAAGAAAAACTTTCGGAAAAAGGGTTTTTGGGAGCTTTCTTGCTCGGGGTAATATTTGCTTTAGCGTTTTGTCCATTTAGTGGAGTACTATTTTTTGCAATGTTAATACCTTTAGCTTTAAGCGCAAAAGATGCTTTATTTATTCCTGCTTCGTTTGCACTTGCAACAGGACTGCCTGTAATAATATTATCTTTAATTTTAACTAAGAGCGTTTCAACTTTAGGCAAAACAATGAACAAAATACAAACTTTTGAAAAATGGTCAAGAAAAATAATCGCAATAATATTCTTAATTGTTGGAGCGTATCTTACAATTAATTCTTTTGGGTTTGGTTTGTGATTGAGATGAAAGAAAGAAACATTTTTTTAATAATTATTCTAATGTTCTTGGCTTTCTACTTTATGCCTACAAATGAAGCTTGGTTGTCTGATTCAATAATAAGTGGGTTTGTAATGTTGCATGAGTATGCTACCCAACATATTCTAACTTGTTTAGTTCCTGCGTTTTTTATTGCCGGAGCAATAGCTTTGTTTGTAAAAAAAGAAGCTGTACTAAAATATTTGGGTAGTGATGCAAAAGCATATGTTTCATATCCAATTGCATCAGTTTCTGGAACAATTTTAGCAGTTTGCAGTTGTACAATCCTTCCCTTATTTGCTGGAATTTATAAGAGAGGGGCTGGACTTGGTCCAGCTATTGCATTTCTTTATTCAGGTCCCGCAATTAATATTGCTGCAATTTTTTTAACCGCTAGTGTGCTTGGACCAAAAATGGGTATTGCGAGAGCCGTAGCCTCAATTCTAATAGCTCTCTTAGCTGGAGTAACAATGGCTTTAATATTTAGAGAAAAGAATTCAAAAGAAAAAATGTTTTTAGAAAAAGACAAAGGAAAAAGCATTTCTGGAAAAGTTCTTTTGCCTTTTTTTGGGTTCATGGTTGCAATCCTAATAGTTAACGGATTACAAATAGATTTATTGCTTAAATGGGTTCTAATGGGTGTGAGCACTTTAGTTGTTGCAGTAATTGCTTTCACTAAATTTGATGAAAAGAATAGAACTGGTTGGTTTGAAGAAACTTGGAACGTAAGCAAACTACTCTTACCTTATTTATTTGTAGGGGTATTCATAATAGGGTTTATTGAACCATTAATTCCAGAACAACTGATAGTTGATTTAGTGGGATCAAATACAATTCAAGCTAACTTAATTGCAGCAATATTTGGGGCTTTCATGTACTTCTCAACTTTAACTGAAGTTCCAATCATGCAAGCATTAATCGCTAAAGGAATGGCTGCGGGACCAGCACTTACACTATTATTAGCCGGACCATCTTTAAGCTTGCCAGCAATGATAGTAATAAGACAAGTTTTAGGTAACAAAAAAACAATTGCATATGTAATAATTGTAATTATTTACTCAGCAATTGCCGGGCTAATATTTGGATTTATTTAATTAAATTGCCTCAGCACGCCCATCATTCATCAAAAGAACCGCTAAAAAGCGATTTCAGAATAATTGGCTTCATCACAGGCAAGTAAATTATGACTAAAAACCCTTATAATTAATACCTACAACCGATAAATTACCAAAACCCCTTAAATTGGCAAATTGAACCATTTGATTTATAAATACTTAATAATCAATTGAGTTATTGCTTTGGAGTATTTAGTGAAAACTAATTATAAAAAAAGCAAGTTTTTGGAGGAATTATTTATGACTGAAGTATTAGTAGTAGCATCAAAAGTTAAGGACGCAATTAAAGAAGAAGATTGTAACACAGCTTCTGACGTTGTTGACGCTCTAAGTGGAAAAGTTGCTAAAATGATTAAAGACGCAGCTGCAAGAGCAAAAGAAAACGGAAGAAAAACTGTAAGAGCATGCGACTTTTAGATAAGTTGTGTTAAGAATTAATTTTGAATGTTTTGAAAAGAGAAAGAACTCTTTTCAAAGCAACTATTTTTTGAATGATTTTGTGCATTTTAAAAAAAGTTTATTTTGATTTACAAATACTTCAAGCAATTTTTTCCCAGTGCGAGTTTTAAACATAGGAACACGCTTTTTTTCAAATATTTCAACATATTTTGCAAATTCATCTTCACCAAAATTATTTACACTAACACTTGGAGCTATTTGACCTAATGAATCTGCTTCAATTACCAAAGTTTCTTCAAATGATTTCTTCCCAATCAAATTATCATGAACTTTAATCAAATTACAAATCTTTTTTATCTCGCTAGAAGAAAATCCAATTTTATCCAAAAATAGTTTTGCTTTTTTTGCACCAATAAGCATATGATTTTTCTTAACTTTAAGTCTCTGTTCAAGAGTATATCCATTTTTCAGTTGCCCTGCATAACCAATATCATGTAAATACATTACAGGAACTAAAATCCTTTCATCCCCTCCCTCAATTAAAATAAGTTTTTTCATTATACTAACACAAGCAAGAGTATGAAAATAATCCCACTCAGCATTTTGAAAAACTTCTTTTACAAAAGAAAGCAAATTGTCTTCAACTTCTTTTAATAGTTTCATAAAAAAATTATATTACCAACCCAATAAAAAACCATTTTTTAATATTCTTAAAGCGTATTTAGTATAAGCTTTATTCTTACTCTTTTTCCACTCTGAATAAAATTGTTTGTATAATTTACAAAGATTCTCTTCTGTTCGCTGTTTTTTAGGGAGAGCATAATCTAATCCAAGTAACCCCGGGCCAGTAGCAGCATAAATTTTTTTTATATCAATAGGTAATTTAGAATACACTTGCCTTACTAAAGGACGTATTCCAACAAGATTTATTTCCCCTTTTAACAAACTAATTACTTGAGGCAATTCATCAAGTTTTGTTCTTCTAAGAATTTTACCCAATCCATTTGATTCAGAAATATTTCTTCGAAAAAGTGTTAAATCAGAATTTTTTAATCTATTATCAAAATCCTTATGCGCATCTCTTGCAAGAGTCCTAAACTTTGTAATAACAATAGGTTTTTTGTTTTTTCCAATTCTTATTTGACTATGAGTTAACAATCGATCTCTAAAAAAACGCATCGCACCACTAAAACAATTTTCTATCTAAAAAATAATAATTTACTTCATCTTCTCTATCTACTACCGCAATTATTGATTTAATGTGAATGTTACCAGCAAGTCTAGTTATTCTACTTAATTGAGTCATAGATAATTTCTCACTTTCATCACTAACATTTAAACCAAATTCTGAATGAACTTCGCCCATCTTCTTTCCTTTAGGGTAAATTCTAAAATCAAATCCGAATTTTAGTCCTGTTTTAATGCAATATCCTCTTTCCTTAATATCAGAATACACTACGCACTTTGAGTAAAATTTCTTATCGTGTTCAAGACCAAGAGAAACTAATTTAGTTGAGGATAATACCTTTCCTTTTTTATCAAGAACAAAAATTTTTTCCTTCTCACTCAAATACACTGCTTCAAATAAATCCAAAATTAAATTTCTTCCTTTATTCTCCCCAAATCCTTTTTCAACCAAAGTTCCTTTAAGAGTAGAATCCTCAACAATAACTTTGTTTCCTAGTAATATTACTTCATTTACCATAACAATAACACCAACAATTGAGCTTAAAATAATTTCTTTTTCACTACTTCAACAACTGGTAATTCAACTAATTCATATTTTATCTTATTATCACTCAACGCATCAGTTATTTCCGCAAAAAACTGAGTGGTTTGTTTTACCAAAAATACTTTATCAACTTTTTGAAATTTTGCAGTAGAAATTATTTTTGGAATAGTTATTCCCCACTCACTCATTTCAAAAAACTTTTTTCTTTTCGCTCCAATTGCTTTTCTTAATTCATCAGCAACAATTCTAAACTGGCGAACCTCAGCCATTGCAGAACCAGCTTTTGGCAAAAACTGTTTATCAATAATCTGCAAAATTACTACTTCATTTACATCCTTAGTAACAGCATCTACAAACAATTTATCATTCTCTCTACCAGAGAGCAAAGGAACCAAAATTTTCAACTTACCACTAGTAACCATCTTACTCGTTTCTACTTAAAAAACAATCTAATTAGCATGCAAAAAAGTGCAAAGGGCAATTCTTAAATATCAATAAATCCCTTTGTTTAAACATGAAACCGCTTAATTTTGATATTGAAGAAGTGTTGCGATTATTTGAAGAGAGAAAAGTATTTGATCTTAGAGGAATGAGTTCAAGACTTATTAGAGAAGCGGCACTGAGTAATGATTATGCTAAAGCGGAGTTAGGAGTAATTGCTTATGCTTTACATAAAATAGAATCAAAACAGCACTTTGTAAATAGCCCACAATGGGGAAGATTAAAACAAACTGTAAAAGAGGATCTAAAAAGTTCAGGAATTGGAATAAAAAATAATGATACAAAACAATTTCTTGAAGCTTTAAAAAAAGTAATTCAACATATTACAAAAATTGATGCAGAACTAGGAAACTTTGCGATTGGAATTTATGAAAAAGCAAAAGTAAAGCAAGCTTCACTAGCATACTCCTATGGATTAAGTATTGCTCAAGCAGCTGATTTAACCGGAGCGGACAAAAAAGAACTTCAATCATATATTGGTGCAACAACAATGCATGATGAGGAAACTGAAATTAAAAATATTTCAGAAAGAGTAAAAGAATTAAAAGATATTATTGAAAGCCAACAATACTACGGTGAAAAAAAATGACTATAAAAGCTGTTATTGATTCAGGAACAATGATTACCTTATCAGGAACGTGTTTGATGAATGTGTTCAAAAGTTTTGTTAGAACAAATAAATTTGATTTGATGATTTCAAGCACAATTGCACAAGAAAGTGTGTGGAACCCTATTAACAATAAAAAATATGCACTAAATGCTGCAAGAATAAAATATGCTATTTCTGAAAAAATTGTAAATACAATTCCAAAGGATTCGCAGGTTAATTCTGAAATGGAAAAAATATTAAGAATTGCAAATAATACTTTTTTCACCCAGCACGGACCAATTACAATTATTCAAGCTGGAGAAGCGGAAGCTTTGGCTCTAGCAAAAATCTTCAATGCAAAAGCAATGTTCATTGATGAAAGAACAACTAGATCTTTAATTGAAAATCCTACTAGACTCAAACAAGTTCTTGAGAGAAGACAAGAGGAACCTGTGAGATTGAACCAGGAGAATTTAGATGCAATTAGAGGAATGTTCCCAAATTTGAAAATGTTTAGAAGTGTAGATATTATTGCACTTGCATTTGAACAGGATTTATTTGACCACGAACTGGCTCATGGAAAACTGGAACTAGAGGCTGCTCTTTACTCCGCAAAATTCAACGGATGCGCAGTAAGTGAAAATGAAATAAATGAATACTTAAGAACTGCAAAAGACAGAAAGTGACCAAAATTGAAAATAACCCAAGCGAAAAAAGAAGATATAGAATGGATTGATTCAATAATAAAAGAGGAATTTCCTTATATTGAATTTACAAAAGTAAAAATAGCCGAAAAAATGAATGATTCTAATTTTGATATTCTAATTGCAAGGCAAGCAAATATCCAAGTGGGTTTTTGTGAAACGGAATTTTTTATATTTAAAAAAGAAGCGAGGTTGAATGCAATTTTTGTAGAGGATGCTTGGAGAGATCAAGGAATTGCAAAAGCACTAATTGCACAAACTGTAAATGATTGCAAACACAAAAAAATACAAAGAATATTTTTGCTCGTAAAAGAAGAAAATATTTCTGCAAAAAAGCTTTATGAAAAAACTAATTTTAAATTTGTTGGATTGCATGATAAACTAATTGATGAATCAACTATAGAAATTTGGGAAGAGAAAATCTAATTTCTTTTACGACAAAAGACGAAAACTACTATTTGTTTTATAAACTAAAAATAATTATTTTCTAAAATGAATGTTATATTTACAACTCATGCTGAACAAAGAGCAAAAGAAAGGAATATCACTAAGGAAGAAATAATAAATGGATTAATCAATCCTTATAAACTTCAGAAAACAGAGGAAAAAGATTATTGCCAAAAAATGACATCAAGAGGAGTTATTGAAATTGTTTTTCAACGCAAAGAAAACAATTTAATAGTAATTACAGTATATTGGGTATAGTTATGGATATAAATTATGACAAAGAAGCCGATGCGGTGTATATAAAACTCAAGAAAGGAGTATTTTTTAAAAACAAGAAACTCAATGACCACACTATAATTGATTTGGATAAAAATAATGACATATTAGGATTAGAACTTTTAGAAGTTAGCAAAAGAATGCCACAAAAATCAATTTCACAAGTAACCTTGAGAAACATGGTTGCTATAGAAAGTAAATAATACTTTTTTAGTAATCTTTTGCAATGTAAACTACTTTAGTTGCTTTTTTACCACAAACAACACACTTAGAATCTCCAATTAATTTTTCTTTAACATCAATTCTTGTTCCTCTTATTTTTCCACCAGTTTCTTTTTCAACAATTTCAGCACAAGCTTCCCCATCTTTTTCTACTGAGCAAAAATTCGCTCTTGCAATTCCAGTTCCAACAATTGATTTAACTTCTTCAATATTATTTACATCTTTAATTAATCCTTCAAAACTCAAACTTGCTTTATTTCTTAAATTCTCACTTAATTCCATACCGTTTTTTGCAATTTCTTTCAACAAATCTTTTTCATCAATCAAAGTTTTAACTTCAGTGTCTCTTCTATAAAGCATTAATTTATTTGCAGCCAAATCTCTTGGGCCAACTTCAATTCTAATAGGAACACCTTTCATTTCCCAAAAATAATATTTTTCACCAGGACGCTTATCACTAGCATCAATTTCAACTCTGTACCCAGCACTTTCTAATTTATCATAAATCTCTTTTGCTTTTACTAACACTTTAGGTTCTTTCTCCATCATTACTGGGATAATTATAACTTGCTTTGGAGCAATTTCAAAAGGGAATTTTAATCCTTTATTATCCCCGTGAGTTAAAACTACTGAAGCAAAAATTCTTGAAATAGCTGGACCATAACAAGTTGTAAAAGGAGTTTTTTCTTTTTCATCCTTGTCCATGTATTTTACGCCAAATGATTTTGCAAAATGAGGATTTAGCATATGAGTACTTGGTTGTTGAACTACTCTACCGCTTGGAGTAATTGCATCTGCTCCAAAAGTTCTACTTGCTCCAGCAAACTTATCCCATGCAGGTCTTTCAAATACAATTGTTGGAACTCCATAAACTCCAAACACAACTCTCTTTGTTGTCTCCATATCATCCATTACATTTGCAAATGCTTCTTCTTCAGTAGCAAAAGCACAATGAGTTTCAATCCAATGAAATTCTCTACTCCTCAAAAAAGGTCTAGTTGCTTTTGATTCGTATCTGAAAACATTTGCTCGCTGATATGTCCTAAATGGTAAATCATTGTGAGAGCGAATCCATAATGCAAACATTGTGTAAAAAGCGGTTTCACTTGTTGGTCTTAATGCTAACTTTTCTTCTAACTTATCTGCTCCACCTTTCTCTACCCAAAATACTTCAGGAGAAAAACCTTCTATGTGTTCTGCTTCTTTGTAAAAATACTCTTCAGGAATTAAAGTTGGAAACCAATAATTTTTGTGACCTCTTTTTTTCAAATCCTTTTCCATGAAATCATACATTAATTCCATTGATTCAACACTCCAAGGCTGAAAAACTAAGCATCCTTTTACCCCGTAACGAATATCCGCTAGTTGCGCTTCCTTAATAATTTCTGTATACCACTCGCTTGGCTGGTTTTTGTAATCAGGGAGTTTTTTTTGTTCTGCCATAAAAATCAATAATAAAAAAGAGAACAAAAGGGGTTAAAAAGAATAAAGGTACGGGTTAAATTAGATTACTTCTTAGCTTTCTCAAGTATAGTTACAACAGCGTGGTTTGCATTAACTTCTACCCTATCTCCGTCGTTAAGGACTTTTGTTGCAACTTTAGTTCCTACAAGGCAGGGTATTTTTAGTTCACGAGAAATTATTGCGGCATGCGCCGTTACTCCTCCTTCATCAGTTATAATTGCAGCGGCTTTTTTCATAGCTGGAACAAAATCAGGGAGTGTCATTGGAGCAACTAATACATCTCCTTTTTCAATTTTTGAAATAGCATCCGCGGCACTAAAACAAACTTTAACTCTTCCTGAAACTCTTCCCATTGAAGCGGGAACTCCTCTAAAATCTCTAATATTTTCTTGACTAACTGCAGTTTCTTTTTTTCTTCTAATTGTTGCTTTTTCTCCAACTAGTTCTTCAATTCCTTCGTTTGAAATAAGAACAAAAAATGATTCTTTTCTAGCAAGAGCTTTTTCTTTATCAAAGTATCCTGTTTTTAGAAGAGTTTCAATTTCATTGGACCAGCACCAAGATATTTCTCCGAATTTTTGCCCAGTTCTTCTTGCAATTTCTTGTAAAAATAAATTAAGCGAAAAATTTGTTCTCATCTGTATTTCTTTTCGTAGATCGTGTAAAATAAAATAATTATCAAAGATATTTATTAGTTCAAGCAATTTTTTGCTTTTTGTCAAAGAAAGTTCTTTTTTTCTTTCTTGTAGAGCTTTTTTTGGAAAATTTTTCATTCTTTCAATTTCTTCGTTTAAATCTTTATTTTCTCTAAGGATATTTTTTAAATCAGTAATAATTGCTTCGTGTGTTCTGCATTTTATTGTAGACCATCCTAAACTTGCCCACCAGTATTTTTCAACAATCTCATCCATTTTTTTAATTATATTTGGATTTTTTTCTTTTAACTTATTTAGAACAATTTTTGTTTCAAAATCAAAAAGTGGATCATTTCCTGAATCTTTTATTTCGCAAGCAAGAGAGTAAAGCAGGATTTGTTCATCTGTAACATAAGATAATCCAATTGGGGTTACAATGGAGTTATATTTTGTTGAAAGGTCACGATCTGATATGTTTGGATGAATATTTTTAATTTCATCTTTGATTGCTTTCTCAACAACCACATCAATTGCATCAATGTCTAAAGTTAATCCGTGAAATTTTTTTGTTCTTTCTAAAAGGGAAAGATATTCTTCTAATAATTTTTGGTTAGTTAATTGTGATAAATCAGAAAGCCTTACTTTTTCAGCTCGGTTTTTTGTTTCTTTACAAAATATTTTATATTTTTTATAATAATTTTCTGAAAAACTCTTTTTTTGAAGATTATTTATAAGAAAAAATCCAACATCATTAATATTTTTTTCGCTCTCAAGCCACCATGTCTTGTCACTATCATTTGCTACTAATAGGTGGGTGAATGGTTCACCAATCATTTCTTTTGAATATTCAATAATACCTATTGCGATTTGTGCAAAAACATGCAATGGTACTTGTTCGCGCATATATTCTATCCACTTAATTGGTTCGTTTGATTTTTGTAAAATCGGGTCTTTTTTTAAATAAGTGTCAGAAAGTTTTTCTTGAAGCAAAAAAGCTATTTTTTTTGAAATAGGATATCCTGACAAATCAGGTCTTAATGTGTCAATATCCTTAATCTTTTTTACTTGTTCTTCAGAAATTTGTACTAGTAAGCGCTTTCCCATATGTGTTTACACTTGTAAACACTTAAATAAGATAGAATTTAAGAATGTTTTGTTTAAGCAAAAAACTATTTAATTAATCTTACAATTCCTGTATTTGTATCAATTTCAACAAGGTCTCCATTTTTGAGTAATTTTGTTGCAATTTTTGTTCCAATAATACAAGGTACTCCAAGTTCGCGACTTACAATTGCAGCATGGCATGCAATTCCTCCTTCATCAGTAATAATTGCTTTTGCTTTTTTCATTAAAGGAACAAATTCGATTCTTGTCATGCTTGCGACTAGTATTTCTCCTTCTTTAAAATCTTCTTTTGCAGGATCAATAACTATTCTTGCAATTCCTGTGATTATCTTTTCGTTTCCAAGGCTTGCAATTGTTCCTTTGATTTGCTGATTGCTGTGGTGAAATTGTTTTGCTGCTTCAAATATTTGTCTTGCTTCTTCATCATAAAAGATTCTTGTTTTCATTCCCTTTTCATGAGTAGTTATTACATTTTGTTCTCTTCTTTTTGCTTCTTCAGTTGAAAATTTGAGTTCGCTTGATATTATTCCTCTTACGTCATCAGCGGTCATGCTGCACATACTCAAGTAGGGGATATTTTTTCTTTTTGAAAATTCATGCATAATTGAGAAGAGGTAATAGAATTGTTTCATCATTCCACGTTTTCTATAATCAAGCCACTGAGTCAGCATTGTGGCAAAAAATATATTCTTTTTTTCTTCAGGGGATGGTTTAATTTTTTTAAGTAGTTGTTTTTGTTTTAATTTAATATTTTTTCTTTCCTCATCAATTTTTTTAATATCTTTTTGAATATTACCTATTCCTTTTTCTTTTAATTCTTTAAGTGCTTCTTTAATTATTTCTTCATTTGTCATTACTTTTCTGTCTAAAAAAGAGCTTTTGCTGTAAAAGAATTCTTTTTGGTATTTTTTTATAATTAAATTAATTTTTTTATCTTTTAATGGATTTTTGCTTTTGTTTGCAAGAAGGGCGAGTTTTCCTATAAGTTTTCTTTCTGCAGTAAAGATTGCTTCTTCTTTTGGGTGTGAGAGGATTGCAATTGTTTGTATTGCTTCATTTTTTGTTAAAGAGTGATTTTTTTCAAATATTGGTGCAATTTCTTCTTCAATTATTCTCCCTTTATCTTCACCAATAACCGTGTACTTCCACCAGTTTTCTCCTTTTTGAATAATATTATTGAAAAGGGAAAGTATCTCTTTATCATCAAGTTTCTCAATAGCTGGTGATTTTTTCCAAATAGTATCAATTTCTTTCTCAAGTTTAAGAGTTGATTTGTAAACTTTTTTGAAATAGTTTATATCTTTCATTGACTTAGTATAAACACTTTTTGCAAGTTCTGGCGGTGTAGAAATCTTATTGGATTTCTAATTGGACGTTAATTTTTATGTTTCGTCCGATGTGTTCGATGTTGTATGCTAGTGCTTTGATTGTTACT
>Ga0268276_1001830_pt1 | contig 19462 bp, 18 predicted proteins | sample saktaG_4_FD_190145 | JGI IMG/M metagenome (GOLD analysis project Ga0268276, IMG submission 190145) | Saline water microbial communities from Sakinaw Lake, British Columbia, Canada - sak_2010_1_5_45m | ecosystem: Environmental > Aquatic > Non-marine Saline and Alkaline > Saline ... | reverse complement strand
CCTGAATCATCCTTTCCTCCAGTACCTGGAATTCCATCCAGCATACCGGATTATTTATTTTTCAGGTGGTACCCTTTTCGGCTGCCGTTTATCTTAAAACTGGGCCCCTTTTATTATGCCGTTATCAAAAGGATTCAAAGGTTTATACTGATGACCTGCCAAGCTACAATGGTTTGTCAAATCTCGGCTTCGACCATAAAACCGTAGCACACTCTCAGAAGATTTATGTTGCGGCTGATGATATTCACACTAACAGTGTTGAAGGTTTTTGGTCTCAACTTAAGCGTAGCATAGATGGTACATACCACCATGTCACGGCTAAACATCTGCAGGGGTATGTGGATGAATATAGTTTCCGCTATAGCCATAGGAACGATGAAACACCGATGTTCTTAACGATGTTAGACCAGGTGGTTAAGAAGGCTTCTTTAAATCAGGCTTAGATTTGATTGTGGGTTTGGATGCTATTCGAAAGGCTTCAAATATTTCTGATTTTGTAGCACCAGGCTCACAATCTTCAAGTTTTCGCTTCTGTGCTTTACCAAGTTCACTAATAACCTGATCGAATGTGAGCGGCTTCAATAAAACAGCAATATTTGTTCGTTTCTTTGCCATAGCTTCATTATACCCCTATTCTGTGTCAAGTCCTAACATGGAACGGAGACAGGTTTTAAGTTGTTGGAAGTCCCTATCAGTTAATGTCCCAAAGCTACGTTCGATTGTACTGCGATCTATTGTCTCCACTACTCCCTTTGCTTTGCTGGGCAAAGGGAGTCCCGCCTCTTTCCAATCTGAAAATACATAATCACCATAATAAGAAGCGCCGACTTGGGATGATATGGCAACAACAACCGCATCTGTTCTAGAATTATGGTAACTATCACCCGTGAGTATTACGGCTGGTCTTTTTTTAGTTGCACCTCCATCAGTAAACCGAATACGAACTGCAACTACATTGCCTGGGTTATAAGTTGTCGAAGATATCATCACCCTCATTATCCCAAGCACGTACAAGCGCAGGATAATCTTCACCCCGTAAAACTGGCTCATAGATAAAAAACGTAATATCTGCGCTTCCAGCCACATTGTTTTCTACAGTGACAGCCAATAATTGCTTATCGGTTGTTTCATCAATTTGGATGCTTGTGGGATAAAGTTCTACTGCCATTGGTTATTTCACCTGTTTAATTTCATTAACTCGAAGCGAGATTGATTTTTTCTCTTCACTATTCACAAGAATAGAAAATTGATAGTCTCCTGCCTTTTTGAAAGGGAATCCGATAATTGCTGCAATCTGATTTGTCATAAATAAAGTCCCAGCCCTATCAGGACGCTTGATATGCAATTTTTGTTTTGCTTTGAACAAAATATTACCATCTTCATCGCATAGCACAATTTCAATATCTTTATCACTATCAAACTCGGCGGCCCCAGCAGAATATGAAACCACAACATTAAATGACGGCAATACAACTGGAAATGCTGGGGTATTTATAACATCAAATATCCCTAAGACGTTCAGTTTGCCTTCACGTGTGATATTTGCATAATCTGCTAAAACTGCAAATTTGACTTCCATAGGTTCTAATTTTGGCACCTTTACCTCTTTGTGTCAAAGAGAGATAATCATGTCAATCTCTGTTATACTGCTAGGATTGCTGAATTTCAAGTAACTAATGACCATGGAGGCTGGAAATGTCGGATGAAAGCGTAGCTAGACCAGTAACATTGGAAATGATAGAAAAACACTTAAACCGAATTGAAAGGGATGCTATAGGAGCTGCTTTTCTGCATCCGATAGCTCTTGCAGTCACTCTAATAATCTCAGGAATAGCTATCATTTGGGCTGACAGCGCTGGGATCGGATTTCTTATTTTAGGCGCTATTTATCTGTTCTATATAATATACAGATACGTTAAATTCAGTCGGCAAGGAAAACTTTAAATTCCGTGTCGCTAAGGGAACATCACGTTATTTATAAGCCTGTGACTACTTCAAGATAAACAAAAAAATAGCGGTCAAAACACCGTTGGACAAAGCAACCATCAATCCCCAAATGTTGGTTGACCTGGTGTCGATGAAAATGCCTTTTGGAAAATACAAAGACTATATCCTTTGTGATCTGCCTGAACCTTATCTGGTCTGGTTTCACCAGAAAGGTTTCCCCCCGGGAAAAATTGGCGTGCTATTAGCTGCTCTTTATGAAATTAAACTTAACGGATTGGGATATCTTCTGAAGCCGATCAGAAAATATTCGCAGTAAAACAGAGTGGTACGCGATAGAATTACAGTATGGGCGTTAAAAAGCGCGAAAATATCCAGTTGGGCTTGCGGGTCTCAATAGTAACGAAGGCAGATCAGCGGTCCGGGAAACCGACTGAAGGGATAGTCAGAGATATTTTAACAAACTCTTCATTTCATTCCCATGGCATCAAGGTTCGGCTGGAAAGCGGTCAGGTTGGTCGAGTTAAAGAGATCATAAATTAGGGTTTGTCTTACTCCCCTCCCCCTTTCTCCTTCCCGAACCCCTCTTCCTTCAGCTTATCCATGATCCGGGCCGCACGCGGGAAGCCTATCTGCAGTTTTCTCTGCAGGTAGGAGGCCGAGATATCTTTTGACTCCAGGGCAAGCTGGCGGGCTTTGTCGAGCAGCTCGTCCTCGGCGGATTTCTTGCCGTCGGCGCCGGCCTGGGCCATCTCCTCGAACTTTACGGACTGCGCCTCCTGGCGCCGCTGGTTAGCCCAGAAATTGACCAGCCTCTCGATCTCGGCATCGCCGACCATGGTGCCCTGCAGGCGCTTGGGCTTGGATGCGTCCTGCGGCATGTAAAGCATATCGCCCCTGCCCAGCAGCTTCTCGGCGCCCGCGGAATCGATGATGGTGCGGGAATCCACCTGTGAGGTCAAAGCGAAGCTCATGCGTGTGGGGAAGTTGGCCTTGATCAGTCCAGTCACAACGTCCACAGAAGGCCTCTGTGTGGCCACGATCAAATGTATGCCGGTGGCGCGCGCAAGCTGCGCCAGGCGGCAGAGGGCATGCTCGACCTCGTCATATGCGGCCATCATAAGGTCGGCCAGCTCATCGATCACTATAATGATGTAGGGCATGCATTCCGAGGGCTGCCTGTTCTTGTTGAAGTCCTCGATATTGCGGGCCTTGCCCGCTGAAAATCTCTTGTAGCGGATGTCCATCTCGGCGCTCAGCCAGCGCAGGGCCATCACGGCTTTTTCGGTATCTACCACCACCGGCGATACCAGGTGTGGGATGCTGTTGTAGTTGACCAGCTCGACGCGCTTGGGATCCACCATGACGAAGCGTACGGCGTCGGGCGTATTGTTCATCATCAGGCAGCAGATGATGGAGTTGAGGCAGACGCTCTTGCCGCTGCCCGTGGCGCCGGCGATCAGCAGGTGAGGCATCTTTGTCAGGTCGGCCACGATGGTCTCGCCGCCCGCGCCTTTGCCCAGCGCGATGGCCAGGTGTGATTTGGCCAGCATTTTCTGGAAGGCGGTGCTCTCCATCACGCCGCGCAGGCCGACGGAGCCGAAGGTGGTGTTGGGCACCTCGATGCCCACCATAGACTTGCCGGGCACGGGCGCTTCGATCCTGATGCTGGGCGCTGCCAGCGCCAGCGCCAGGTCGTTGGACAGCGAGTTGATGCGCTCGACTTTAACCCGCGTGCGGCCGACCTCCTCCTGCCTGGTGGAGACGTTGCCGTCGCGGTCTTTTTCCCTGATTTCCCTGAACTTGCGGTCCCAGCCGGGCTCGACGCCGAACTGTGTGACTGTGGGTCCGCGGTTCACCTCGATCACCCTGGCTTCCACACCGTAGCTGGCCAGCGCCTCCTCGATGGTATCCCTGCGCTTCTCTATCTCGCTGTCGCTGATGACGGTCTCGGCGATCCTGTCGAGTATATTTATATTGGGCAACGACCATCCACCCACGGTTATGCCGGAACGCAGCCTGTCCATCACGGCAGTATCGGCCGGAGCGGCGGGCTCTTCGTGTTTGACGTCTTTAAGGGGCAGTTCTCCCTCAGCCTTTGTGGCGGGCAGGGCTTTTCCCTTTGCATTGGACTTAATAGCTTCTGCCATCCCGCCGACCGCCCCGGCTGTCCCTCTGGCCGTTCGCTTGAAAAGCCCCAGCGTCCACTCGGGCGCAACCAGGAATACCCCCAGTAGTACCAACGCAAGTAGAATTAATATCCCGACAACCAGCGAATCGGTGACTATGGCCTGCCCGATGCGACCGCCCAGCGTTACCTGTGCCAGTATACCGGAGCTGGAAGGGCGCAGGAAGGATAATATACCCCAGGCGGCCGTCATGAAAGCCGCTGCGGCTATATAGTAGTTCCAATTGCGCGCGAAGGACGAAGGGCGGCCTATTATAACGAGCAGCCCAATGATGGCTATTATCGCGAAGATCACACCCAGGCCTGTCAGCCTGACGATATTGGCCCCGGCTATGTCAAGGGCTGATGCGATCTCTGAGCCAAGCTCACCCATGGCCTCTATAATAACCGGCCAGAAGGCGACCGCGAGGCAGACGGCTATGACGAATATGATGGCGAGCAGCACGGGGGGTGAAAAAAGGAAAGACAGGAACGCATTGCCGGAGCCTTTGCCGGCCTTCTTCTGCGATGATTTCTGGCTGTTGTTACCCCTGCTTTTTCTGGCGGGCATAGATTTATTCTACTATACCTCGATAGCAGTTGTAATTATCATGGGGCGGCGCCTGGTTTTCTCGTAGAAGAACTTGCTCAGGGTCTCCTTGATGCGCGTATGTATGGCGCTCTGCTCCGTGTGGTGACCCTTGCCCAGTGTGCTGGCCACCAGCTCGCGACCCTGCTCGATCACGGTGCCGTCATGCTCGGCGTCCACAAAGCCGCGGGATACGATGTCCGGCATGCCCACCAGGCGGCCCTCGGTCTTGTCCAGTGCCACTATGACCACCACGATGCCGTCGCGGGAAAGCAGCTTGCGGTCGCGCAATATCACATGCGCGTGGCGGCCCAGCACCAGGCCGTCCACATAAACATTGCCATAGGGCAGTTTGCCGGCTATGCGCCCCTTCTCGCCGTCTATCTCAAGTATGTTGCCGTTATCCATGACGAAGATGTTGCTATCGGGAATGCCCAGGCTTTTGGCAAGGCCGGCATGTATGACCAGGTGGCGGTATTCGCCGTGTATCGGCATGAAGAACCTGGGCTTGGCCAGGGTGAGCAGCATCTTCAACTCCTCCTGGCTGCCGTGGCCGTGAACATGCACATTGGAGCGCGAGCCGTAGATCACGTTGGCGCCCTGGCGGAACAGGTTGTCGATGGTGCGGTTGATGAGCGACTCGTTGCCGGGTATGGGCGTGGCGGAGATGACCACGGTGTCGCCCTGGATGATGCGTATGTCGGTATGGTCGCGGTTGGCTATGCGCACCAGCGCCGAGGTCGGCTCTCCCTGGCTGCCCGTGGTTACCAGCACGGTCTGGCTGTGGCTGTATTTCTTGAGGTCCTCTGCATTACATAATACTCCATCGGGAGTGTGCAAGTAGCCGATCTCAACGGCCATCTTGACCGTGTCACGCATGCTGCGGCCGACGATGAAAACGTGCCGGCCGTGGCGAGCGGCGGCGTCTATTATCATCTGGATACGCGAAACCAACGAAGAGAAGGTAGCGATGATGACCCGGCCCGGAGCATCGCCGATGATATGGTCCAGGGTCTGGCCGACGATTTTCTCAGATGGAGTATAACCCGGCAGTTCGCTGTAGGTGGAATCCGCCATCAGTAGCAGCACGCCTTCGTTGCCCAGCTTGGCCAACCTTGAGAGGTCGGTGGGACGGCCGTCCACAGGTGTGTAATCGATCTTGAAATCTCCGCTGTGTACGATAGCCCCCAGCGGCGTATAGATGATCAGCCCCACGGCATCTGGTATGCTGTGGCAGACCGGGAAGGCCTCTACCTTGAAACCGCCCACCTGGAAGCGTACCCCGGGCGTTATCAGCTTGAGCCGTGTCTTGATCAGGGAGCGGTGCTCCTTGAGTTTGACCGAGATAAGCCCCTGCGTGAGCTTGGTAGCATATATTGGCAGTTCGAGCTGCGGCAGGATATAGGGGAGGGCGCCGATGTGGTCCTCGTGGCCATGCGTGATCACAATTCCGCGCAGTTTGTGCTTGTGCTCGAGCAGGTACGTTATGTCCGGTATAAGAAGGTCGACCCCCAGCATCTCGTCCTCCGGGAACATCATGCCGCAGTCGATGATGAGGATGTCTTCGCCGTATTCGACGGCCGTCATGTTTTTGCCGATCTCGCCGAGGCCGCCGAGTGGGATTATTCTTAACTTGTGACGGGTCATTGCATTTTAGAAAAGATTGAGCTGGGCAGGCCTGTCTTTTTCTTCCTCCATTTTGCCGGCCTCTGCCAGTACAGCGGGCAATTTGAGTATGTCAGCTTCTATCACCCTACGCAGGTTGCCCTGGTGAAGGGCGGCCGCCGGGTGATACATGGGAAAATAAATCACGTTGCCTATACGCTTGGCCCGGCCGTGCACCTTGCTGATGCTGTCGCCGGGGAAATATTTGGCCATGGAATAGCGGCCCAGGGTTACGATCACACGTGGCTTGATCAAATCGAGCTGCCGCTCCAGCCACTTGCCGCAGGCCACGATCTCACCGGGCAGCGGGTCGCGGTTCTCGGGGGGCCGGCACTTGATAACGTTGGCGATAAAAACCTGGTTGCGCTTGTAGCCGATCATGCCGATCAGCTGGTCCAGGTACTGTCCCGCCTGGCCTACGAAAGGCCTGCCCGTCTGGTCCTCATGGTAGCCGGGGGCCTCACCGATGAAAAGCAGTTTCGCATCATCAGGCCCTTCGCCGGGCACCACTTTGGTGCGGTGCCTGGCCAGATCACAATTCTTACAGCGTTCTATTTCCGCGTGCAGTTCAGTCAGGGGTGACATCTAGTTCGAATGATAACACAGGCCCCGTCGGCGGTCAATTCATTTCAATATCAAAACGAGGCTGGATGCCAGCATCACCAGCAGCACGATGCAGACGATCACGGGTTGTCTTTCCCGCTCGGCGATGAAATGCGCAAACGATAGGACAAGCATGGCTGCCGGCAGCAGCAGGATAACGATCAGGCCTGCAGTGATATAGGCGGCAGGGTTGAGCCCGGCCAGACCGGGCGCCAGGGAGATCACGGGTGTCAGTTCAACAGTATGGGGTGCGCCGTTGATAAAAAACAATATAAGCCCGGTTGTGACCAACAGCAGGCTGACTACTATACCTGCGCGCAGGGTCAGGCTGATACGCCGGTTAAGGCCGTGCAGCTTTTCGTGGCGCCTATCAAACTGACATTCCATATTCTTGTCACCCCACTATATTAAGCGCCTTGAGAATCATAATGACCGAGGTTACCGCCAGGAAAAATGTGAATGCCCACATCAGCAGGACGCTGCGGGAACGATGCGCCAGGGACGACCCGAGCCTGGCGCCCAGGAATGCGCTGATGATAAGCGGCGCCACTACATAGGGCACAACGTACCCGTTTAATGCATAAACAAAGGAACCTGTCATGGTGGTGAAGCAGAGCATTACGCTGCTGGTGGCAATAGCCGCTTTGAGCGGCACCTTCATGAATTGGTACAGTACCGGGACATTGACGATGCCTCCGCCTATACCCAGCAGGCTGGAGATGATGCCGGCGAAGAAGCTGGTCACCAGTCCTGTTACAGGGCGGTGCACCTGGTAGGCAATTTCTTCGTTCACTGACGGATCATAGTAGCAGCCATCCAGCCAGGCGTGAGGGGCGTGCTCTTTTTCATGTATTGCTCTGGCTGCCTCAACCTGCTCAGATGTGAGCCGGCGCTGCTTCTTAGGCATCATGAGATAGGCGACGTAGGCCATCACCGCCCCAAAGATTATAGTCAGAACGGGAGAGGATAACCTGGCAGCCAGGAAAGCCCCGGCCACCGCGCCGGGAATGAGGGTGCACGAAAGAAGCAGGCCGAGCTTGAGATTGGTCATGTGCAGACGAATGTAGACGCCTGTCGCTGTACAGGCGTTGATCACGATGGATACCAGGCTGCTGCCGATGGCATACTGGATGGGCAGGCCCAGCGCCAGTGTAAGCACGGGCACAATGATGAAACCGCCACCCACTCCCAGCATAGAGCCCAGAAGGCCGGCGATAAAGCCGGCTCCGGCCAGCATCCAGATATTGACGTCGGCTGGCATAGCGAGAAAAAGGATAGCACTTTCATCATGCTATTGCGAGGCCTCTGATATTGTCATTGGCGGGATTGCTTCGCTTCGCTCGCAATGACAACGTTTGGGGTGCTATACTTTCGCTGGAATTTATATGAGAAGGAAAGCAGATGGCGAGAGCAGACGGACGCGCAAATGATGAAATGAGGCCGGTAAAGATCACCCTGGGCTACCAGGATTATCCGGAGGGGTCGGCCCTTATCGAGATAGGCAATACGCGGGTGATATGCGCCGTGAGTGTGGAGGACAGGGTGCCGCCATTCCTCAAGGGGCGGGGCAGCGGCTGGGTTACGGCCGAGTATGCCATGCTGCCGCGCGCCACGCATACACGATCACAACGCAATCCTGACAGGCAGCAGGGCCGCTCGCAGGAGATTCAGCGTTTGATCGGGCGCAGCCTTCGCTCGGCAGTGGACATGGACTCCCTGGGTGAAAGGACATTCGCTGTCGATTGCGATGTTTTGCAGGCGGATGGCGGAACACGCACGGCCAGCATCACGGGCGCATATGTGGCTCTATATATGGCCATCGCACGGTTAAGGAAGCAGGGTATTTACAAGGTTATGCCTGTAAAATATGCCGTTGCTGCCACCAGCGTGGGCGTGGTCGACAGAGTGAAGCTGCTGGACCTGTGTTACGATGAAGATTTCCGCGCCGGGGTGGATTTTAACGTGGTAATGACGGATAAGGGCGAGTTTGTGGAGTTGCAGGGAACGGCGGAGGGTAAGCCTTTCTCCAGGGATACTATCGATGCCCTGATTGCGCTTGCCGATAAGGGCATCAAACAGCTTTTCGCGGAGCAGAAAAAGGCGCTGGAAGATTTACGCTAAGGCCTCACCTGTCCGCTGCCCGTTATGCACCACTTGTAGCTTGTTATCTCTCTCAAGGCCATGGGACCGCGGGCATGGAACTTCTGCGTACTGATCCCGATCTCCGCACCCATGCCGAACTGAGCCCCGTCGGTGAAGCGTGTGCTGGCGTTGGCATAAACACAGGCAGCGTCCACCTCGTTTAAAAAGCGCTGGATCGAACTTTTGTCTTCACTGGCAATGGCCTCGGAATGCCCTGAACCGAAGCGGTCGATATGCTCAAGCGCCGCATCCAGGGAGTCCACCACCTTGATCGCCATAACCAGTGCCAGGTATTCCCTGCCCCAGTCATCATCCGACGCTGGCCTTACATTCAGCCCATCTGTTGATTTCAGTATCCCCAGTGAACGGTGGTCGCAATGCATCTCCACGCCGGCCTTTGCCAGATCTCTGGCCATGATGAGAAGGAATTTAGCTGCTATATCCTTGTGCACCAGCACGCAGTCGAGGGCATTGCATACCGTGGGACGCTGCACCTTGGCATTATAGGCGATGGCCGCGGCCTTTTCGATGTCCGCCATCCTGTCCACATACAGGTGGCAGACGCCGATGCCGCCCGCCACCACCGCCATGGCGGCGTTGTCCCTCACGAACTTGATCAGGGAAGCCCCTCCCCTGGGTATGACGAGGTCGATATATTCTTTCATTTTCAGCATATGATCCACAAGGCCGCGGTCGGGCGATTCAATGAACTGCACCGCTCCCGCCGGTATGCCGGCCTTGTAAGCGGCCTCCTGCACGGCACCTGCCAGCGCCAGATTGGAGCGCGCTGACTCTTTGCCGCCGCGCAGTATCACGGCGTTGCCGGCCTTGAGGCAGAGCACCGATATGTCTACTGTTACATTGGGCCTGCTCTCGTAGATAGCCCCTATAACACCCAGCGGTACGCGTTTCTTGCTCAGCAAAAGGCCGTTGGGCAGGGTGCGCTCCTCCATTATCTCGCCCACGGGATCGGGAAGCGCCGCGACGGTTTTAACATCATCCGAGATACCCTTCATCCGCTTTGAGTCGAGCATCAGCCGGTCGAGCATGGCCGCACTCATCCCTGAGGCTTCGGCCTCTTTGTAGTCCTTCTCGTTGTTGCGGAGGATGATGTCCTCCTTATCCAGCAAAGCCTGCGCAACGGCCATGAGAGCCTGGTTCTTTACCCCGGTCGGAACAAAAGACAGCCTTTTCGAGGCCGCCTTGGCCTGGCCTGCTTTTATCTGCAATTCGTTTATATTTGCCTGCATAAGAAACCCCCTCAGTATTTAGACAAGCGCCAGATTACTGCGATGCACAGCCTCGTCACCGTACTCGTATCCGAGTATTTCGGCTATAGCCCCGGACTTTTCACCCCTGATGCGCAGCAGGTCGCTGGAACTGTAATTAGCTATGCCGGCGCCCACCTTTTTGCCCCCTTTTTCGTATATATCGACAACATCACCCCGCCTGAAGCTGCCCTCCACTTCCACTATACCCGCGGGAAGCAGGCTTTTTTTCTGTCTGCGCAAAGCGGCCGCCGCGCCTTTATCTATTGATAGTCGGCCCAGGCAGGATAGTCCAGAAAGCAGCCATCGCTGGCGGCTTTCGATCTTGCTGTCGCGCGCTGTGAAAAAAGTGCCGACGCTCCTGCCTGCAGCTGCCCCGCTGATCACACCGGGAAGCGAACCTTTGGCGATAATTACCGGCACGCCGGAAGATGTAGCCAGCCGCGCTGCTTCGAGCTTGGTTATCATGCCGCCCGTGCCGTGCGTGCTGCCGGCGCCACCGGCCATCTCATCTATTTTATTGTCGATTATACCGACGACCGGTATGAGTTTTGCCAGAGGGTCCTGCTGCGGGTCGGCCGTATACAGCCCTTCCACATCGGAAAGAAGCACCAGCAGATCTGCATCCACCAGGTTGGCCACCATGGCTGAAAGGTTATCGTTATCTCCAAATCTCTGCTCTCCCAGCTCATCGGTGCATACCACGTCGTTCTCGTTGACCACGCAGATAACCTTGAGGTCGATCAGGGCCAGCAGCGTGTTGCGGGCATTGAGGTAATGCGCCCTGTCAGTGAGGTCAGCCCGCGTGAGCAGGGCCTGGGCCACGTTTATGCCATGCTCCAGGAACAGGCCGTAATAGATGTTCATCAGGCGGTTCTGTCCCACGGAAGCCATGACCTGCTTAAAAGGTATGTCCCTGCGCTTGTTTTTTATGCCCAGCAGTTCCCGCCCGGCCGCAACTGCTCCGGAAGATACTAAGATCAGCTCATGCCCGTTGTGGTGCAGTTCTGCCGCCTGCTCGGCCAGGCCGGCCATGACGCCCAGGTCCAGCCTGCCGCCGCCACCGGTGATCAGGTTGGTCCCCAGTTTTATTACGATGCGTTTGTACTGCATGGTGACTAAATTATATCACAGCTATGTATTCGGCCGAGCTTCAGTGCGCAATTGAATGCATATCCTTTTTCTCAATTACAGGGTGCCTTTTGCGCTCGTCTGTATCAGCACCGGATGGTGTCGCAGTATGCTGACTTGACTTTACAAGGATGTGAGGCGGGGCTATAATCTTTGCTTGTGTTCGAAATCAACCGGGACTTGATGGGTGTACTGACCAGGCTTACCCCGGTATGCACAGCTCTTGAATGTAAAGCTTACCTGGTAGGAGGCTTTGTGCGTGACTGGCTGGTGGGCAGGGATACGGTCGACCTTGATATCGCAGTCAATGGCGATTCACTGGCTATTGCCCAGGAAGCTGCTGAATTTGTCGATGGGCGCTATGTGATGCTGGACGAGGATAACCGCGTAGGCCGCGTGGTGGTAGCCGGCGAGAGCGAACCATGGCATATAGATATTACGTCATATGATGGTGATATTGAGCGTGATCTGCTGCGCCGCGATTTTACTGTTAATGCAATGGGGCTTGACCTGGCGGCTTTCGTGTCAGGCGAAATATCGCTGCTTGACCCATCGGGCGGTGAAGAGGACTTAAAAAAGGGCCTGTTGAGGCAGGTCAGCGACAGGGTCTTTGGCAGCGACCCCTCGAGACTGATGCGGGCGGTAAGGCTTTCAAGAGAACTGAACCTTGAGATAGAGCCGATTACCGAAGATACCATCCGGCTCAACAGCAGGCTTGTGGAAAAGGTGCCCAGCGAAAAGGTCAGGGAGGAGTTGCTCAGGATTTTGTCGTTGCCGTATGCGGGGAACTCGGTGCGGTACCTGGATGATCTGGAACTTCTGTGCAGGATAATACCCGAGATTGCGGCTATGAAGGGAGTGAAGCAGCCAAAGGAGCATTACTGGGATGTCTTCGATCACTCCATCGAGTCTATAGCTGCCCTTGAATATATACTGAGGGAGAGCGATTGGGTCTATGGAAAAGGAGGCATTCTGGAAGATGTTCCGTGGCAGGTGGAAACCCAGCAGTATTTTAATCAGGAGATAGCGGGAGGTGCTAATCGCAGGACTTTGCTGAAATTAGGCATGCTGCTGCATGATATCGCCAAACCGGAGGACCGGACCGTTGAGGAAAACGGCCGCATAAGATTCCTCGGTCACACCAGGGACGGCGCCGTTACCGCCGCAGCCATACTGGGACGGCTGAGGTTCAGCACCAGCGAGATCCGCTATGTGGAGAAATTGGTTTACCACCATCTTCACCCGGCCCAGATGTCCCATGAAGGCATGCCTACCCATCGGGCGATATACCGTTTTTTCAGGGACACGGAGGGTGCAGGGATCGATATAATTTACCTGGCGCTGGCGGATTACCTGGCCGTGGCCGGCCCGCGGGTTGATATCGGAGAGTGGCATATGCAGACTGAGCACGTCAGGTATATAATAGATGTTCATAATAAACAGGAAAGCGAGATTTTGCCGGTCAGGCTGCTAACCGGTGACGATTTAATAAATGAGTTCAGAATGCGCCCGGGTAAGGATATCGGCAAGCTGCTTAAGCTGGTCAGGGAAGCCCAGGCAGCGGGCGAGATCAGTACCAGGGAGGACGCCCTGCAGTTTGTCAGGAATGAGATGAACAGGGGCGCCTGCTGTGCAGCATGAGATACGGGTACACGCCCCGGAATTTGATTAATAAGTTGCTCAGGAGGGATAGAAGATAATTGAAAACAAGTGATACATTGCTACTTTTGTTTATAGTGATCCTGGTAGGATTTAGCTTATGGGCTATCACCCCGCTGGATGGCGACCGGTTCGGCCGGCGGGGTCTCACCCTGGGCCTGGATCTCAAAGGCGGCGCTTACCTTGTTTATGAAGCCGACCTCTCCAAGATGGACCCTTCACAGACCGTCGACCAGGTCATGACCAGCGTCCTCAGTAAGATAGAGAGGCGCGCCAACGCATTTGGAGTGAAAGAGCCTATCATCCAGCGGCAGGGCGAGAACCGTATCCTGGTCCAGTTGCCCGGCGAAAAAAACGTGGATGAAGCCAAGAAGCTGATTGGGCAGGTCGCCCTGTTGGAGTTCAAAGAAACCACATCGGACATTTCAGGGCAACCACAAACGGACGATAAAGGTGAGGTTATCTGGACGATTGCCACGGGAATCGGCAGCGATGGGCTGACCAAGGAATTGACGGGTAAATACCTCAAGCCCAACTCCAGGGTTGACCTGAAGCCAAATACCAATGAGCCGGAGGTGGCATTCGAATGGAACGATGAAGGGGCGATACTCTTCGAGCAGATCACCAAACGCAATATCAATAAACCTCTGGGTATTTTCCTCGACGGCCAGGCCATCTCGGCGCCCACGGTACGTGCCGTAATTAAGAGCGCCGGCATCATCGAAGGCATGGATATGAAGGAAGCGCAGAATCTGGCCATCCAGCTTAATTCCGGTTCACTTGATGTGCCACTGACCGTAATACAGGAGCAGACCGTTGACGCCACACTCGGATCGGACTCCATAAAAAAGAGTATCGTGGCGGGCGCCATAGGCCTGTTACTGGTCGCCCTTTTCATGATCCTGTACTACCGCATGGCGGGTGTAATAGCTACACTGGCACTGATCATCTACGGCATCATACTGACAGCCGTCTTCAAGCTGGTACCCGTTACACTGACGATGGCCGGCATCGCAGCGGCCGTAGTGTCAATCGGTATGGCGGTAGACGCCAACATCCTGATTTTTGAACGTACCAAGGAGGAACTCAGGGCAGGGCGTACACTGGGGGCCGCCGTGGATGCGGGCTTCAACCGCGCCTGGCTGGCCATACGCGACAGCAATGTGACTACGTTCATAGCCTGCATTGTGCTGTTCTGGTTCGGAGATACTTTCGGTGCTTTCCTGGTTAAAGGCTTTGCGCTCACACTTTTCATCGGTGTGGCCCTCAGCATGTTCACTGCCATCACCGTCAGCAGGCTCTTCCTCTCCATAACGGCAAAGGTCGTTAAGAATACCTGGTTATACGGAGTAAAAGCATGATCGACATCGTAGGTAAACGCAAATGGTATTTCCTCATTTCCGTGTGCTTGCTTGTACCGGGCATCATCTCGATGCTGGCATTCGGGTTTAACCTGGGCATCGATTTCAGCAGCGGGACTGTTATGACGCTGCGCTTGAGCCAGCCGGTAGAGCAGGCCGCTCTCAGGCAGCAGATGTCCGACCTGGGGTTTAGCGATGCTACGATCCAGAAGACCAGCGAAGGCGATTTCCTCGTCCGCACCAGGGATATCGATTCAGATGAAAAAATAGCCTTGGTAGACGGGCTGAAGAAGGGACTTAATATAGATGTGACTATCAGGGACTTCGCTACAGTATCACCGATGGTGGCCACCGAGGTGGCGCGCAATGCGGCTATCGCTGTTTTAGTGGCATCTATTTTCATGATACTTTACATTGCTTTTGCATTCCGCCACATGCCCAGTCCTTTCAAATGGGGCTTCAGCGCCGTTATCGCACTGCTGCACGATGTGTTGATCGTCATGGGTGCTTTTTCGATACTCGGCTGGCTAACCGGCTACCAGATTGACGCCATGTTCATCGTAGCCATGCTTACCATAGTAGGATTTGCTATCAACAACACCTGCGTGGTCTATGACCGCATACGCGAAAACGTTCGCAAAGGGATAAACAAGGATTTCGCTATAACAGTGAACTCCAGCATTCTTGAGACGATGGCCCGCTGCGTGAATACCAGCCTGGTGGTGATTTTAACCGGCCTTGCGCTGTATCTGTTCGGAGGAGTGACCATACAGCAGTTCATACTGGCATTGCTGGTTGGTGTGCTGGTCGGTGTCTATGACTCCATATTTGTGGCAGGACCTCTCCTGGTGCTATGGGACAGGGGTCTCAAAACTGAATCAAAGGCTGCATGATAACGATGATCTGTGCTTATCGATTCATGGAGATTATAAGGGGGCTTTATGGATAGGAACCTTTTTATCGGTTTATGGGCATTGCTCATGATCCCGCTGGCCACGTTCATGGGCATCGCGGGCATGATTTTGGGCGTCCTGGTGATCCTTTTTCTCGGTATTGGAAGCAAGGAAGGCTGAATACTCTCTGAAGATATTGTGAATGCGGGGCAGATGCCCCGCATTCTTTGTTATGGCAGTTCTAATATCAAAGTTTATGGATAGACCGGATACGGCTTACGAAATCGCCGAAATCTCGTGGTGAGTATGACATGGGTGGTGGTCCCAGGGGATCGTAAACCTCGCCGTGCCCCATGAGAAGTTCGAGGGTAGCGGCCACGGAATAAGCCAGCGCCAGGCGATTGTAACCCCCTTCCAATGTAAATGCCAGGCGGCCGCGGCAGAATTCATCCGTAATAGACTTGATGATCTTGGTCATGCGCGCAAATCCCATGGTCGTAAGTGTCATATTGGATATTGTGTCCTGCCAGTGGGCATCGTATCCGGCCGATACCAGCACCAGGTCCGGCTGGAAGCGCCGCGCCACCGGTAACAGAACCTCGTTGAAAACCGCAAGGTATTCGTTATCGCCCAACCCGGATTCAAGAGGAACGTTCACCGTATACCCCTCCCCTGCCCCTTTGCCTGTTTCTTCGGCAGCGCCCGTAAAAGGGTACCACGGATACTCGTGGGTGGAAAAATACAGTACCTGTGATTCGCTATAGAAAATTTCCTGCGTGCCGTTGCCGTGGTGAACATCAAAATCGACTATCAATATGCGCTTGATATCATAATTGGACAGGGCAAAGCGGGCGGCAATGGCAATGTTATTAAAAAGACAGAAACCCATCTGATGGGAGGGTACGGCATGATGTCCCGGCGGCCTGACGGCGGCAAAAACTCCGTCGGCCTTGTGCTCCATGACGTGCTCAATAGCTGTCATCAGTCCACCTGCAGCGTAGACAGCCGCCTCCCATGACCCGGGGGAAGCGTAGGTATCCGGATCGAGCCAGCCGCCGCCGCTGTCTATCTCGGCTTGCAGGCTCCTGATATAGTCCCTGTCGTGTACAGCGGCTATCTCATCGATGCTGGCGGGGCGGGGAGATATATGAATGAGTTGCTCTTTGACCTTTGTCTTTTCGAGCATGGTGTCTATTGCCGTCAGGCGGTCTTTCCCCTCGACGTGGTTGCCCGTCTCATGACGCTGGTAGATCTCGCTGCTTACATAACCGGCTGGCATTTACTTGTGATTTCCTAATATATATGCTGTATAGAGATGCTTGAGAAGGTCAGATCTTTGGCTGCGGGCCCCGGCCTATGACCATCACCCCATGGAAGTACCGGTCGTAAACGTCTTTAATAGCCTTTTCCCATTCAAAGGAGCCCTTATTTTTCCTCAGCGCCAGGCTGGCAATTTTGATATTATGCGGGAGTCTGTCGGCACGGTCGGAACACGGCATCAGCTTTTCGCAGGGAAAATCGATGCACTCAAAACAGAATTCCAGCCCCTTGCTGTTTGCGCAAACCCAGGTTGCGCATTGCTCCCCTATCACCGGGCAGTAACCATCTATTGACCTGCAGCCTGTACACGTGACTTTATCCAGGGATAGGTTCAACATCTCGCAAAGCCTTTGCTTGAGCTTGTCATCCTTGATTGCCAAATTCAGAGGGCAAAATCCACAGTGAATGCCACATGGCGCTTCCAACGCGTTTTTATCCATCGGGCTCTCCTTTTGAAATCACTTTGCCCGGAGCCACGCTAATTATATAGCTAATCCTCAATTGTTACGAGGTTGAGGCGTGGCACTCCCAGCGGGTCGATGCTGTAGTTCTTTACACGTGGGTTCACCAGCACGTAGCTCTGGTTAAACCACAGTGGTATGACAGGCGCCTGATCAACAACGACCCGCTCCGCCTGCTGGTAAAGCCTCATGCGCTTATCATGATCCTGCTCAACGGCTGCCTTGTCGATCAGGTCGTCAAATTCCTTGCTGGAGAAACGGCCGTTATTGTATTCTGTGCCCGTATAGAAGAGTGTTTGCAGAAAATTCTGCGGGTCCGGGTAGTCAGCAATCCAGCCTAACACGTACATCTCATCGGCTTCTTGCTGCAGGTTATAGTGAAATGGACCTGGCTCAAGCAGCCTGATCGATACGTCGGCATCCAGGTTTTTCTCCCAGTCCTGTATGATAGCCCCCAAATATGGATAGACGTCCACTCCCCCGTAGCCAAGGACGGTAATGGTGACAGGCGGAAGGCCGGAGCTATACTTTGATCGGGATAAAAGCTCCCTGGCATGTGCCGGGTCATACGAGAGCCCCTTAAGATCTTTGTTATAGCCGGGCATGCCCGGCGGTATTATGCCGTCCGCCCGGCTGCCCATGTTTTTCTGTATGATCCTGATGATATGCTCCTTATCCACGCATTGGCTGAAAGCCTGCCTGACAAGGGGGTCGTCGAAAGGCGGCTTGCTGGTGTTGAACCCGATATATTGCAGGCTGAACTCGGGGAAAATATGAAGCTGATCGAAGAAAGGCCCCATTTCATCCGCGGCACGGTCAATATGTAATTGGCCTATCTCTGTTACATCTATCTTGCCCGTTTCATACAGGGACATGGGTACACCATCCAGCAATTGGAAGGCCACGTCTGCTGTAGCTTTCTTGCCGTAAAAGTACTGGTTGGGCTGCAGTATGATGAGCGAGCCTTCATTCCACCTGGACAGCCTGTAAGGCCCGCTGCCGTTGGGTTTATGCCACCAATCGCTGCCTGACTTCACATTGTCCCTATCCACTACAAAGGCTGTGGGATAGGCCAACTTGGACAGGAAATAAGCTTTCGGCGCATCGGCTGTGACTGTCAGGGTGTGATCGTCGATGACGGATACGCCGCTGAGGGTTTCAGCCTGGCCAGATAGTACTTCATCCGAGCCCTCTATATCGTTAAGGTAGGTAGATGCGGTCTGTGATCCGGTGGCCGGCTTACAGGCCCGTTCCCACGAGTACTTGAAATCGCCGGCTGTGACCGGTCTGCCATCATGGAAGCGGGCATCCTGGCGCAGGAAGAACGTATAGGTTCTACCATCTGGACTTACCTCCCAGCTCCCGGCAAGGTCGGCGACTGGCTTTAGTTCCTCATCGAACTTGACCAGGCCGTTGAATACCTGCATAACATAAAGGTGGGATGACATCTCGCTGGATATAGCCGGGTCGAGCGTGAGTGGTCCGATATCCCACAGCTTTAAGGTTCCGCCCGGGCTTGATTGGATATCGATGTCATCGACTCCACTCTGCAGCAGGCCGCATCCCGCAAGCGCGGATATAGCAAATGCGACGATGCCAATGATAGCGATTAACTTAAACGGCAAATTCCTTTTCATGTTTGACCTCAAAGTAAATTCCTCGATTTCAGACTGGTGTAACCCTTGTCGCTGACAATGATATGGTCGAGGACCGGGATGCCCAGCAATTCGCCCGCTGCCACCAGCCTTTTAGTCAGGCTCAGATCCTCCGAAGACGGCTCGAGGTCGCCTGAAGGGTGGTTATGCACGAAGATAACAGCGGCTGCCAGCGACGAGATGGCATCCTTGAATACCTCGCGCGGGTGGACTATGCTACTATCCAGGTTGCCTACAGAGACCTGTTTCTTGTTGTTGACCCGGTTGCGCGTATCCAGGCAGAGCACATAGAAATGTTCCTTTTTCTTTCCCCGTAATTTTTCCTGCATGGAGGTAAAAGCTTCCTGTGGCGACTGAACAGGCTTGCCTTTCTCGCCATAGTCCGGGTCAGCCAGCCTCCTGCCGATCTCAAAAGCGGCTTTCACCTGAATAGCCCGGGCTTCGCCGATACCCCGTGATCTGGAAAGCTCCTGGATGGATGCCGAGGCTATATTCTGCAGGTTGCCGAACTCGGACAGCAGTTTTTGAGATGTCATAACAACCGAGTCACCCCGCGTGCCGCTGCCCATGATGCAGGCAAGTAACTCTGCGGTTGAAAGCGCTT
>Ga0268276_1001828_pt1 | contig 19501 bp, 17 predicted proteins | sample saktaG_4_FD_190145 | JGI IMG/M metagenome (GOLD analysis project Ga0268276, IMG submission 190145) | Saline water microbial communities from Sakinaw Lake, British Columbia, Canada - sak_2010_1_5_45m | ecosystem: Environmental > Aquatic > Non-marine Saline and Alkaline > Saline ... | reverse complement strand
TTTCACCAACGGCATGGTGCTGATCGTTATCGGTACGGGCGAGCGCGTGAACGGAGAGTTCAAACTGGTTACCCGGGGACTTTGCGAGGAATTTCTGAGAAGGCTGGAGGGGATGGGTGACGGAGCGATCGTCTGCCGCGACCCCAAAGTTTACCAGCCCACGGTGGATCCCGAGGCGGCAAAAGTGCTGATGGACGAAATGGTGCAGGAGGCCGGGGTTGAAATGCTGTTCCACGCCTGGGGCGTGGATGTCATTCAGGAAGGAAAAAATGTGCGGGGCGTGGTTTTTGAAAGCAAGGAAGGCCGGCAGGCCATTCTGGCCAAAAACGTGGTAGACGCCTCGGGTGACGGAGACGTGTTCCATCAGGCAGGCGCCACTTACGACCAGATTTCACATGCGCTGGGATTTGTATACCGGATCGGCAATTATGACCGCATCGACAAGACCAAGGCGCCCAAGGATGTCAAATTGCGTCTGGGCAGCATGGAGCCGATCAAGTCTGTGCGCTGGGTCAACAATCTAGGGCCGCGCGGCAATGGCTTGGACGTGCGGGAGATGTCAAAAATCGAAATGATGCACAGAAAATCGGCATGGAACTACATGCAGAAGGTGCGTAGCACACCGGGATATGATGAAATGTTCCTGATGCAGACGACCCCCATGCTCGGGGTACGCGCCACACGTTTGCTGGATGGGGTCAAGCGCCTCGACAAGAAAGGTGCGGTTTCCGGGGCGGTATACGATGATGTCGTGGCTTACTCTGGCGATGACCGACTAAAGCACCCGGCTTTCGCGATTCCTTATGGGGCTTTGTTGCCGAAGACGGTCGAGAATGTTCTTGTGGCGGGGCGCTGTATTTCGTGTGCTTCCGACCTGATCGACCGTGTGCGTCTGATACCGGTTTGCGGCGTGACCGGCCATGCTGCGGGTGTGGCTGCGGCGCTTGCGGCCAAAGGCGGCGTAACACCTCGGCAGGTGCCGGTGGCTGATATACAAAAGGTATTACGCGAGCAAAAAGCTTATCTCGGATAAACATAGCTCGTCGTAATCTCTTCGTTAAATGCGGCCAGAAATCAAACGGAAATCAGGACTGGGCACCGTCACGTTTCTGCTGTTTATCCCTTGAAGAAAAAGATAAAGGCAAAGACGCAGACAGCCAACAGGAAGCAGGGGAAGAGAAAAATAGGACGCCATAGAAAACCGCTTTCCCGGCGGAAACGATCCATGACGACACCTGTGATCTGTGTTCCCGCGAAGAGTCCGAAGCCCAGCGTGGCTGTGGTGTAGAGAGCTTGCGCCGAGCCGCGAATCTCGGGCGGTGCGACACGGTTGACATAGATGAAGGCCGCGTCGAAAAAGAAAGCGAATGCAAGCCCGTGCAGTGCCATGGACGCGATGATCAGATTTCTTTGCCTCAACCGGGAGTATGCCAGAAACATCAGCAGCCACATTCCGACTGCAATCGCCAGTGTCCATTGATAGCCCAGTCTGGGAAAAGTCACGGGCAGAATCACTGCCATCGCGACAACCTGCGCGATTTGAGCGATCCCCATCAGGCCGGGAATCGCGCTGTGCGGTGTGCCAATATCTTCGAGATAGCGGGCTGTGCCCAGGAAATAGAACTGTAACTGGGTGCTGACGACAAAGGCTAGAGTGATAAAGACGAGAAAATTTAAATCCTTGAGCATGGACAAAGCTTGGACAAACGGCAGAACGGCGCCAGCTTTGTGTGCCGGCGGCGTATGGGGCAGAAAGAAGCAGTACACTCCCATGATCAGAGAAAAGACGCCTGCCATGATCAGACAGTCAGAACTTTTCACCTGCCAGCGCCCGGAACGTCGCCAGGCCGTCAAAGCGAAACCGGCCAGAACCCACGAGATCGCACCCCAGACGCGGATTCGGAAATACTGAGTTTCTGGATCCGGTATGTGCGCGAACGCAAGGGAGTTGACTAGCGCAAGCGTTGGCGCGAAACATAGCGCATATAGACCCATCAGTGCCATCAGCGGACGGAAACGCGTAGCGCGGGCGGCTGCCAGCAGTAACACACCGCCCAGCAGATGTGAGATGCCCAAATAAAGTTCAGTTGGACACCAGCGGTCAACGATCTGTCCTGCGAAGAGCGGCGCGACGATGCAACCTAGTGGCAATGTGCCGTAGATACAGCCTAGTTGTTTCCCTGACATCTTGAGTGGACCCAATATCCGTGTGGCCAACACTGGTCCCCACGCGCCCCAGACGGTGAACTCTAAAAACATCATGCCACTCAGCAGTAGATACAGATGCCAACTCATTTCGAACCTCTTTTTCGGTGTCAGACACCGGAATGTTTGGATAGGTATGCGTCGTAATAGGTTTTCATTTCAAACTTGCCGGCAGCATATTCAAGAAAACGCCGCGTCCAGACCAACTCTTCGTCGCAGAGCAGGCTGGTCCAGTCATGCTGCAGATGTGTCCAGGAGATGCCGCGGTCGGCGTGTGTGTCCACCATCTCTTTAATATATGCGAGGTACTCTGCCTGCTTGTCCCAGCCGTTGTCATGCCGCCATTGCGCGTCGATCCAGCCTTGCACGGGAAACTCCAGAATGTCTGGAAAGCCTTGCCGGTCGTAGAAGAACGGTTGCACACTCCAATCAAGCGGAAAGTAATCCAGGCTGTTGCGCCCGTACGAGCGCGTGTAAACCATACCGTAGCGTGCAACGATCTCGAGGATATCCGGCCGATCGGAAAGCCCGCGGTAATAGGTGTACGGAGGGGTGATGCCCTTGCATGTGACGCCGAGATGCTTTTTAAGCAACTCCACAGGTTTGGCGATCTGCTCCTCGATGCGGTCAAAATCCAGCCCTCGGAGATAGACCCGGCTGCCGGTTTCTTCCACAACGGTTTTTAGCGGATAGTGGTCTTGCGTGTGCTGGGCGATCTCGAACAGCCCTGAAGCGAGACAGTTCTCCAGCCCGCTAAGGTTCGCCTCGATGTTACAGCCGAGCATGAAGATCGTGGCTGGCACGCCCACTTCTTTGTGGACTTCGACAATACGCTTGAGAAAACGGGACGTCGTGTCTTCCGGCACTTTTCTGCCGACCCATTTCTCTCCCGGAACCCGTCCGGGAATTCTTTCCACGTCGTAACCTATAAGCAGTGTTGATTTCATGATTCTATCCCCTTGATTGTATCCACCGTGTAGAGCACCTGAACGGCAGGATGATTTAAAAGAAACGATGCCGGGGTTTCAGGGCTGATTTCCCCGGTCTTGATTTTTGCGAGAGGCACCGTCTGCTCCTTAAAACAGGCCAGCAGCATGATTTCTTTCGCCTGCAAGATCGGCTTCATCCCCATGGTGACCGCCCTGTGCGGAACAAGCGTCAAATCACCTCCGGCGGTCAGATCCGCATTCGTTCGGAGGGTTCGTTCAGTCAGATGAATCACACGCGTCGGCAACGCGGCGAAGTCTTCCGCCGAAATGTCACACGCTTTGATCGGCTCGTTAAAAGCGATGTGCCCGTTGAAGCCGATGCCCAGCAACTGGAAATCCAATCCGCCGATGTCATTGATCTGCGCATCGTAGGCCGCGGGATTTTCGGAATCGGGGAAGAACATGTTTTCCCGGCTGAAGCCCAGGAGGGGATCCACCTTGTCGAAGAAATACTCGGTCATGTACGTGCGGTAGCTGAGAGGATGCGCCGGGGCGACATTCCCGCCCGCGTTGTCCACGTATTCATCCAAGTTGAAGGTGAGAAAATCTGAAAGTCCGAGACCGGCATTATTCAGCATTTCCGCGAGAGTGGCGTACACCCTGATCATCGTGTTGCCAGTGGCCAGACCGATCGCGACTTCACTTTGTCGTGAGAGCCTTTCTGAAATCACGTCAAACATGCGCTGCGCCGCCATCTGGCTCATTTCTTCATAATTGCTAACTTCTACCCATTTCACCGTATGCTTCCTTTGTTTACTGCTTCCACGATACGAGCGCTTCGGCTGCCAGTCTGATATCGCCCAGCCTGTCATCGCCAGCCTCACGCTCGATCGCAAGAACACCGTTGTATTCAATCGCTTTTAATGCGTCCAAAAACGACTTGCTCCCGACCTGCCCCTGACCCCACGGGACCTCGGTGCCCCAGGTGTCGGGAACCTGAGTGGCGATCGCGTCTTTGACATGAACGTGCCTGATCCAGCGGCCAAGCAGATGAACGGCCTCGACCGGGTTTCCCTTGCCGTAGAGGATCATGTTGGCCGGATCAAAATTGATGCCGAGCGCGGGATGATTCAGTTCCTCAAGCATGTCACGCAGGCATTTTGCGGTCTCCTGGCCTGTCTCCATCAAGAGAGAGATGCCGCGTTCCCCGGCGGCATTTGCGAGGCAAAGCAGGCGGTCGCGGAAGAGTCGCGCCTTTACGGGGTTATCGTCTTCGAGAAATCCGGCATGCAGGGTCAGAAAAGGAACACCCAGTTCCACGGTGATGTCGAGCGAACGCAAGACCATCTCCCGGTTACGGTCCCAGTACTCATCAGGAACTATCCCACCGGTGGCGCGGATGCAGTCAAGCGAGGAATAATCCTCCTGGAAGAATCCGATTGTCGTAGCGCTGATCTTCCACGGCTGCTGCCTGATCGCCTCCAGATATGCCTCCCCATCTTCAAGAAAAGCGGGTTTCAACGCCAGATTCACATGATCGATGCCGAGTTCTCCCATGGCTTGCGCCACGCCGTTGACATCAGTGCGGAGCGACCAACTGCAAACGGCTAACGGCCACTCGCCGCATTTTTTTGGTTCGATTTTTTTAGATGATATTGACATGGGTTCCCTTTCGTGCGGACTCGCGTTCGGCTTCCGCAATGCGTAGCGAGTTCAATGCTTGTTTTGGGGTGATTACCGGCGACACGGATTCGTTGCGTATCGTTTTCGCAAAATGCTCGGTCTGCCGAGAATAGCCGTCACCCTCCTCGATCTGGGGAACAAGCGCCTCTTCTTCGGATGGATACAGTTTGAGCGTCGGCGTACGCTTGCTCTCGAAGGAAAGGACGGCCTTCTCCATCACAATCAGGAACTTCATATCGAAGCCGTACGACGGGACCATTGCCCAGCCCCCCTCTGCGGTGACAAGCTTGTCGTCATTGTAGCAGTAGTGGGTGACAATGTGTGAAAGGCCACCCGCTGGCGTCATAGCACCGTGACTGCATACCGACGCGGGCACACCGAAGAGATACTGGATAAAATCGGTGTCGTGGATATGCAGATCAAACACCATTCCGCCGCTTTGCTTCTCGTTAGAGAACCAGGTTCCCTTCTTAGAGTGTGCCGTGGCGGCCAGGCGCTGGAAGGTCGCCGCGATGACGCGCCCATAAACGCCGCTTTCAACAATTCTCTTGGCCTTGGCGTATTCAGGCCAGAAGCGGATACACTGGCCGATTTGCAGCATCTTCCCGCTTTTCTCGGCCGCCTCTATCATTCGCCTGCCGTCGATCAGTGTCAACGCCATCGGTTTTTCGCACAACACGTGGACGCCTGCTTCCAGAGCCTTGATGGTCCACACGGCATGGAGATGGGTGGGCACAGTGATCGAGACGGCATCAAGTTTTTCGCGGGCAAACATCTCTTCCGGATCGGAGTAAACCGTGACGTCCCGTAGATCCACTTCACCCTCGGCGCCGGCAATATTACCCTGCCCCTTGCCGGAACCCAGCAACGCGCCCGCATTGGCATCGCAGATGGCCACGATGTCCGCGTCTTCCAGTGCCTTCCAGCACCGGTAATGCATGCGTCCCATGAACCCGAATCCGACTATTCCGATCCGTAACACAAAGTTCCTCCTGGCAGTATCAGAGTGAAAACCAACATACATCTCCCCTCCATTGATTATATGATAACACACCCGAGTAAAAGTAACCTGCCCGAATGCGCAACGAAATGAGTGCATTTTGCGCAGAGTTCCTTGCGGATGTTGCATAAAAAAGGCATGATCAAATCCAGTAGAGTCCCATAGGATGCTAGGTTGTTAGCATTTTAGGCTGTAGGCTATTAGGTTAAATGCAGCTAGCGCGTATGTTTCAATAAGCAAACGGAGCGGGTTGGATGCTTGTCCTGAAACAAATGAGGTGGCGGCAGAAACGTCATAGGGCATTCCTCAATGAACCCACACCAGAGGAGGCTCGCGTACTGAGCAACCGGTGTGAACCGCCGCTTGTGAGAAACTACCCTTTCACAATGCCGACCTTGCTGAAAGAGAAGTCTTTGAGAGAGATCGGTTCAAGGGGATCGGGAACGTTGGTTTTGGGATAGGGCATGTTGACTGTGGGTTTGAGCCAACGGATGCCGTTGGCCAGGACTTTCAAGACGTTCGCGTTGTAGAAGGTGGGAAAGGCTTCGTGTCCCGGGCGGAAATAGAACATCCGGCCAAAGCCTCGCTGAAGCGTGAAGCCGCTGCGGAACACCTCGCCGCCCTCGAACCATGACATAAAGATCACATGCGCATCGCCCGCGATCATGAAGGGCTCTCCGTACATTTCTTCGTAGGGGATGTCGAAGTGCTCAGGCACACCCGCCGCGATGGGATGCGCCGAGTCGATGCACCACAGGCGCTCCAGCTCGCCGATCTCGCGCCAGTGGAGCTTTCCGCTCGTGCCATTGAGGGCTCTGAATATTTTGGACATGTGGCCCGAATGCATGACCAGCAGCCCCATACCGTCCCACACGCGTTGTTGCACGCGCGCCACAATGGCGTCGTCGACTTGGTCATGGGCGGCGTGGCCCCACCAGAGCAACACGTCTGTGGCATCAACGACCTCTTCCGTCAAACCGTGCTCCGGTTCTTCGAGTGTTGCGGTGCGTATAGTCAGGCCGGGCGCCGCCAAGCTCTTAGCCAACGCGCCATGAAGGCCTTCCGGGTAGAGTGCGGCCACAGAAGGCTCTTGCTGCTCGTGAACGTTCTCATTCCAGATGGTCACGCGGATGGGCGGGGTATGCATGGATTGGCCTCCTGACTGATAATGTGATGATGAAGATTTGCCAGTGAAAAAATCAAGCGGAAACGCGGATTTTTGAAAAGAATCCTTACTTTACCAACACGGGGGTGATATCCAGCCAGCGGCAGAGTTCGACCAGTTCGCTCTCGATGTCGGCATGAATGATTGAATAGTGATGTTTGAAGCCCTCGGTCATGATCGTGTCGATCAGCTTCTCCACCGAACCGTCGAACTTGATATTCAGCGGGTTGCCGCGGATGAACGGCTCCGTGTCCAGCGCCGTGCCCTTGGCGATGAGCATTCGGTAGCCGTCTCCATCCTCGTCGAGCTGGGCGAGCGTTACGGGGCCAGGTTTCAGGGAAAACTCGTTGGCGAGCCCCTTTTTATTACCGCCGTCCACGCGGAAGTGCTGGTTCAGCGTCGTCTCCTCGAACTTGCGGCAGATGGCCGACGGGGCGGCGCCGCAGTGCCAGAGCACGGCTGTGTTCGCAGCGTAGTCGAACGAGATCAGGTCGGCAAAGAAGGGGGTTCCATTGCTCAGTGACGCCTCTATCTTCATGAGCACGGCACCAAGCACGTCACCTTCGCAACTGCTGACGATACGATCGTTGTTTAGCATACCGATGGTTGAGCAGGGCGCGATTCCAAAGATGTCGGACCACTCTGGCCAGCAGCGGACGGCGAAGGCGGAAAGGGCGTACTTCCGGGTGGTTTTCTGGAACGCGGCATACATTCTGCCTGCGGATGCCACGTCCTGCTCCACCGTCTTGCAGCAGGTTGCCGCGGTCTTGCGGACCGCCTCAGCGCCAGCCGCGGCTTCGGCGTCACTGAGCTTGCCTGCCACATCGACGATCTCGAGCAAGTCGATGATCTCGATCTCGGTTCCCAGCTTGGCGCGCAGGCGCATCTCATCGCAGTTGGAGGTGTAGAAGCCCGGAACACGGCCGCCGATCAGACCGACCTTGGTCGCCGCGAGATCCGCGACGCACTTCAGGATTGAGAGCGGTTTCGCGGTCAGCGCGGCGGCCTGGTCGGCGGCACCGAAGACAAAAGTATATTTCTTGCCAAGCTTCCGATAGGTGTGGACGGCCATGTTGGCGCCGCAGAAGGAGTTCTGGGTCCACATCTTATCGGCTTGCGGTTTCTCCGGAGTCGCCAGGAAGACAGCGGGAACACCGAGTTCCTTGGCGATCACGGGGATGATAGCACCGACCGGGAAGGTCGCGAAAAGCACCACCACCGCGCTCACATCCTGCTTCCGCATCTCCGTGCATAGTTCCGAGGCCTCCGCCGAAGAGGTGGTTAGCGCGTCGCCGTGGACGATCTCGTAGGGTAGGGTCTTCAGGCTGGCCAGCGCACTTTTTTGGAGACCATTGATCGCCGGCGTGGCCCAACTGGCTTTTGACAATGCGATGAATCCGACTTTGAATTTTTTCATAATGGTGGGAATGTCCTTTGGATTGTAAAGAAGTGGATAAAATGAAAGAAATGGAGAGCTAGGATGCGGACTGCGCGGCCGCCTCTTCGATCGTGATGACGTTGAAAGCGGGGTTGTACTTCCTCAAGGTGTCTCTCACGTACAGAGAGGCCGTGATGAAAAGTGGTTTTTTGGAATCGTGCGCAAGACCGTAAACGCGGGCGCACAGCTTGGCGCACAGTTTGGGATTCAGCGCGTCGAAGACGACCGCCCCTTCGCCGACCGCATACGACTCTTCGTCGTTCGTGCCGAACGGCAGTAGCGCGTAACCGAGCGCTTTGAGCAGGTCACGCGGTGCGGACGGGTTACTGTCGTAGTTGCGCAAGAAGTCGCTTTCCAAATAGTACGCCTTGCGGGTCTTGGCGGCTTTGGGGTTGGCGGCCAGCAGGTGTTCTGCGACGTGTACAACCTTGATGCCTGCGAGCTTGTCCTTGAGGAAATCGTAGGCCGACGGCTCCGCGACGATAAGCGTCTGGCATTGGGAGGCGGCAACCGCCTTCTTAAAGCGGGCGAAGACTTTTTTTGATGCAGCGGAGAAGCCCAGCACTTCCAGAGCCTTGCCTGGATCTTTCCCCGAGATTGTCTTACAGTCGGAGTAGAGTTCCGGATGTCCGCCGTAGTAGAGGATTTTCCCCTTGCCCTTGACCGTGAACACTTCGGTTTCCAACGTTTTCGCCAAGGCTTTTACGGTCTCGGACGCGAGCCCTGCTGCAACGACATCCCGCCGCATCGCGAGGCAGAGCCCCGTCTCATCGTAGTGGCTAACGCAATGGGTGCGGTTCGCGGCACTCAACGCGCTGCGGTACAGCGTGTCGATGTAGTCCGGGTTCTGCAGGTTAGCGGCATTCATCCTGATCCGGTCGCAGATCAGCGCACGTCCGCGCGGCGTGTCGGACTCGCGGAACGTCACGTTGCCGACCGGGTCGAGATGGCGGCACATGAAGCAGAAACGGCACGCGTTGATTGTATCCTTAAAGGTATCAATATGCATAATTCAGGCTCCTTTTCCCGGAAATCCCAGTTTGCCGGGGTTCATGATGTTGTTGGGATCGAGTGTCTTTTTGATGCTCTCGAGGATAGTGAAGGCCGGTCCGTAGAGGTCTCTCATGATGCGTCCGAGCTTGAGGCCCACGCCGTGGTGCTCGTTGATGACACCGCCTTCCTTGATGGCCGCACGGATTGCCATATCCCAGATCTTGTTGTACAGCGCGATCGCTTCCCGCGGGTCTTCGGGCGGTTCATCGATGATGAAGCGGGCATAGAGCATGCAGCCCCAGTCGTACCAGTGCGAAAAGTGACCGATGAAGGTCGCCTGCGGGAAGTTCTGGTTCACGGTGTTCTTCATGGCCCAGTAGACCTTCTCGATATTAGAGAATGTGGCGACGGTGTCGAGGGTGCCGAAGGCCTGTGGCATGTGGAACATGTAGGGCGGGTAGAAGAACTTGTAGCGGTTTTTCCACCAGTTCTGACCCGCTTCGGTGCCGAGGTCTTCGGACGCTGTTTTTGCGCAGATTGCGCAGGCGTTTTCCAATTGAAGGTCGACCATCTTTTCAGGTCCGTCAAAACCGAAGACGAGGTAGACACCCTCCTTGTCGATGTCCAGAACCCGCTTGACCAGTTTTGCGGTCTCGGTCTCGTCGTAGAGCCGGATGACGCAGGGGCGCAGGCGGCTGGTCATGATCTTCGATCCCGCGATCATCGCGTCGTGCATGGTCTTGAAGAGGAACGCATGGAACTTGCGCGACTCGGGGATCGGGTGGATCTTCATGGTCGCACGGGTGACCACGCCGAGCGTACCTTCGCTGCCGAGGTACAATTCGGTGAGAGAGGGGCCTGACGCGTGACGCGGCACGGGGAGCGTGTTGATGATCTCGCCGGTAGGGGTGACCACCTCAAGGGACATGATCATGTCTTCGATCTTGCCGTACTTGGTGCTCAGCACCCCGGTGCCGCGGTGGGCAATGAAGCCACCGAGCGTTGCGCAGGCGATAGACGCAGGGAAGTGCATGGTGCTGTAGCCGGCCTTTTCAACCGCCCACTCTAGATGCTGGGTGTTGATGCCGACCTCGACGGTCACAGTCATTGAAACCGGGTCGATGGCCAGCACCTTGTTCATGCGCTTCATGTCGAGTATGATGCCGCCGTAGATGGGCAGGGCACCGCCCTGTGAGCCTGAGCCGCCACCCCAAGGGGTCACAGGAATGTTGTGGGTGTTGGCGATCTTCAGGACCTCGGAGACCTCCTTCGCGGTCGACGGATGAACGACGAAGTCGGGCGGGGTCAGCCGCTCGCCCCGGTCGTGCCAGCATTCAGGCACCCAGTAGTAATCGAGCGAGTGGCCGAGGGTATCGGCATCGTTGGTCTGCACGTTGTCGTCGCCGACCGCCCAGGTCAGCTCGCTGCGGATCATCTCATAGAGATAGTCTTTTGGTGTCATTGGTTTAGTCTTTCTTGTCCATGCTTCTGTAACAGCCTTCCAGCGCGTCGTGGATGGCCCTGTAGTGCTTGAATTGCTTCGCGTAGAATCGCGCGCGTTCAGTATCCGGCGAGAGTTCGCGGTCCAGCTTCAGGCAGCGCTGGACGGCTGCGACCTCGCTCTTAAAGACTCCCGTTCCGACACCGGCGAGCAGCGCGCTCCCGAAGGAGGCGTCGCAGCAGGACGGGCATTTCACTGGAGCATTGAAAACGTCACACACGATGTTGCTCCACAGCGGGCTTTTCGCGCCACCGCCGATCAAGATGAACTCCTTGACCTTCAGGCCCATTTTCTCGATGGTCCGGTAGCAATCCTTGAGCGAATAGGCCACGCCTTCCAGCAAAGCCATCGATAAGTCACCCCGCGTGTTGGCCATGCTCATGCCGGTGAAACTCCCGCGCAGATCCGCATCCCAGTACGGGGAGCGCTCGCCCTGCAGGTAAGGATGAAAGAACACGCCGTTGCTTCCGGGCTGCGACTGGGCGGCCGCATGATCCAGTTCGTCATACTTTGTTCCCGGAGCGCAGAACATGTCCCTATACCAGCGCTGGCAGACCGCCGCCGAATTGGTGGCCGTGACAGTGTACCACAGACCGGGGACGATATGCGCATAGGTGAGCGTTTTGCGGTGGGGGTGTGCCTTGGATGTCATGACATTCACGTTCCCGGCCGTTGCAAGCTTCAGCACACACTGACCCGGTTCGATGGCCCCGGCCGCATAGTCTTCCACAGCCGAGTCGCTGGCTCCCATCACCACAGGGATGCCTTCTGGCAGACCGGTATCGCTTGCTGCCCGCCGGGAAATTTTTCCGGCGATGTCGGTCGGCTGACCGATGCGCGGAAGCAATCGGACAGGGATGCCTGCCAGACCGCAGAGGTCTTCGGACCAGCGGTTCTTCTGCATGTCCCATAAAAGGGTGCCTTGGGCTTCAATGCTGTCGCAGGCCATTTCACCCGTCAGAAGGAAACGCACATAGTCCTTGACGAAGAGAATGTGACACGTCTGGTTCAGCGATTGCGGCTCATTGTTCTTCAGCCAAAGCAACTGGGGCAGGGTCCAGGTGGGTGTCGGAGCCTGATATGCGGTTTTGAAGATCAAATCCGAATGTTTTTTCTTTAGCGCCTGACACTCCTTCACGCTGCGCTGATCCGTCCAGATGATGGTCGGGCGTATCACTTTCTGACTGCTGTTCAGCAGCACCGCGCCGTGGGTATAGCTGTCCAGAGCGACGGCGGCAATTTGGTCGCGGTGTTGCAGCCCGTTCAGAACACAGCACATCACGCGGTACCAGTCAGCGGGGTTCTGTTCGGCCCAGGCCGGTTTCGGGTGGCTGGTCGGATATTCGCCGGACGCGCTTTCGACCACGGCTCCAGAGGTGTCGATAACCGTCACCTTACAGCCGCCCGTGCCGAAGTCGATTCCAAGCAGGAGGTCGTTCTTCATTGACTGAGCATCCATTTGTGATTTGGGTCGATGACTGACAGGAACTTGCGATGGTTCCGGCCTGCCATGATCCAGAGGTAATACATAGTGTACCCCGGCGCATTAATCACGGGATGGTAGCCGCGCGGGATAAGCGTTGTGTCGTTTTGCTTCACTGTGCAGGTGAAATCGATCGAGCCGTCATCCGTATATATCTTCTGGATCCCATAGCCCTGCTCCGGGTTAAAACGGAAAAAGTAGACCTCTTCCATATCGACCTCGACCGGCAGGTTGTCGGCATCGTGGCGATGCGGCGGATAGCTCGCGTGGTTGCCCGAGGGAACGAATGCCTCGCCGATAAACAGGTGTTGCGCGGGGAAGGTGTCCGTCAACATCAGGACCGCGTCACGCTGGTAGTTATCCTTGCCGATGTGGGAGAGCTTAACTTGCTCGGGGGTGATCAGATACGCGCCGGTTTTCAGGTCGGAGGGCGAGGCGGTCCAGGCGAGTTCCACGTCGGTCGTAGCCGTGACGGTATAGCATGTTCCGCAGGGGATATAGACCGTGTAAGGCTTGCCGGAGAAGACGTTCTTGCGCTCGCCGACGCGCGGGAAATCAAATCCGTCACCGGAGACCTCGCAGGTGCCGCCGAGGACGACAAGAGCCACCTCGCTTACGCCCGATTCCGCCTCGTAGGTCTCTCCCGGTTTGAGGTTGATAATGCCGAATTCAGTGAGCTTCAGGCCACCGTCGCCTAAGGAGGCGATTTTTGTAAACAGGCCGGTGTTCGTATAATGTTTCAAATAGTCGTTCATGTTTTCCTCATGAGTTTTTGCGTTGTTTTCAAATCAGGGATGCCCGTGCGCCCGCCGAGCTTAGTACATTTTACCGCAGCAACGACGGTTGCAAAGCGCATACACTCTGGCCATGTCCTGCCTTGCGCGTAGGCGAAGGCGAACGCGCCGTGGTAGACATCGCCGGCACCGGTCGTATCAACCACTTTATCGACATCGAAAGGTGGACAACGGAATCTGTTTGTACCGTCGAAACCGATGGAGCCTGCTTTGCCCAGCGTCACACCGGCAAAACGGCAACCGGCTGTAAAAAGTTTCTTACTGGCGGTATCAGGTGAGGCCTCGCCGGTGTAACGCAGCGCGAACGTTTCGGAAGCGATGACGATGTCGGCAAGTGCGAGCAGTTCGTCGATGCCGGGGACGATTGTTCCGGCATCGAGCGATACGGTAACGTTGTGCTTCCGAGCGTATTTCGCGGCGGCGATTGCCGCTTGGGTCTGGTGTCCGTCGAGGTGCAGCACCGTACTGTTGAGAATCACCGCGCGGTCGATTTCGCGTGGGGAAAGCGGCCGAGCGTTTCCGCCCGTCCAGGCGATGCTACGTTGCCCCGTCTTCTTGTCGATCCAGCAGAACCCTGCGGGCGATTCGGCCTTTTTCCTGATCTTCACGCCACAGATGCCGACGCCTTCGGCGGCGAGCCCGTTGCAGATCTGCACTCCCCGTTCGTCGTCGCCGATCGCGCCGAAAAAGGCGGTTGAGGCACCGAGGCGCGCAGCGGCGACCATTGCGGTCACGGCGGGACCCCCGCCCTGCATCAGGGTGTTGATGATTTCGACCTTGTTATCTAGAGGGAACCACGGCACGATGCACAGATAATCCATGCCGCAGTAGCCTATTCCAGTTATTTTGATGTTTTTATGCATTGCTCAGTTATTTATTCCACGATCGCTTCAAGTTCAGCACTTTCATCATAGTAGTCCGTGTGATAGGAGGTTGCAGCTGCGACCAACAGAACGATACCACCCAAGACAAAACCGATGGACAGGTATGACATGGCAGCGGTCAACCCGATCGTATTTTTAGCCCACCCCAGGATGACCGGAGCAAAGGCACCGACAAAGAAAATACTTGTCAGCAGAAAACCAGTGGCGGAACTGCGATAGCGGGGCTCGATCACATCGAAGAGCGTCGCATAAATGCTGGAATCAAAAAATCCGCGGAACAGGCCAAAACCCGCTAGCGACGCATAACAAACCCACAGCGTACTCGTGTGACCCATCAGAAACACAAAGGGAGCGGCCATTAAGAGCCCGAAGATTAAGACTTTGATACGAACTTTCCGGAAACGAGCGGCTAGCAGGTCCGAGATGCGTCCGCCCACAAGCACGCCGGTGACGGCGGCGATCTGATGGTAAAACATCGAAGAGAAACCGACTTTGGCGAGCTCCAGATCATACTTCTCATAAAGAAAAGTAGAGATCCATGTGTTAAAGCCGCAGATTACAAAAAAGAAGGAGCTGAACGCAAAACAGAGGGCCCAGAAGGTCGGTTTACAGAACACGCCGTGGTAAAGTTCTTTGAGCGGTATTCTCGCGACTTTTTTCGTGCTATCTGTTTGGGCGGGCTGTCCAACGTCCTTAACGCGCCAAAGAATAAAGAAGCAAAGAATCAGAGCCATGGCACCGAAAAAGAAGAACGGTGTCCGCCAGCCATAGCGTTCCCCCATCCAGCCGGCAATCAGACCGCTGAAAATGAGTCCGCAGTACAGGGCCGTCGTATGGATGCCTATGGCCAGTGCGCGGGTCTTATGGTGGTATTGGCTAATCAGCGAATTCGCAGACGGAAAGTAACAGGCTTCGCCACCGCCATTACCGAAACCGCGGATTATGATCAAACTGATCATACCAGTGGTGATGCCTGACATGAATGTACACGCACTCGCAAGCAAAAGACTGAAAAAGAGAACCCATTTGCGTCGGGCAATGTCGCCCAGATAACCGCCAAATGGAACCAGCAATGCGTAACACCAAAGAAAGATCGAGCCAATGAGCCCAGTCTGAACGGAGCTTAAACCAAGATCTTCAGTCAGTAGTGGCAGCACCACATTATAAGATTGCCGATCAGCCTGATTGAAGAAGAAGGCGAACCACAACAGAATAATCAGTTCCCACTTGTAGGGAAGCCACGGTTTCTTTTTGTCGATCATTTGAGCAACTTACCTTGTGCTGCGGCCCGGTTTTGGGACGACTTCCTCTTCCGGTAACGCGATATCTTCCACGCCTTCGAAGTCGAGGGCGGACGGCTTGAAGTTCATGTTATAGAATGGTGCATCCTTGTTCGTCAGGATGTCGGACAGGCGCACCGTCTGACCCGTGTAGGCTGATATACGGCCCATGATGCCGGAGGCTGTCGCGTATGCCGTGTACTCGCCCTCATTGAGCATCTTGCCATTAATAACGCTGTCCAGCAGGGCCGAGTGCTCGTTGACGTAGGGATTGCCCTTGTTCCCGACCTCTTCGAAAGCCACCTCTTTTCCGTCATAGCGGGCCACTTTGCCACCACCCGAGATTTCCGCCTGATCTGTTGCAAATAGTTCGCCGATGCGTCCGGTGCAACCCGGTATCTGGCGGGATAGGCTGTGGATGTGCAACCCCTCACCGTAATCGAAGTCCACGCTGAAGAAGTCATACTGGTTGCCGGTCTGCCGGCGGACACGCGCGCCGACGCCCATGGCGGTGCGGGGATAGCGCCCGATAAACCAGTTGGCCACGTCGATATTATGGACGTGCTGTTCAACGATATGGTCGCCTGACATCTGAGCCCAGTTCATCCAGTTGTTCGCCATGTACTGCGCGTTGGTGGCACCAGGCTTGCGCGAGCGGATGCTGCCCCAGCCCCCGCACCAATAGATGTTGCCACCGCGAATCGTGCCGAGTTGACCTTTATGCAGGGCGACGGCCTGACGCATGTAGGCGCCTTGTTGACGGCGCTGAAGTCCGGTCACAAGTGTCAACTGTTTGGCTTTGGCAGCCGCCGCACTTTCCAACACATGCCGGATCCCCTGAGGATCGACGGCAATCGGCTTCTCGGCGAAGACATGCTTGCCGGCCTTGACTGCGGCGTCGAGATGCACGGGACGGAACGCGGGTGGCGCGCCCATGATCACGATCTCAATACCTGGAACCTCCAGCATTTTTTTGTAACCAGCTGCACCGCCGAAAGCGAACTTCTCGTCGCAGCCGAACTGCTTGCAGCGACGCTGGGCTTCTTCCAGGAAATAGTCGTGTGCCGCCACAAGCTGGATGGTGTGGCCCATTTTTTTGGCGGCTTCAGTCATGTTCTCGAACGCTTGTGAGGCGCGGCGTCCCGAACCTATGATGCCGATCTTGAACGTGCGGGACGCGCCCTGCGCCCTGATGATGGCGGGTGCTGCGGTCATCATGGCGGAGAACACGGATGCGCTTTTGATGAAGTCTCTGCGGTTCTGCATGGTGGGTCTCCTTCGGTTGGGTTGGGCAGACACAAGGCCTGCCCTTACGCTTCATTTCATTGGTTGCGGCCTGGGCAGACACAAGGCCTGCCCTTACGCTTCATTTCATTGGTTGCGGATGAGGTTTGCGGCTTGTGTCAGGAGTTTTTTCTTTTGGTCGTCCGGCGTGTTGAGGTTGGGCATGCCGCCCGATGCCGCGCGTGCTGTTGCCACACCGCACAGTACCGTGCCGCCAATCCCGGCCGCGCTGTTTTTGAAAAAACCTCGTCGGTTCAGTGTCATACGTCTGTTTAGTTTCAGTGATTCAACATCCCAGCATCCCAATATTCCGGCTGTGCCGGATCAGGTCAGTCCGGGAAGTTCCCATCCTTTGCGATAGGTGCGGCGTAGGAAACGGTTCACTTCGCCACGTTGCCCCAGCAGAAGCGCTTCAACCACGCACCTCATTCGTGGAAACATGATAGCACAACCGAGACAATTCCATACGGCCTAATGTGCAAAAAAATACTGCATTTTACGTAATCTATCTTGAATAGACTGCGGCGGAAGAGGTAAGATCCCGTCTCCGTGAAAGGGCTCCTTCAGAAAATTCCGAAAGTGGCGTTGTTTCTCGCCACCAACGAAAAAGCCGGCCGCGACAAGCTTCAGGGTATCCTGGGCTATGTGAGGCTGCATACGCCGTGGAATATTCACCTCTTGGAAAAACAGATCACCGGCACGCGCTGGTCACTGTCAATACGTTAGAAGCCGGCAAGGACGTCTATTGCCAGAAACCGATGTCGCTGACCATTCACGACGGACAGCAGCTTGACTTCAGAGACCACGCGGCACGCCCAGGCATATCCGAAATCCGTCGCGGGAGTCGGAGTAGCTGGGACCATGGATTCCGAGGCGAACGGCACACCGGGCGTTGCCCGGGACATCGAAGTAATTTCCACCCCGGCAAACGGGCTGCGACACGGTACGCAGTTCCGCGTCTTCATAATAGACTTCTTCGTGTCCGCCCTTCGGGTCGAAGTGGTCCAGGACAAATTCCCAAACCCCACCGCACATGTCGGCCAGGCCAAAGCCGTTGCGGCCTTTCTCGCCGTAATGGTCCACCGGCGAGAGGAAAGCAAACCCGTCGCTCCACGGCGCGTTGGCAAGCGGCCAAATTCTGGTTCGGTTCGGCAGGAAATCGACGGCCGAGATGTTCAATCGGCCTTCGCCGTCATCGAGGATATTTCCCCACCAAAAAAAGCTGCTATCGGTGCGACCGCCACGACAGGCGTACGCCCACTCGGCTTCGGTGGGCAGGCGGTACTGCAAGCCCTTTGGCAGACGGCCAGCGGCAAGTTCTTTTTTCGTCAACCATTTGCAGAATGCTTTCATGTCGTTATAGCTCACGCAGACGACGGGATAGCAGTCCTGCTGCGGAATTCCGAAATTCGGATCTCGCCAGCTCTTGTCCTCCATCGGCTTCCAGGGATATACCACCTTTACCGCCAGTTGATATCCGGTCCACTGCAGATCAAGGCACTGCGTTTGGCCGCCCGGTTTCTCGGCATCGGTGACGTAACCGGTCTCCTCGACGAAGCGTTTGAATTGTCCCACGCTGACTTCCGTGCGTCCCATCCAGAAGCCATCTGTTACCCGCATCGGCCTTGCCTCGCCTTCGTACGTCTCGCGTTCGGTTCCCGGCTGGGCGCCCCCTTCGATTCCCGTGGCCCAGTCGCGCTCCTCCGGCGTACTTCCCATCATGAACTTGCCGGGCGGGATGTAGACGACTTCCAAGGTCACGTCGCCGCCCAGATCGATCTGCTTCGACGCGCCCTGGGCCGACTCGCCAGCTTGGGCGACACCAACGATTACACTGACACAACAAAGGGTCACTATAAACAAGAAGTTCGATAACCCCCCTGCCAATACAACTCTAGAATCGCTCACTGCGTGTTCTCCTTTCTAATTGATAAGAAATCGCTTTTCAGGCGGCACGAGCCCCCGCCCGCTGAAAACCGGTCTGAAGAGGCAATATCATGTTGGCAATGTAGCGGAATTGGGCTGGCGATGTCAAGTCCGGCTTCAAACGCGCTTCGAACGCAATCAAGACGTGGGTGAAAAGGCCGAGTGACCGCAAAACGGCCCGATGAAACGCATCCGGAACAGTCTGGAGGCGCACCGCCGCTACCGCGAGGGCTCAGCCGTTCGCGTACATCATCACCGGTTCGGTATCGTAATCCGGGAATGGGTCATCGTAGCAAGGCTCGATGACCCATTCGGCAATCTCAGGCGGTGCCCTCGTCGGCAATTCCAAGACCTGCTTCGTGCAAACTGATGGAATAAGGTCACCCATGTGTTCGCTGACGCATCTTGCCGATGGCGATTTCGGCGGCGTTGACGAGTTGATAGGCGATGGGCGAGGCGGTCAGCGCCGGATGCGTCCCAGTCTGGAAGGTGGCGATATCGTCAGCCGTCATACGCTGGTGAATACAGGCGCTGATGGTATTAATCAACTCGCCACCGCTTTTGGCACCGCTGACTTGGCCACCGAGAAGCACCTGACTGCCGGTTTCGAAGATAAGCCTGACTTTGAGCGGTGCGGCACCGGGCATGCAGGCCGGATGCCGGTTTGAGGACTCGGCTTCTCCGGTGACGATATCATAACCCTTTTCTTGAGCCTCCGTGGAGGTCAGTCCGGCTGCGGCGAAGGCGCAATCGCCTAGCACCGTGGCATAGACACCGATGACGCCAAGGTTGACACGGTTTGTAGAAAACAGATTGGCACCGGCGATTCGTGCTTCCATCGTCGCGATTGAGGCGAGCTTGAATCCGGACGGCTTCCCGTCGAAAAAGGAAACCTTGTCTGTGCAATCACCACAGGCGTAGATGAGCGGGTCGTTG